>ERZ1370068.9863-contig-861_pt1 | contig 48068 bp, 69 predicted proteins | sample MGYA00561227_ERZ1370068 | MGnify/ENA primary metagenome ERZ1370068 (study PRJEB38410, sample SAMEA6850437) | metagenome | study: Metagenomic assessment of the ecological functions of the soil: analysis of the soil microbiota associated with the... | reverse complement strand
ATGGTGACGGAAATCTCGGGCGGCGTATTCGCCATGAAATAAGAGAGGTCGGTCTCGTCAGCGGGCGAGTAGAGGACATCGGCAGGGCCGCCGACGCGGAACCAGGTGAGATCGGCGAGCGATGGCGCCGGCCTTCAGCTTGCCCGCGCAACTCAGGAAGCTGCGCGGTGAGGTCGGCAGCAAGGCTGCTCGCGACCACACTCGTTCATGCCCAGCTCCGTGGTCGGAGAGCTTCTGCGGCAGCGCGTTGATCCAGTCGGTGATGGTGCCGGCGCCGAGGCCGACGACGAGGTCGCCGGATCTCGCGACCGAGGCAACGGTCTCGACCAGCCCCTCCTCGTCGTCGACGGTCAGCACGTGCGGGTGCCCGTGACGGCGCAAGCCGAGGCGAGCTCATCGCGGTCGATGCCGGGGATCGGCGCCTCGCCGGCCGAATAGACCGGCGTCACGACGACGATGTCGGCGTCGTCGAGGCAGGTGGAGAATTCGTTGAACAGAGATTGCAGCCGCGTGTAGCGGTGCGGCTGCATCACCGGCGAGGATGCGCCCCTTGCCGGCGATGCGCGCCGCGCGCAGCACGGCGGCGATCTCAACCGGATGATGCGCGTAATCGTCATAGACCGACAACGCCCTGCCATTCGCCGGCGCGCGTGAAGCGGCGCTTCACGCCGGAGAAGGACGGCGAAGGTCAGAGCGGATCACCTCGTCGCTCACGCCTGCCTCCGACCGCTGCGGCGAGTGCTGCCGAGCGCATTCAGCGCATTGCAATGACCGAGCACGGGGAGCGTGAGGTCTTCGAGCTTGCGCGAACCGCCCTTCACCGCGCTAGCCGAGATCGGGCATCGAAGGTGATCTTGTTGTGATCAGGGCGCAAATTCGGCAGCCTGATATCGGCATCACGCGCGGCGCCATAGGTCACGGTCCGGCGCGCCGTTGGCGGCGCCGCCAGTTTCGCCAAGCAGCTCGCGCACCACGGGATGATCGATGCAAGCGACGGCGAGACCGTAGAAGGGGATCGCCTCGATGAATTGGATGAAAGGCGTGATGCAGCGCCGTCGAGCCGACGGCCAGTAGTCCATATGCTCGGGATCGATATTGGTGACGACGCCGATCTGGGTCGGAAGCTTCAAGAAGGTGCCGTCGGACTCGTCGGCCTCGACCACCATCCAGTCGCCGTTGCCGATGCGCGGCATTGCTGCCCCAGGCATTGATGATGCCGCCGGTGATGACGGTTGGATCGAGATCGGCGGCCTTGAGCAGATCGGCGATGAGCGACGTGGTCGTGGTCTTGCCGTGCGTGCCGGTGATGGACACGGTGGCGCAAGGGCGCATCAGCTCGGCCAGCATCTCGGCGCGGCGGATGATCGGGATGCCGCGCTCCTTGGCCGCTTCGAATTCCGGGTTGCCGCGCTTCACCGCGGTCGAGATGACGAGCGTGGACGCGCCGCTCGATATTCGCCGGGTCGTGGCCGATCAGGCAGCGGATGTTGCGGGCGCGCAGGCGATCGAGATTGGCGCTGTCCTTCAGGTCGCTGCCCTGCACGGTGTAGCCGCGGGTATGCATCACCTCGGCGATGGCGCTCATGCCGATGCCGCCGATGCCGACGATATGCACGAGGCCGGTCTTCTGCGGATCGGGCATGTGCATGCGCTAACGCTACTCCTTGGACTTCACGAGCTCGTCCACGAGATCGGCGAGCCGTTTCACGGCGTCGACCGTGGCCATGGCATGCGCCTTTTCGCGGCGTCCGCCAGACGCTCCGGCGAGGACAGCAGACCTTGCAGCAGCTCTGGCCAGGCGCTCGGTGGAAAGCTCCGACTGGCGCACGCACCAGCCGCCGCCAACCTCGTTGCAGCCGTGTTGCATTTTCAAGCTGATCGTTGTCAAGGGCGTGGGGCAGCGGCACCAGCAGGCAGGGCCGCCCGATTGCGGTCAGCTCCGCCACGGTCGAGGCGCCGGCGCGGGCGATGACGAGCTGCGCCGTGGCGATCCGCTCCGGCAGATCGCGGAAGAAGGGCGCAAGATGCGCGGCGATCTTGGCGCTGGCGTAAGCCTCGCGCAAGCGCCGCCAAATCCTCCTCGCGGGCCTGCTGCACGATCGTGAGCCGCTCGCGCATCTCATCGGGCAGGCGCTCAAGCGCCGGAGGCAACGCTTCGGAAAGAAGCGGGCGCCTTGGCTGCCGCCGAACACGAGCAGCAGCAGGCGCGATGAAGCGTCCCGGCGCCGCGTAAGGCACGTCGCGAAACTTGAGCACGGCGTCGCGCACCGGGATGCCGGTGAGCTCGCGCCTTGGCTTGCGCCTCGGGGCTCAGCAGCTTGGTCGGCATGAAGCGACAGCGCGATCTTGTCGACGAAGCGCGACAGAAGCCGGTTGGCGCGGCCCATCACCGCGTTCTGCTCGTGGATTGCCGTCGGGATGCGGAGCGTGCGCGCGGCGATGATGGGCGGCAGCGTGGGATAGCCGCCAAAGCCGATCACCGCCCTCGGCTTCAGGCGCAACAGCATGCGCAGCGCGCCGGCATAGCCGATGCCGAGCCGGGTGAAGGTGGCAGTGACGGCGATGGGAGAGCGGCTGGTGAGCGTGGCGGACGGAATGCGATGAATGGCGCGGGCGGGAAAGTCGCCGCCATATTTCTCAGCCCGCATGTCGGTGGCGAGCTCGACGGCATAAGCCGCGGCGCCGAAGCTCCTGGGCGAGCGAGGCCGCGGGGAACAGATGGCCGCCCGTGCCGCCAGCGGCGAGCAGGATCGGCCGGTCGCTCAAGCCACCTGCTCCGAGGCAGCCTTGCCCGTCTGGGAGCCGGATTCGCCTTCGGCTTCGCTCGCGGCATTGCGCGGCAGGCGCCCGGCAATAGGCCTTCGCCGCGTCAGCCCGAGGACAAAGCCCATGGTCAGCGCCATGGCGAGCAGCGATGAGCCGCCATAGGAGATGAAGGGCAGCGTCATGCCCTTGGCAGGGAGCAGGCCGACATTCACGGCCATATTGATCAGCGTCTGCAAGCCGAACAGCATGATCAGCCCAGCGGTCGCGTGGCGAATGAAGCCGTCAGGCTCCTGCGACGCCCTGGACAGGCCGCGCAGCACGATGAAGGCGAACAGCAGGAGCAGAAAGAGGCAGGCGATCAGTCCGTACTCCTCCGCCGCCACGGCGAAGATGAAGTCGGTGTGCGAGTCGGGGAGCACGTCCTTCACCGTGCCCTCGCCAGGGCCCCGGCCGAACCAGCCGCCATGCAGGAAGGAGTCGAGCGCCTTGTCGGCCTGGTAGGTGTCGCCGGAGGCGGGATTGAGGAAGCGGTCGATGCGCGAGGCCACATGCGGCACGAGGAAATAGGCTGACGCGATGCCGGCAAGGCCGGCAAAGCCGAGCGCACCGATCCAGAAGAGATTGATGCCGGCCATGAAGAACAGCGTGATCCACACGAGGGTGACGAGCAGCGTCTGCCCGAAATCCGGCTGCAGCACGAGCAGGAGCGCAAAGACGGCGTAAAGCACCAGCGCAAGCTCGATGCCTGGGACGTCGTTGCGCTTCTGGCTTTCGTTGAACAGCCAGGCGGTGAGCACCACGAAAGCCGGCTTGACGAACTCGAAGGCTGGATCGAGACGAAGCCCGATCTGCAGCCAGCGCCTGGCGCCCTTGATCTCGGGACCGATGAACATGGTGGCGAGCATGAGGGCGATGCCGACGACAAAGATGATGAGGCTCGCGCGGCGGATCTGCTTCGGGGTGAGGGTCGAGGCCGCGAACATGATGGCGACCGCCGGCAGAAGCAGCGCCGCCTGGCGGCGCACGAAGTAGAACGGCTCGAGATTGTACTTGGCGGCGATGGGCGGGCTCGCGGCGAGCGACAGCACGAGGCCGGCGCCCATCAGCAGAAGCAGGCCGAAGAACATCAGCCGGTCGACGGTGAACCACCAGTCGGAGAGCACGCTCTTTTCGGCGCGGGTGATCCTCATGCCGCCCTGCCCTGCTTTGGCTGCACCGGGCTCACCCGGGAAGGCGCATGACGAGGTCGCGGAAGCTTTGCCGCGCGCTTCGAAATTGGCGAACTGGTCGTAGGAGGCGCAAGCCGGCGACAGCAGCACCACAGGCTCAGCCCCGCGCGAGCGCCTTGCGTCGGCAGCAGCGGCCTCGATGGCGCGGTCGAGCGTTGCGCATTGCACATGATCGACTTGCGCGCCGAGCTGCGCGGCGAAGGCATCGGCTGCCTCGCCGATCAGATAGGCGCGGGCGATCCTGCGGGAAGAACGGCTCGAGGCCCGTCAAGGCCCCCTGCCTTCGGCCTCCCGCCGACAATCCAATAAATGTCGGTGAAGCTCGCCAGCGCCTTGGCGGCGGCATCGGCATTGGTGGCCTTCGAGTCGTTGACGAAGAGGACCGACCCCAGCCGCGCCACCTGCTCCATGCGGTGGGCGAGGCCGGCAAAGGTCCCAAGCCCCTTGGCGATGGTCGAAGCGTCGAGCCCTTGCGAGCGGGCAAGCGCATAGGCCACGCGCCGCATTCTGCCAATTATGGGCGCCGCGTAAGCGAGCCGATGCCGTCGAGGCTCGACGCGCCCGCGCTCAACGCCGTTCTCGACCTCGGTCAGCATCCCGTCCTTCGCCCACACGCCGGTCTTGACCGGATGGCCGACGGCGATGCGCTTCACCGCGAAAGGCCCGTGAAGCGCATCGGCGATGGCGCGGGAATAGCTCGTCATCGACGCCGATCACGGCGGTGCCGTCTAGCGGGCAGGCTGTGCGAACACGCGGGCCTTGATGGCGGCGTAGTTCTCGATGGTGCCGTGGCGGTCGAGATGATCGGGCGTGATGTTGATGAGCGCCGCGGCGTCGGGGGCGAGCGACGGCGTCGAGGTCGATCTGAAAAGTCGACAGCTCGAGAACATAGGTGAGGCCCGTGGCGAAGGGCGGAAGGTCGAGGACGGCGCTGGCCGATATTGCCGCCAAGCGCGACCGGCCTGCCGCCCCTTGCAAGAGATGGGCGGTGAGCGCCGTGGTGCGTCGATTTGCCGTTGGTGCCGGTGATGACCACGACCTTGGCGCCGGACCCCTGCCTCGCCCTTTCGCGGAAGAAGAGCTCGGTGTCGCCGATGACTTCGACGCCTGCCGCCCTGCGCCGCCGTCACGCTCCAATGGGGCTCGGGGTGGGTCAGAGGGAATGCCGGGCGCGAGCACGAGCGCCGCGATCCTGGTCCAATCGGCGCCGGCGAGGTCGTGCAGCGGCAACACCTTGTGCCGCAGCCTTGTCGCGCGCCTCTTGCGTGTCGTCCCAGGCGAGCACCCGAGCGCCGCCGGCGGCGAGGCGCATGGGCCGCGGCGATGCCGCTCAAGCCCAGTCCAAACACCGCGACATCGCGGCCGGCAAAGATCGTCACGGGAATCATGCTTTAGAATCTACCGCAATTTCAGCGTGGCGAGGCCAAGGAGCGCAAGCACCACGGCGATAATCCAGAAGCGGATCACCACCGTCGATTCAGCCCATCCCTTCTGTTCGTAATGGTGATGCAGCGGGGCCATGCGGAAGACGCGCTTGCCCGTGAGCCGGAAGCTCGCCACCTGCACGATCACCGAGACCGCCTCGAGCACGAACAGGCCGCCGACGATGGCGAGCACCAGCTCGTGCTTGGTGGCGACGGCGATGGCGCCGAGCGCGCCGCCGAGAGCGAGCGACCCGGTATCTCCCATGAAGATCTGCGCGGGCGGGGCATTGAACCAGAGGAAGCCTAGGCCGGCGCCGACCAGCGCGCCGCAGATGACGGCAAGCTCGCCGGTCCCTTGCACGAAATGGATCTGCAGATATTCGGAGAACAGCACGTTGCCGACGAAATAGGAGATAAAGCCGAAGGTGGCGGCGGCGATCATCACCGGCACGATGGCGAGACCGTCGAGCCCATCGGTCAGGTTCACGGCGTTGCCGGCGCCGACAATGATGAAGGCGCCGAAGGGAACGAACAGCCAGCCGAGATCGATCAGCACGTTCTTGAAGAAGGGAATGGCGAGCGCCGTGGAGAGAGGCGCCTGGCCGACCGAGGCAATGACCCAGGTGGCAACCAGCGCGACGACCGCCTCGATGACGAGTCTCACGCGCCCGCGGGAGCCTTCCACCGACTGCCGCGTCACCTTGAGATAATCGTCGTAAAGGCCGACGGCGCCATAGACGAGGGTGACGATGAGCACCACCCAGACATAAGGGTTGTGCAAATTGCCCCAGAGCAGCGTGGCGACGGTGACCCCCGATAGGATCATCAGCCCGCCCATGGTCGGCGTGCCCTGCTTCTGCAGCAGGTGACGCTCCGGTCCGTCGCTCGCGGATCGGCTGGCCCTTGCCCTGGCGAATGCGCAAGGATCTGATAATGGCCGGCCCGAACAGGAACACGAACAGCAGCGCCGTGATCAAGCGCGCCGCCGGTGCGGAACGTGATGTAACGAAAGATATTAAAGGCGCTGAGTTCGCCCGTAAGCTCGGTCAACCAATAGAGCATGGTCTTCCCCTAGCGGCTCGTTTAGGGCGAAAGTGTCCCTGAGAGGAATCGGGAATCGCGGCCGATGCCCGGTTTTGCCGCTCATTAGACGGGAAAAACCTGAGAAATCCGTAAGATCAGGCTCAAGCGGCGGTGCTCGGCGCCTGGAAATGGCGTTGCAGGGCCTCGACCAGCGGGGCCATGCGGCTGCCGAAGGAGCCCTTGATCATCACCCACGTCGCCCGCCCCAACCCCCTTGGTGAGGAGCGGCGCAAGCTGCTCGGAGGTCTTGGCATAGGCCCCGCGGCGTTTGGCTGGCAGAGCCTCGTAAAGTCCGCGCATCATCTCGCCGCAGGCATAGACGAGATCCACGTCGGCCGCGTCGATGTCTTCCACCAGCTCCTGATGCAGCTTGGGACCGAGGCCGCCAAGCTCGAGCATGTCGCCGAGCACGGCGACCCGGCGCTTGAATTCGTTCCGCGGCGTGAGCCCCAAGGTGGCAAGCGCCGCGCGCATCGAGGCGGGGTTGGCGTTGTAGCTTTCGTCGATGATGGCGACGCGCCCGCCCTTGCCGCCGATGACGATGCGCTCGCCGCGTCCGGTCTGGGCGTGCCACCCGGCGAGCGCGCTGTGCCGCGGCCTTCAGATCGGCGTTGGCGAGCTTCGCCGCGGCAAGCACGGCGAGCGAATTCTGCACGAAGTGGATGCCCGGCGCGCCGATACGGTAGCTGACGGTCTCGCCGAGAATATCAGCTTTCACCTCAGAGCTCTCGGGGCCAAGCTCGACGCTCAAGCTCCGCGCGTCGGCACCTTGCGCTCTCGCCGAAGCTCACGACCTTCGCCTTGCGCTGCCAGCGCGTGGCGTCGGAGCCGCTCGAAATAGGGATTGTCGCGGTTGAGGATGGCCGCGCCGCCGGGGACCAGTCCTTCGAAAATTTCGGCCTTGGCGTCGGCAATTGCCTCGACCGAGCGGAAGAAGCCGAGATGCACCGGCGCCACCGTGGTGATGATGGCAATATGCGGGCCGGATCAGCTGGGTCAGCGCCTTGAGCTCGCCGGCGTGGTTCATGCCGGCCTCGTACCACGCCGAAATTCGTGTCCTGCCGCATGTTGGCGAGCGACAGCGGCACGCCCCAATGGTTGTTGTGGGACTTGAGCGAGACATGCACCAGGCCTGAAGGCATCAGCGCAATCTTCAGCGCCTCCTTGGTTCCGGTCTTGCCGACGCTGCCGGTCACGCGCGATCACCACGGCGTCCTTGGCGCGGGCGCGCGAAGCAGCGCCGAGATCGTTCAGGGCCTCAAGCGTGTCGGCAACGCGGAGCAGCCGCTTCTCGCCGCGCGGGGCCGTGAAGTCCTGCTCGACGATGGCGCAAGCGGCACCTTGCGAGAGCGCGGCCTCAACGAAGGCATGTCCGTCGCGGTTCAGACCGCGGAGCGCGATAAAGGCCTCGTCGGGCGCGAGGCTCCGGCTGTCGATGGAGACACCGCTCACCGGCGTGCTCGGCGGCAGCGAGCACTTGCCGCGCACGGCCTTCACCATCTCCCCAACTGTCCATAGCGGCTTAGGCACGGTCTCTTTCCCCTTCAACAGCGGCGTCGACCGCATCATGATCAGAATAAGGAATGACGGAGCCTTTGATAATCTGTCCCGTCTCGTGTCCCTTGCCGGCAATCAGCAAGATATCCCCGCCTTTCAGGCCGGCGATGGCTTCCGCCACGGCGACCGCGCGGCCGGGGACTTCGATCGCGCCTGGAGCCGCCGCCAGGATTTCGCGGCGAGATCTCCTCGGGCTCTTCGCTCCGCGGATTGTCGTCGGTGACAATGGCGATATCGGCTCTATCCACGGCAACCGCGCCCATTTGAGGACGCTTGCCCTTGTCGCGGTCGCCGCCGCAACCGAATACCACCAACAGGCGGTTCCGCACGTAAGGCCGAAGGGCGTCGAGCGCCTTGGCCAGCGCATCGGGGTATGCGCGTAGTCGATGAAGATCGGGGCACCGGTACGGGTGGTGCCGGCAAGATCGAGGCGCCCCCGCGCACCGTGCAGGTTCTCAAGCAGTGGCAACAACTTTGTGGGGCTCGCTCCGGTGGCCATGCACAGGCCCGCGGCGACAAGCGCGTTCGAGGCCTGGAAGGCGCCGACGCAGCGGCAGGCGGAAGGTTTCCGTGCCGCCGGCATGCTCGACCACGAGGCGCTGGCCAAAGCCGTCGCGCTCAGCAGAGATGAGCCTCAAGGCCTTTCCTGCGCGACCGACCGACATCACCGAGAGTCCACGCGATTGAGCGAGCGCTGCCACCTGCTCGCCAGCCTTGCTGTCCACATCGATCACCGCGCCCGCCCCTTGCGGCAGCAGCTCTGCGAACAGGCGGAGCTTCTCGTTGAAATAGGCCTCGAAGCTCGGGTGATAGTCGAGATGGTCGCGCGGAGATGTTGGTGAAGGCGCCGGCGGCAAGCCGCACGCCGTCGACGCGGCGCTGCTCGAGCCCATGGCTCGACGCTTCGAGGGCAAGATGGGTGACGCCCGACTTGGCGAGATCGGCAAGGATGCGGTGGAGCTCGACGGGGTCTGGCGTGGTGTGGGCGAGGATTTGCGTGCCTGACGGTCCCACGACGCCGACCGTGCCGAGGCTCGCGGCGCGGAACCCCATCTGCTCCCAAAGCTGGCGGACGAAGGAGGCGACCGAGGTCTTGCCGTTGGTGCCGGTCACGGCGACGGCGGTCTTCAGGTTGCGCGCCGAAGAAGCGCGCAGCGATGAGCGCAAGCCGGCGGCGCGGGTCGGCGTCCTCGACCACGGGCGTGCCGTTGAGCGCCTGCCCGCTGCCTTGCGGCATCAGGATGGCGGCGGCGCCACGCGCCAACGCGTCGGCGATGTAGCGCGCGCCGTCGGTGCGCGATCCGGGAAGTGCTGCGAACAGGTAGCCGGGCTTCACGGCGCGGCTGTCGGCGGTCAGTCCCACGATCGGAACCTGCAGCCAGGGGGCGGGCAGCGGCGCCTCAGGCCCCATCAACTCACCAAGGGTCATCACCTAACATCCGCCACGCGAAGGCCGATCGGTTCTCGCTACCATGCAACCGGCTCCAGAAACGCGCGGAACCGGCGCACTTCTAATAGGAGGCGAGCACTTTCGCGTCAAACTTGGGCTGGTCGCCGGGAAGCTTCGGCGCCACGCCGAGAATGGGCGCAATGCGCGCCACGATCTTGCCGACGGTGGGCGCCGCATTCACGCCTGCCGTCGCTTCGTTGTTGGTTTCCGGCACGCGCTTCGGCTCGTCGAGCATGACCAGCAGCGAGATATTCAGGGGCGTCGGTGGGAAGAGACCGAAAGGAAGGAGTTGAGCAGCTCTGAGCCTTGTAATGACGCGCCCGACCACCTTCTCGGCCGTGCCGGTCTTGCCGCCGACGCGGTAGCCTTGGGCCTCGGCGCGCTTGCCGGTGCCCTTCAGGACGTTGAGCCGCATGAGCTGGAGCATCGCCTGGCTCGTGGCGGGCTTGACCACGCTCGGGCTTTGCCCGCAAGCCCGCCAGGCGCGAGCGCGGCAGGAAGGTCGGCGTCACGCCAAAGCCGCCATTGACCAGAGGCAGGGTCGCCGTGGCAAGCTGCAAGGGCGTGATCGAGAGTCCATGCCCGTAAGCGATGGTGATGGTGTTGATCTGCTGCCAGGGCGAGGAATGATCGGCGCAGCACTCTCGCCGATCTCCGTGGAGAGACGGCTCAACAGTCCAAGCTTGTCGAGGAAGGCACGGTGGCGGTTGATGCCGAGCGCGAGCGCCATCTTCGCCGCACCGATATTCGACGAATAGATGAAGATCTCGGGCACGGTCAGGCGGCGCTTCTTGCCGTGGAAGTCCTCGATGGTGAAGCCGCCGACGATGCAGCGGCTGAGCTCGCGTCGTAGCTCGAGCGCATCGTGGCGCTGCCGGCGTCGAGCGCGCCGGCGACGGTCAGCACCTTGAACACCGAGCCGAGCTCGTAGACGCCGGAGGTCATGCGGTTCAGGCGATCCTTGTCGAGCGCCTCTTCGCGGTGATTGGGGTCGTAGTCGGGCAGCGAGACCATGGCGATGACCTCTCCGCTCGCGATAGTCTGATGACCGCTGCCGGCGGCAGCCTTGGCGCGATAGGTGGCCATGGCGCTCACCAGTTCCTCGCGCACGACGTGCTGCACGCCAAGATCGAGCGACAGCGTCACGGCCTCTCCCCCACGGCGTTCTCAGGGGCGGACATGGCGAGCTGCGGATTGTCGTCGATGAACTTCTCGATGCCGGCGAGGCCCTTGTTGTCGACATTGACGTAGCCGACGACGTGACAGGCGGTGGCGCCGACCGGATAGACGCGGCGATATTCCTCGATGAAGCCGAGCCCGGGCTGGCCAAGCTCGTGAGATCTCAGCCTGCTGCTTCGGCGTGAGCTCGCGCTTGATGGCGACGTACCTCCTCTCCTGCTTCAGCTTCTCGCGCAGCTCGGCGGTGTCGATGTCGGGCAGGACGCTCGCCACCTGCTCGACCGAGCTCGTCACGGTCGATGACCTTGGCGGGATCGGCATAGAGGGTGGCGCCCTGATGTCGGTGGCAAGCAGCCGGCCGTTGCGGTCGAGAATGTCGGGCCGGTGCACCGTGGTGGAGATGTCGTGGAGGCCGCCCGCCCCTGGCTCCACGGCGGCGAAGCCGAGGCTCACCAGCCGGACGCGCAATGGCGAGGAAGCTCAGCGCGAAGGCGAGGCAGGCCAGGCGGATAGCGGTAGCGGCTCTTCGCCAGAGTGGCCCGTTCGGCGGGCGAGGCCGAAGTGCTCATATGAAGATCGCGGGTCAACGCGCTCGACCTATTCCCCGGGAGGCGAAACCGTGACGGGCGGAGGAATCACCGGGACGGCTGGAGCCGCCTGAGCCACAGGGTTGCCCTTGATCGGAACGGTCTTGACCGTGGTTGTCTTGGTGGCGGCCGGCAAGTCGTCATCGAAATTGGCGGGAGCGGCGGGGCCGCCGCAACCCCAGGCACGGCCACGGACTTGACCTTGTTGGCAGGGCCCGATGGCGCCGGCAGCGCCTCGTCCGCCGCCTCGATGCGGGCGCGCTCGAAGTCGTTGTCGGAGACGGTGTCGAGGGTGACGAGCTGCTGCGGCCGCGCCGGCGCAAGCTTCAGATGCTTCGAGGCCAGCCGCTCGATGCGCTCCGGCCGGTTGAGCAGGCTCCATTCGGCGCGAAGGACCGCGACGGCATCCCGCTCCGTCTCGATGTCCTTGCGCAAGCCCCCGATATCTTCATCGAGCGCGCGCGCCTCGTATTTGCCCTCATAGATGACGTAGGCGAGCGCGACCAGCGCGAGCACAAGGCAGATATTGATGAAACGCAACATGGACTAAAATGATCCCCCAAAGCCTGCCCTCTAGGCAGGAAGCGCGATGCGCGGCACCCCAAGCTTGCCGGGTCGAGAGCATGCGGCGGAGCATCCGTGCGTTCGCCAGCCCTAAGGCGCGCCGAGCGGGCACGGGGGTTCAGCCTGATCTCGTCCTTAGATGGTGATAACGGACGACGGTTAAGAAGTCGGAAGCTTGGCAGGAAACTTGTCTGGCCCTGCTCCGGCAGATGGCGGGAGGCGCGGGGGCCGGCGTGCTTCGCGCCGCGAAAAAGCGCTTGGCGATGCGGTCTTCGAGCGAATGGAAGGTGACGACGGCGAGCCGGCCCTTGGGCTTCAGCAAATGCTCGGCGGCGCTCAAGCCGCGTGCGAGCTCGAGAAGTTCCTCATTGAGGTAGAGGCGGAGCGCCTGAAAGGTCCGTGTCGCCGGGTGCTTGGTCTCGTCGTGCCTGCGGCCGAGCACGCGAGCGACGATATCGGCAAGCTCCCCGTCCTGGTGATCGGCGCTTCCGCCCGGCGCGCCAGAATAGCGCGGGCGATCGAGCGTGCGCGCTTCTCCTCGCCGAGCGTGGAGAGGATGGCGGCAAGATCGCGTTCGGGGAGCGCGTTGACGAGGTCGCTTGCGGTCAGCCCCTCGCCGCCCATGCGCATGTCGAGGGGGTCCATCTTGGGCGAAGGAGAAGCCGCGCTCCGGCTCATCGAGCTGCATGGAGGAGACGCCGAGATCGAGCGCGACGCCATCCACTGCGGCGATGCCTTCCGTTCGGCGATCTCGCGCATCTCGGCGTAGCGGCCGAGCACGAATTTCAGGCGTCCGGGAAAGTCTGATTCGAGGCTCTCAGCGTAGCGAGCCGCACCAGGATCGCGATCGATGGCGAGCACGCTGCAGCGGGCCGATTCGAGGAGTCCGCGGGTGTATCCGCCGGCGCCGAACGTCCCATCGATGAAGTGTTTGCCGTCGCCTGGCTCAAGCGCCTCAATGACTTCGGAGAGCATCACGGGAATGTGGCGGGCCGGTCCGCCGGCGGCGGTCAAACCCACGCCGCGACCCGCCATCATTCCCGTGCTCCCTCTGGCCCGCCGCTTCCGCGGCGCCCGCGCCGAGCAATTTGCGGAGATCGCGGACCTTTTGGCGCGCTTCCGCCAGATTGGCTTCAAATCGGCCTGGTTCCCACATCTGGAACTTCTCGCCGAGGCCGACAAAAGTAATGTGCGTAGTGATGCCGGCATGCTCCCTGAGCCGCTCCGGCAGAATGGTGCGTCCGTCCTGATCGATAGAAAGGATTTCGCTTGTGCCGAACAGGGCGGTGGCGAGCTGGTCGCGCTCGTCCGAATAGGGCGCCAGACCTTCGACAAGGCCGTTGATCTTGTCGACCAGCCGCTGGCCTCCTGCGTCGAGCGCAGGCGCATCGAGCGACGGGTAGCAATAAATGCCGTCAAGGCCGTCCTTGGCGAGGACTGTGCGGAAAGATGCCGGAACGGACACTCGGCCTTTCGTGTCGATCTTATTTGTGAAAGCCGAGACAAACTGGTCCATCTCCCCTCTGGGCACCTGACTGACTGGAAGACTTAAGCGAACGCTTAGGTGCACGACCGTCGCCCTGTGATTCGAAGATCGTGGGAGAGGCGGCGCGGGTCCCCCGTGGCCTCGTAAGGAGCGCTGCCTGCCCTCCCACCACTCACCGAACGGGCAAATCATGGGATAGCATGGGATATTATGGGCGGTCAAGGAATCTGATGGGAATAGCGTTAATGCACGCGGGATTTTCTGTGGGTAATCGTGTGCATCGTTCCGCGGGACGACTGAGCCGCCTGCCCTCTCTCTGATTCGCTTTGAATTGGCGGAGCACGGCGAAGCGGTTTACAAATGACAGATCAAACGGGGCGGCTTTCAGCACGCCACGACACGAGGAATGCCAATCAGAGGCTCGGCGTCGGCGTTCATGCTCTTGAAGCGATACTCAGCGACGCTCGGGCTCGCGGCGATCATGGCCGCGGCAAGCGCCTTCGCGCTCGCCGCCAATGACGCAAACGAGTTCCCGTTCGCGAGGCTTGGCCCGCCGGATGCGCCGGTCAAGCTCTACACCGTGGAGCGCGGCGAAGGCCCGCCGGTGCTGCTCATTCACGGCTTCGGCACCAACAGCTTCACCTGGCGGCATGTGGCGCCGGACCTTGCTCGCGACCACAAGGTGATCGCCGTCGACCTCAAGGGTTTCGGCCGTTCCGACAAGCCGTTCGACGAGCGTTATGCGGCGAGCGACCAGGCCGAGCTTCTCGCCCAACTCATCCTCGACCGTGACCTCCACCATCTCACCATCGTCGGACACTCCTTTGGCGGCGGCATCGCGCTCCTGCTTGCGCTTGAGGCCGATACGCGCCTGCACGGGCAGATCGCCAAGCTCGTGCTGCTCGACACCATCGCCTATCCGCAAGCCATCCCGGTGTTCTTCAAGCTGCTCGACCGGCCAGTCCTCTCCCAGGTCGGGGTGCGCATGGCGCCGCCTTCAGTGCAGATCCAGATGGCGCTCAGAATCGCCTATTTCGACAACAGCAAGATCGGCGCCGACGAGATCGAGGCCTATGCCGCGCCGATGAAAACCGCCGCCGGCAAGCACGCGCTGATCCATAGCGCTCGGCAGATCATGCCTCCCGATGCGGAGAAGATCGCCGCCCGCTATTCGACCATTACGCTCCCCACGCTTATTCTCTGGTGCGACCACGACCGCATCGTGCCGGTCGAGATCGGCATCAAGCTCGCGCGTGAGATGCCGAACGCCAACTTCCGCGTCATCGACCAATGCGGGCACATGCCGCAGGAAGAGCAGCCGGAAGCGACCATGCTGCAAATCCGCCAATTCCTAGGCACACCGCTAGACCAATAAGCCGTTCTTATCGCTGCAATAGGCAAATCGATTTGCCCTGATGGTGCGGCGCACTCAAGTACTCACTCATCAACGCCGAGCGTTCGGTTCGGTGTCAGTGGATGAGGATGATAATGCCGAAGAAACCAACCCTAACGACGACGGCTGGCGCGCCGATCGCCGACAATCAGAACTCCGTCACCGCGGGGCCACGCGGACCGGTCCTGCTGCAGGACTACCAGCTCATCGAGAAGCTTGCCCATCAGAACCGGGAGCGCATCCCCGAGCGTACCGTGCACGCCAAGGGCTGGGGCGCGTACGGCACGCTCACCATCAGCGGCGACATCTCGAAATTCACCAAGGCCAAGGCGCTGCAGCCGGGCGCCAAGACGCCGATGCTGGCGCGCTTCTCCACCGTCGCCGGCGAGCTCGGCGCTGCTGATGCCGAGCGCGACGTGCGCGGCTTTGCGCTGAAGTTCTACACCGAGGAAGGCAACTGGGATCTCGTCGGCAACAACACGCCGGTGTTCTTCGTGCGCGATCCCTACAAGTTCCCGGACTTCATCCACACGCAGAAGCGGCACCCGAAGACCAACATGCGCTCGCCGACGGCGATGTGGGATTTCTGGTCGCTGTCGCCGGAGAGCCTGCATCAGGTCACCATCCTGATGTCGGATCGCGGCGCTTCCGGTCTCGGTGCGCCATATGAACGGCTATGGCAGCCACACCTATTCACTGATCAACGCATCAGGCGAGCGGCACTGGGTGAAGTTCCACTTCAAGACCCAGCAAGGCCACAAGCACTGGACCAATAAGGAAGCCGCCGAGATCGTCGGCCGCACGCGGGAGTCCACGCAGGAAGATCTGTTCAACGCCATCGAGCTTGGCGATTGCCCGCGCTGGAAGATGCAAGTGCAAATCATGCCGGAGAGCGACGTAGGCAAGCACTGGTACAATCCCTTCGACCTGACCAAGGTCTGGCCGCATGGAGACTATCCGCCGATCGACATCGGCGTACTTCGAGCTCAACCGCAATCCGGAGAATTATTTCCAGGAGATCGAGCTTGCCGCCTTCTCGCCGTCAAACGTGGTGCCTGGCATTTCCTGGTCGCCCGACAAGATGCTGCAGGCGCGCATCTTCTCCTACGCCGACGCGCATCGCTACCGGCTCGGCACGCATTACGAAATGCTGCCGGTGAACTCATCGAAATGCCCCGTCCACCACTATCACAAGGACGGCCCGATGCGCTTCTTCGAGCAGAAGACCGGCAATGTCGATGCGTTCTACGAGCCGAACTCGTTTGGCGGCGCCGTCCAGGACGAGCGCTTCGCCGAGCCGCCGTTGCATATCTCGGGCGACGCCGAGCGCTACAATCACCGCGACGGCAACGACGACTACAAGCAGGTCACGGCGCTGTTCAATCTGTTCGATGCCGGAGAGAAGGCGCGGCTCTATCCTCAACGTGGCGGAAGCCATGTGGGGTGTGCCGCATGAAATCGTCGAGCGGCAGCTGACCCACTTCAGACGCGTGCATCCAGACTATGAAGCGGGCGTCCGCCGCGAGCTCGACAAGATGACCCGCGCCAAGGCGTCTGAGATCGCCCAGCAGCAGAAGATGCCGCAAGGCGTCGAGGCCGCCGAGTAGCGCGTAGGCCTCGACCAAAACCGGCGCGTGGCGATCCCTCTCCCACGCGCCGGTTCATCTCTTTCGACGATGTTAGGAGTTGGAGACTGGCGCGTGGAGATCTCTCCACGCGCCAGCCATAGACATGTCACCAAGCCTATAAGCCGGGTTCTGTACCGCGCCCTGCATGGGGGCGCGGCGACGGCCATTCATCTCGGGCGCCTGTCGCCAGGCGCCTCGTGCGACCAACCCGGGCGGCTCATCTGGAAACGGGACTGGCGGATATGAACCCGCCGCGCCGCCCCTATTCGGTCTTGCTCCCGGTGGGGTTTGCCGTGCCGCTCCTGTTGCCAGGACCGCGGTGCGCTCTTACCGCACCCTTTCACCCTTACCCTCCGAAGCTCATGCGTACGAGGGCGGTTTGCTTTCTGTGGCACTGTCCCTGGGGTCGCCCCCGCCGGAGGTTATCCGGCACCGTGCTTCCAAGGAGCCCGGACTTTCCTCCTGCCCGCCGATACGCTGGCAACTGGCAGAGCGGCCATCCGGCCTGCTGACAGAGCTAATAAGGGGCTCTGGCCGCCTCGCGTCAAGCAGCGACGCGGGTTTGACATATGGACGCCGGGGCTATATGTCTTGACATATGGCAGAGCGCACCACCGTGGGACTCCCCGAAGACCTCATCAAGCGGGCCAAACGCAAGGCCGCCGCCGAGGGTCGCACGTTGACTGCGCTGATCGAAGAAGGCTTGCGGCTTGTCGTGTTCCGAAGCGGAAGGAAAAGGCGAAGCGCGTCCTGCCCCCGTCAGCGACGCGACAGGTGGTCCGCTCCCCGGAATCGACATCAGCAATAGTGCGGCGCTTCAGGAGATGGACGACCTCGAATATGTCGAGCGCATGAAGCACTTCAAATGATCCTGCCGGACGTAAACGTCCTCATCTATGCGTTCCGCCAGGGTGTTCCCCATCACGAAGTGTGTCGCCGGTGGCTTGATCGCGTCGTCGGGGACGAGACACGTTTCGGCATCTCGCCCTATCACTGGCTGCTGTCGTCCGAGTCACCACAAATCCGCGGACCTACGCGACGCCCAGTTCGATCGAATCTGCCTTCAAGTTTTGCGACAATCTTTTGGCGCAACCTCATTGCCAGGTCGTGGAGCCGGGTGAGCGGCACTTCGAAATCTTCAAACGACTATGCATCGAAACTGGAACCCGCGGCCCGCTCGTCACCGACGCCTGGTTCGCCGCACTCGCTATCGAGTGGGGATGCGAATGGATCACGCTCGATCGTGACTATGCGCGTTTCCCAGGACTGAAGTTGCACGCACCCGGCGCTTAGCCGCGCCGCCTAGGGCGCCGCGCGAAGCATCGAGGCGGAGCCGATCGCGCTCCGCCTCACCCTCGCTCAGTTGGTCTCTTCGATGTCCATGCCGTCGAAGGTGTAGCGCGGCACTTGCGTCCACACGCCGTCTTCCTGCACCGGGACCTTGTGCACCTTGACGTTGTCGACTTGGAGCTTGCCGGTCTTCTGGTTCACCCAAAAGTCGATGTCGTAATATTCGTCCTGGCTGCCAGGCTTGCGGAAGTCGGTGCAGGCGAAATATTCCCCCTCCTTCTTGAGGTGGCGCACCGGCTGGTGGATCTCGACAAATTCGAGCGGCAAGGTCTCGCCGGTCTTGTCGTCCTTGATGGGAAGATTGCCGTCCTTGTCCTTATGGGTGGCGATGTAGCCGTGGATGGCGCTCATCACCTGCCAGGCGCGGGTCACTTCCATGTCGCCAGGGTGCTCGCCTGCCGGCAACCACCACCAGGCCTGCGGCGAGCGCGTGATCATGACCCAGCTGTCGCCCTCCTGCTTCGGCCCTCCCCGCACGCGGATGTCCATCAATTTGAGGTCTTGACCCTCGGGCTTGAACCAGAAGTCGATGGCGTATTTCTTCTTCGGCTCGTCCTTGTCGTGAAAGATGACGCTCGGGAACCAGCCATAGCCTTCCATGCCGCGCACGATCTTGATCTCGTCGAAGATGAGATGGAGGTCGGCGTTGAGCTTCGGATCGCGGAACACGAAGGCGCCGTCCTTGGTCCGCTCGTCGACCACCTTCTTCACCGCGGCGTTGACGTCCTCCCTCGGTGAAATTCTTGGTCTTGCCGGTCGCGGTTCCGCTCGCCTTCGCCGCGCGGAAGTCTTGCGCCTTTTTGATGTTGGCCTCGGCGTTCTTGAGGAAGGTCTCCTCGATTTCTCGGACGAGAAGCAATAGACCTTGCCGTCGGGGCGGTCCAATTCACCGAGCAGTCGGTCTTGATCGTCTGGCCTTCAGTGAGGCCCATGGCGCAGGAGTTGTCGAACTCGCCCTTGACCGGCGCAGGGGTTGCTGACGGCGTCGTCGCCGGAGTCGCCGGAGTTGCGGCGTCCTCCGCCGCTCCTGGGCCACGCCGCGGCAAGGCCGAGCAGCAGAGCTGCCGCCACGGCGGACAGGATGGGAGCCCTAGTCATGGCGTTTCTCTCGTAAGCTTTTTGAATGTTGCCCAAGTCGCGTGCCTTGAATGGCCGCTCATTGGCGAGATTGTCTGCCTTGGGTATGTAACCGAAGGCACGCTTCGTCCAGTCGCGTCTTTGTGATCGGCGGGCGCCTTTCTCGGTCGTCTCACGCCACCGGGGTTGCTTGCAGCGCCGCCAACAGCCAGCCAAGCGTGTCGCGCGTCGAGGCGTCGGCGCGACCGTCGATGCGCTCTTGGCGGAAGTGACGCTGAAACGCTTCCACCACTTTCTCGAGCCCCGTGCCATAGGTGGTGGTGAGCTCCACCCATAGCCGAGGCCGGCAAGATCCTGCTGGAGCTTTAGCACCTCGGGCCCTTCATCGCCGGGGCCAAGGCCCTGATCCTCGCCCAATGGCGCAGGCTGGACCAGAGCCCGACGCCAGCTTGAGCCAGCCGCGCCCAGTCGAATTTCTCTCCCGGATCGAGCTTGCGTCCCGGCGCGATATCGGAGTGCGCCACCACCCGCTCGCGACGGATGGGGTGGCGGCCCAAGATATCGAGGCACAGCGCCTCCACGCCTCGCATCTGCGCCTCGGGAAATCGCGGTAGCCGAACTCGTGACCGGGATTGTGAATCTCGATGCCGATCGAGCAGGAATTGAGGTCGGTTTCGCCCGCCCACAGGCTTTGCCCGGCATGCCAGGCGCGCTCTGACTCGCGCACCATCTGGGCGATGCGCCCGTCCTCGTCGACAAGATAGTGGCAGGAGACCTTCGACTCTTCGCGCCGTCAGCCAGTCGAGCGCGGCATCGAGGACCCATGCCGGTGTAATGCAGCACGAGCATGTCAGGCATGCGGCCGTCTCGCCTCGGCTCGCGGTTCGGCGCCGGACACCAGAGCGTGGCAAGCGGGCTGTCGGGGGCTGCGGTCATGTCCTCTTATTCCTCATGCTGAGGCAGCCGCAAGACGCCGCGAAGATCTTCGAAGGTCGCTTACGCTGGCCACCTCAGGATGAGGTTGCGCAAGCGGTCACGGCTAGAAGCCTAAATCCCACGCTCCTTGGCGATCTCGCCATAGGCCTCGTTGATGGCAGCGATCTTCTCGGTGGCGATGGCGACGAATTCCTTCGGCACGCCGCGGGCCATCAGCTTGTCGGGATGATTGTCGGCCACGAGCTTGCGGTAATGGCTCTTCAAGCCGTCATTGCTGATCGACGGGTCGATGCCCAGGACCTCGTAGGGGTTGCGCTTGGCCGCGGTAACGTGGCGCGCCTTGATATAGGCGAACTCCGTATCGCTGATGCCGAAGCGCTTGGCGACCTGGTGCAAGAACTGCCTCCTCGCGCGGATGCAGCACGTCGTCGGCCTTGGCGATGTGGAACAGGCCTTCGAGCACGTCCTCGAGCAGCTTGCGGTTGCCCTTGAACATGACCGAGAGCTGCTCGGCATAAGCCTCGTAGCCGGCCACATCCTGCTTGGCGAGGTTGAAGACACGAGCGACGTTCTTCATCTCGCCTTCCGGCACCTTGAACACTTCCTTGAAGGCGTTGACCTCGTCCATGGTGACGACGCCGTCGGCCTTCGCCATCTTGGCGCCGAGCGCGATCACGCCAACGGTGAAGGCCACCTGGTTCTCGGCAGGGCCGTCCTGCTCCTGATCGCGATCGATGACATAGTGCCCGGCGACGCCGCCGAGCAGAGCGCCGATGGGCCCGCCGATTGCGAGCCCGCCGCGGCGCCGGCCAACTTTCCCCAAATCGACATTGCCAGACCCCCAACAAATACCGGCTAGAGCATAAGGATTTTTGCCGAGTACCGCATGCGGATAATCGTCTCGCGGCCGCTCGTGGCCGGCCCGCTCAAGACCTCGACGGGACCGGCCCGGAATCGCGGAAATTGGCCAGGATCGAGAGCTTTGGCTCATCGATCTCAAGCCCGGCGGCAGGCGCCGCTCCACATGGGTGGACCTGGCGAAAGTCCAAGCGAACAGCCACAAGGTGATCAGCCCGGTGAGGACGCTTCCCACCAGCACGAAGGTCTGGCCGAGCTGGAACAGATCGGCGCCGGCGACAATGAAGGCCTCGATGATGATGCCGAAGCCGCCGGCGACCACGATCGCGGCGCTGAGCGAGGTGATGAAGATCGAGACTGGGTGCTCTCCGCCGTGGCGGGAACGAGGGTTGGCTTCCGTGTCCATGGACGACCTAGTAGCGGAGACGCCGTGGAAAGCACAAGAGGTCCTTCTGGTTCGAGCGCGCGGCCTTCGGCCGTCCTCATCATGAGAGGCGCGCCTCGAAGGATGAGGCCGAATTCCTTAGGACTTGGGAACGTCGCGGCGGACTTTGCGGGAAGCGCCGACGATCTCGATGCCTCTGGTGCCAACGAAGCGGTCGAGGTTCATGGTCACGTAATAAGGTCGCCGCGAGCGGCAGCACGAGAGCCATTCTTCACGCAGCCGACGACGAGGGTGCGCCAATAGGCCGGGCGCCCGTTATAGGCTTCGTGGCTCAACGAGACTTCCATATTGGTATAGGGCTTCATGCCGGTGACGGTGAGCTGGTAGACGCCGCGGCCGGCATACCATTCGATATCGATGCCGTTGAAATCGATGGGGTAGCACTCGCCGGTGAGGCTCCAGATCGGTACATAGAGGGACGGCGCATCAGGCCTGCCCAACGGTCCGGCCGCGGCAGCCCGCCACCAGGATCAGCGCCAACCCGGCAAACAGCCCTATCATGCGGCGTCGCATCGCATCCCCCAACTTCAAGGACGATAGCCTAACGGGCGACTGTGACCGCCTCAAGGTCAGCCCGAAGACCGCAAGGCCGGCCTCAAACCATCACTTGCCGAGGGTGCGCCTCATCTCCTCGAAGGAGAAGGCGCGCAGGGTTTCGCACCTTGTATTGCCGAGCGAGGAGGCGCTGAGCGCCAGCGCAGCCGCGCTCTCATCGTCCGCAGCCTCGAACACCGCGACGACATCGTAGCGGCCAAGTGTCCAGCAGAGTTCTTTCATGATGACCCCGCTCTTCTCGGCCATCGCTTGGAAAGCCTCCGCCCTGCCGATCGTGCCCTGATGTTGCGTATGCCCTGATCGGTGAAGTTGGCGAGCAAAATATATTTCGGCATCGCATTTCTCCTCTTCAGTCGTTCCGAGGAAGTCTACTATGAGGGCGGCGATCACGTGAAAATCGGCTTGAGCAGAAGGGCCTCGCCGTGGCCAGTGGCTGGTGATTGGAGCGGAACCCGAGGCAGCGCCTTCCCGTTGCTCATGCTGTTTGATGACGAAGGAGGTATCCCATGCAGATCTCAGAGGTGCACGATTATGCGAGCCGGCTGCTTAGGGAGCATGGCGAGAAAGCCCAATTGATCGCGGCCCAAAGGGTGCTCGAATGCGAGAAGCGCGGCGACAGAAGCGAAGCTGAGGACTGGCGCCGCATCCGCGACACGCTGAAAGAGATGAAAGGGCCGCTTGCCAGCTAAATTCCACGCGACGCCGGTCGCCGACCGACATTGTGGCGCGGAGGCGATTGGCGTATTATTTGCGGAGTGTATTTCGAGCAGCCGCGCATGGTGAGGCGTCGGCTGCGGCCCTCACCGTGTGCGAGGCTTGACCGTCGCAGAGGAGGGCTGAACATGGCCATTGCCCCAACATTTCAAAAATATCTGGCTACCAAGAACGTCCGTTACGACATCGTTGCGCACGAACCGACGAAGTCGTCGATGCGCACCGCTGAAAGCCTGCCGGATCTCCGGCGACCGTGTCGCCAAGGCCGTCGTGCTTCGCGATGAGTATGGCTACGTCCTGGCCATACTGCCGGCGTCGCACCACATTCTCTTAGACGATCTCAGGACACAGCTCGGCTTGGATGTTGAGCTCGCCGCCGAGTACGAAATCGAAGAATTGTTCGATGACTGCCTGCCCGGCGCGATTCCTCCGGCGGGTGAGTGCTATGGGCTCGATACGATGGTCGACGACAGTATCGAGGACCAGCCGGAGGTGTACTTGGAGGGAGGCGATCATGAGACGTTGGTTCATATGAGCCACGCGCAATTCGCTTCTCTCACGGCGACGGCGCGGCACGGCTGTTTCAGTGTCCACGACTGAGGACAGTCGATGGCCGAATTTGTGAAGGTCGCAAGCGCGAACGAGATCGCGCCTGGCCAAGCCCGCCTGGTCAACGTCAGAGGCAAAGAGATTGCCTTGTTCAATATCGAGGGCAACTTCTTTGCTCTCGAAAACGCCTGCACGCACGAAGAAGGGCCCCTGGCCGAGGGCGACATCGAGGGCCACGAGGTGACCTGCCCGTGGCATGGCGCCAGGTTCGACATCCGCACCGGAGAAGTGCTCTGCGCGCCGGCCTACGACGACGCTGTGCGCTACAATGTAGCGGGTCATCGGCAGCGACATCGAGGTCGAGATCTAGCGGCGTCAGGCGAAGATCAGCTTGAGCAGGAAGGCGCCGGCGATCGCCGCCGAGGCGGCGTTGATCTCATGCACACGGCCCAGAGCAGCTTCAGCGCCACATAGGCGATGAAGCCGAGGCCGATGCCGGTAGCGATGGAATAGCTCAAGGGGATCATCAGCGCGATGGTCAGCGCCGGGATGTATTCGGTGGGCTCGTCCCAGTGGATCGCGCCGAGGCTCGTGGCCATCAGGCAGGCGACGAAAGGAGCGCCGCGCGCCGTGGCGTAAGGCGGGACGGTCTGGGCGAGCGGCGCGAGGAACAGGCTCGCCAGGAACAGCGCCGCCACCACGAGCGCAGTCAGCCCCGTGCGGCCGCCCTCCTCCACGCCGGCGGCGCTTTCGATATAGGCGGTGGTCGTCGAGGTGCCAAGTGCGGCGCCGAGCATGGCCCCACTGGAATCGGCGAGCAGCGCTTGGCGGAGCCGCGGCAGGCGTCCGTCTTGATCGAGCAGTCCGGCTTGGCGGGCGACGCCGATCAGCGTTCCTGCCGTGTCGAGAAGCATGTGACCAGCAGAAGCGTAAGCACCATGGTGAGAAGCCCGAGCCGAAAGGCGCCCGCGAGATCCATCTTGAGGAAGGTCGGCGCGAGCGACGGCGGCATGGCGGCAAGACCGTGCCAAGGCTCAAGCCCGAGCCACACCGCGGCGAGGGTCACGGCGATCACGCCGAAGATGATGGCGCCCGGCACCTTCCGCGCGGCGAGCCCGGCAATGGCGAGGAAGCCGGCGATGGCGAGTAGCGCCTTCGCCTGCGTGAGGTCGCCGAGCTTGACCAGCGTCGTCGCATCCGCCGCCACGAGGCCGGCATTCTGCAAGCCGATCAGCGCCAGGAACAGGCCGATGCCGGCGGCGATGCCGAGCTTCAGGGTCATGGGAATGGCGTTGATCAGCCATTCGCGTAAGCGTGTGAGCGAGATCAACAGGAACAGCGCGCCGGAGAGAAACACAAGCGCGAGCGCGAGCTGCCAATTGCCGCCGAGCTCAGGCACCATGGTGAAGGCGAAATAGGCGTTGAGGCCCATGCCAGGGGCGAGCGCGATCGGATAGTTGGCGTAGAGCCCCATGATGGCGGTGCTGAGCGCCGCGGCGAGGCAGAGTCGCCACGAACACCGCGCCATGGTCCATGCCGGCTTTCTCCAGGATCGCCGGGTTGACGAACATGATGTAGGCCATGGTGAGGAAGGTCGCGAGGCCGGCGCGGAGCTCGGTCGGCACGCTGCTGCCGGCGACGGTAAGGCCGAAAGTGCGGTCGAGAGTGCCAAGCCAGGCCGGGTGCCTCAGTTGGCGCCTGCGCTTCGTTGTCCCCCGTGCCATTCCCCTGTTCCCTCTGCCTTGTCATCGCCCTGCTTGACCGGGCGATCCAGTATTCCCTTGCGGAATTTGTGTTTACTGGATGCCCGCCTTCGCGGGCACGACAACACCGCGTATGAAGATTATCCACACGTCTGGCAGCGACGAAAGGAGTGATCATGGCCATCTACGCGCTCGACGGTGAGGCGCCGGAGCTTCCGGCCGACGGCCTCTATTGGGTCGCCGAGACCGCCGCGGTGATCGGGCGCGTGCGGCTCCACTCCGATGTGAGCATCTGGTGGGGCTCCGTGTTGCGCGGCGACAATGAATGGATCGAGATCGGCGCGCGCTCGCAGATCCAGGACAACCTCGACCCTGCACACCGATCCAGGCTTTGCGCTCACTGTCGGGCGCGATTGCGTCGTTGGTCACAATGTCATTCTGCATGGCTGCAGCATCGGCGATGCATGCTTGATCGGCATGGGCGCCATTATTCTGAACGGCGCCAAGATCGGCGCGAACTCGCTCGTAGGCGCCGGCGCGCCTGATCACCGAGGGCAAGGAGTTTCCCAACAATTCGGTAATCGTTGGCGCGCCAGCCAAGCTCGTGCGCGAGGCCGACGACAGGACGAAGGCCATGACGGCGCGGGCGGCCGACGTCTATGTGCGCCACTGGAAGCGCTACGCAGTTGGGCTGATGCGGCTCGGATGACAGTGAGCGGCGCCTGGCAATTCTGCATCGACCGCGGGGGCACGTTCACCGACATCGTGGCGCGGGCGCCTGACGGCCGCCTGCTTACGCACAAGCTCCTCTCCGAAAATCCTGAAGCCTATGCGGACGCCGCAACAGCCGGCATCGCCGATCTGCTCGGCGTCGCGCCGCGCTCAGAAGCTGCCGACGGAGCTGATCCAAAGCATCAAGATGGGCACCACCGTCGCCACTAATGCGCTGCTCGAGCGCAAGGGCGATCGCGTGCTGCTGCTGGTGTGCAAGGCTTCCGCGACGCGCTCGAGATCGGCTACCAGGCGCGGCCAAAGATCTTCGCGCGGAAGATCGAGAAACCTTCGATGCTCTATCGTCCGCGTGGCCAGGAGTGCCTGAGCGCATGCGCGCCGACGGCAGCGTGGAGACTCCGCTCGACCTCGCCGCCACGCGCGCAGCGCTCAAAGCCGCCCGCGCTGACGGCATCGACGCCGTCGCCATCGTCTTCATGCACGCCTACGCTTTTCCGAACCACGAGCGCGAGGCTGCGTGCCTCGCCCAGGACGTGGGCTTCACGCAAATCTCGGTGAGTCACGAGGGTGAGCCCGCTCGTGAAATTCGTCGGACGCGGCGACACCACCGTGGTCGACGCCTATCTCTCGCCGCTGCTCCGCCGCTACGTCGATCGCGTGTCTGCCGCCCTTGCAGCAAGCTCCCCATCTCCCTTGTGGGGGAGCAGGCTCCGCCGAAGGCGGGGCCGAGGGGTGAACCGCGTACGCCGAGCGAGTTGCCTGCCCCCTCCCTACCCTCCGCCACAGGTGGGGGAGGCAAGCGGCAGCGCCTCGCCCAAACTCCTGTTCATGCAGTCCTCTGGGCGGGCTGACCTCGGCGCATCTGTTCAAGGGCAAGGACGCCATCCTTTCAGGCCCCGCCGGTGCGCGTGGTGGGCGCGGTAGAGACTGCGCGCATTGCTGGCTTCCCGCAAAGTCATCGGCTTCGACATGGGCGGAACCTCGACCGACGTCTGCCATTTCCGACGGAGTCTATGAGCGGACCTTCGAAAGCGTGGTCGCCGTGGTGTGCGCCGATGCGCGCGCCGATGATGCTGATCCATACCGTTGCCGCCGGCGGTGGATCGATCCTCTTTTATGACGGCGCGCGCTTCCGCGTCGGCCCCGATTCAGCAGGCGCCAATCCGGGGCCTGCCTGTTACCGGCGCGGCGGACCGCTCACCGTCACCGACGCCAATGTCATGGCGGGCAAGCTCGTCCCCGAATTTTTCCCCTAAGATCTTCGGGCCAACGCAGGATCAGACTCTCGACGCCGAGATCGTGCGGGAGCGCCTTCGCCGCGCTCGCCGCCGAGATCGGCGATAGCCGCGAGGCTGCGCAAGTCGCCGACGGCTTCATCCCGCGTCGCCGTGGAGAACATGGCGAATGCGATCCTGACCATCTCAGTGCAGCGGGGCTACGACGTCGCCGACTATGTGCTGAATACATTCGGCGGCGCCGGAGGGCAGCATGCCTGCCTGGTCGCCGACGCGCTCGGGCCTGGACGCGTGCTCATCCACCCGCTGTCCGGCGTGCTCTCGGCTTACGGTATGGGCTTGGCCGAGGTGAAGGCGACGCGGAGCCGTGCCGTGCTGCGCCTGCTCGACGCGGAGGTCTGGCTGCTGCGGAAGCCTTGGCTGCGCCGCTTGCCGAGACGCAACCGAGGAGCTTGTCGGCCAGGGGGTGGCGCGCGACGGCATCCGCATCGGCGTGCTGGCGCATCTCCGCTATCTCGGCACCGACAGTGCACTGCCGGTGTCGTTAGTGCAGAGACGCGCAACGGACTCCATCCCTCCCCTCGATGGGGAAGGGTGGCGCGGCTGAAGGCCGCGCCGGGTGGGGTGAGGTGGTGAGCCATACCCCCACCCGACCGGCCATGCCACTAGTGGCGATAGCTGGTCGGCCTCCCGCGAGGGGAGGCATTAAATCGTCTGCGTGCGGCCTTCGAGGCGATGCATCGGCAGCGCTTCGGCTTTATGAGCCCCGACAAGGCGATCGAGATCGAGGCGCTCGAGGTCGAGGCGCTTGGCGGCGGGGACCACCCGCATGAGCCCGACCTGCCGCTTTCGATTGACGAGCTGCCGGAACCACAAACCAAGACGTGGCTGTTCACCGGCGGCACTTGGCATGACGCGCCCGTGTTCTTACGTGCCACCCTCGAGCCCGGCCATTGCATTGCGGGCCCTGCCCTCATCATCGAGCCGCAGTCAGACCGTGGTGGTCGAGCCGCACTGGCAGGCCGAGGTCACGGCGAGCAATCATCTGCTGCTCACCCGCGCCAGCGCGCGCGAGACACGCGCCGCGCTCGGCACCAACGTCGATCCCGTTCTGCTCGAAGTGTTCAACAAGCGCTTCACGGCCGCAATCGCCGAGCAGATGGGGTACGCGCTGCAGAACACCGCGCGCTCGGTCAACATCAAGGGAGCGGCTCGACTTCTCCTGCGCCATTTTCGATCGTGAAGGCCGCCTCGTCGCCAACGCCCCGCATATCCCGGTGCATCTCTGGCTCCATGGACCGCAGCGTCGAGACGGTGCGGCGCGAGGTCGGCGCTCGGCTTGCGCCTGGCGATTTGTGGATGCTGAACGCGCCCTATAATGGCGGCACGCATCTTCCCGACATCACCGTCGTGACGCCGGTGTTCGCGACAAGCGGCACTGACATTCTGTTCTTCGTCGCGGCACGCGGGCACCATGCCGATATCGGCGGCATTGCCCCTGGCTCGATGAGCCCGAAGGCCACGCGCATCGAAGAGGAAGGCGTCTATATCGACCCGTTCAAGCTGGTCGAGGGCGGCCGCTTCCGCGAGGAGGCGGCGCTCGAGCTTCTCATGCAAGGCCCCTACCCTGCCCGCGACCCGGCGCAGAATATCGCCGATCTGAAGGCGCAGGCCGCCGCCAACGCCAAGGGCGTGGAGGAGCTCGGCAAGATGGTGGCGCAATATGGGCTCGGCGTCGTGCAGGCCTATATGGGCCATGTGCAGGACAACGCCGCGGCGAGCGTGGCCCGCGTGATCGAGCAACTCAGGCCTTCGAGTTTCGCGGTCGAGACCGACACCGGCGCGCATATCAAAGTCGCCATCAGCGTCGACCGCGCGGTGCCCAAGGCCATCGTCGATTTCACCGGCACGAGCGGACAACAGCCGGACACTTTCAATGCGCCGGAGCCGATCACGCGGGCTTGTGCGCTCTATGTCTTCCGCACGCTGGTCGATGACGACATTCCGCTCAACGCCGAGGTGCCTTCGACACATCGAGATTGTTGTTCCGGACGGTTCGATGTTGAGCCCTCGCTATCCAGCAGCGGTCGCCGCCGGCAATGTCGAGACGAGCCAGACCATAGTGAATTGCCTCTATGGCGCGCTTCAAGCGCTCGGCTCGGCGCAGGGCACCATGAACAATCTCACCTTCGGCAATGCGCTCTACCAATATTACGGGACGATCTGCTCGGGCGCGCCGCGCGGGTCCAGGCTTCGACGGGGCGGCCGCGGTGCAGACGCACATGACCAATTCGCGGCTCACCGACCCCGAGGTGCTTGAGCTGCGCTACCCGGTTCTGCTCGAGCGCTTCGAGATCAGGCGCGGCTCCGGCGGCAAGGGCAAATGGCGCGCCGGCGACGGGACACTTCGTGTCATCGATTCTTGGAACAGATGGAGTGCGCCATCCTGTCGGGCTTCCGCCGCATGCGGCCCTTCGGGGCAAATGGCGGCGAGCCGGGTGAAGGCCGGCGCGCGAACTTCGCTCGGCGCAAGGATGGACGTATGGAGAGCCTGGACGCTTGCGCTCAAGTGACAGCTCGACCTCGGCGAGGCCATCATCATCGAGACCCCGACCGGAGGCGGCTTCGGCGATCCGACACAAATAGCAAAGGGCACGGGATTGCTCCCGCGCCCTCGCTCACGCGTTGCCTCTCTGACTACGCGTTACGCCACTTAAGCGCTCGCCGGCCGCGGACCGCCTTGTCCGCGCTCGGCCATGAACTGATCGAACTCGGCCTTGTCGCGCGCCTTGCGCAAGCGATCGAGGAAGGTCTGGAACTCGTCGGCCTCCTCCTCCAACACGCCGCAAGGTCTCCTCGCGATAGAGATCGAAGGCAGCGTTGCCGGTCGAGCGGAGCGTGACCAAAGCCGCCAAGACCGCCGCCGAACGCGCTTCGCCTCCTGCACAAAGTGCTGCTTCCATTGCAGTTTGTTTCCGCAACCCATGCGTCCACTCCAGATGAGATAGGCCAGGAGCCCAAGCGCCGATGGGCCACCAGATGATGAAGCCGAGAACCGCGGCGATGATCCACGCCGGCTTCCCGTAATCGTCCAAGGTCGTCGACTAGCTGTTGCATTTCCTGACGGATCCTTCCGGTGTGAATGTTATTCACATTCACATAGGTGGGCGGGCCTGTCCAGAGTCAAGAGACGACACAAATGTGATCGGCGGCCGTCAGTCTCAAGGGTCCGGCGCCGTCGCCCCGCTGTCCGGCGGGATGGAGCCCCAAGCCGCGCAGATAAACCAGCATCGCCGATTCGAGAATCTGCTCCGGCGGGAGCGGAAGCTTGGCCATGCCCGGCGCGCCTCGACGAAGAGATCGGCAACGCCGTGGGAGAGCGCCCAGATGTGCAGGCTCATCAGCTTGACCGGCGAGTCTCTGGTCGGGAGGAAGCGCCCGGCAAAGCGCGGGACGCGGCACGCTGCAGCACGTCGAAGGCGCGATCGGCAGCTGCTTTCAGCTGATCGTCATCGCTCATGCCGAGTCCCGCCTCGAACATCACCGCGTAGCGCGCAGGCTCTCGCGGGCGAAGGCGATAGGCACGGCCGGGATCTCCTGAAGGCCGAGACGGCGTCGGTATGCCGTTGTTCCACGCCATGTCGAGCTTGGCGGCGAAGCGCTCGAAACCGTTGCGGGCAAGCTCGGCGAGCAGCGCCTCGCGATCGCGGAAATGCCGTATGGCGGCGGGCTAACGCCGGCGAGCCGCGCCGCCTCGGTCAGGCTGAAGCCGGCCGGCCCGTATTGCTCGATCAGCTTGCGCGCCGCCCGAGCAAGACCTCCTTAAGATTGCCGTGGTGATAGGAGCGCGGCCGGTGCCAGCGCTGCATCGTCGGAGCCCATGTTAGGGCTTTTACATGAAAAAGGCGCTAACGCCGCCATAAGAGCCGCGGCCATGCCCCCTCTCCCCTGTGGGCAGAGGGTGGGGTGAGGAGGAGCCTGGTGAAGTCATCCTTCCCGCCGTCATTGCCGGGCTTGACCTCGGCAATCGCATTCCGGCGGCCTCACCCCGGAGACGAGCCATTGAATGGATGCCCGGATCAAGTCCGGGCATGACGCCTTCATCCAAGCTCACCTTTCACATGCGCGGGTCGTGGCCGTAGGTGTTGCGCCTCGCGGATGCGGCCGTCCTGCCGTGCCAGCACGGCTTCCGACCGCTCGCGGCGGGCGATGGCCTTGGCCTTCTCCCAGGCCTGGCCTTGCGTCTTGAAGGTGGCGGTCGGCGTCGTCGCGCCGCTCTTCACCACCCAGCGATCATCTTGCATCACCACGTGCTGGTTCTTGCCCATGGCTTGCCCTCGCGCACCCCCACGACCGAGAGAGACTATAGTGAGGTCGGCAGCCCTGTAGAAGCAAGCGAACCCATTGGCAGAAGAGCCTGCTGCGCCTTACAGTGCGCCTCGGTGCAGATGAGCTCTTCGGCAGCATGACCGACCGGCGCGGAAACGCGGGCGACAAATTGCGGGTAGGCTGGCGCGAATGGGTGGTTCGACCGATCTCGGCGTTGCCGCCATCAAGGCCAAGATCGACACCGGCGCCCGGACCAGCGCTCTGCACGCCTTCGCCATCGAGCCGTTCTCGCCGTGCCGGCGCCGCTCTGGATGCCGTTCGAGGTGCATCCCCTCCAGCGGTCGAGCACGGTGAAGATCAAATGCGAGGCGCCTGCGGTCGACGAGCGCATCGGTGCGCAATTCCGGCGGCCTGGCTGGAGCGCCGCTACATCATCGAGACCCGCCTGATGCTCGGCGACCGAGTGCCTGGCCGATCGAGCTCGCGCTGACCAACCGCGACCAGATGGGCTTCCGCATGTTGCTCGGGCGCACGGCGCTTGAAGGCCGCGCGCTGATCGAACCCGGCCGTTCCTTCCTTGCCGGCCACCGGCCGCCGCGCCTGCGTCAGTAGGCTCGCATGGGTGGCCGCTCGAGCGCAGCGAAGGCGCTGCCCTAAACCCTTACCCCCACAGGACAAGAACGCCCATGAAGATCGCGCTGCTGGCGCGCAATCCGCATCTCTATAGCCATCGGCGCATCTGCGAGGCGGCACGCGCCCGCGGCCATGACATCGAGGTGCTGAACACGCTGCGCGTCTCCATCAACATCACCTCGCGCCGGCCGATGCTCTATTACCGCAAGCGGCGGCTCGAGGATTTCGACGCGGTGATCCCGCGCATCGGCGCTTCGATCACGTTTTACGGCCTTGCCGTGCTGCGTCAGTTCGAGGTGATGGGCGTCTATCCGCTTGAACGAATCCGTCGCCATCGGGCGCGAGCCGCGACAAGCTCCGCTGCCTGCAGCTGCTTGCCCGCCGCGGCATCGGGCTGCCGGTCACCGCCTACACCAACGATCCGAAGCAGGCCGAGGACATCATCGATCTCGTCGGCGGTGCGCCGGTGGTGATCAAGCTGCTCGAAGGCACGCAAGGCATCGGCGTGGTGCTCGGCGAGACGGTGAAATCGGCGAAGTCGGTGATCGAGGCATTTCATGGGGCGAACGTGAACATCCTCGTCCAGCAATTCATCAGAGAGGCCGACGCCACCGACATTCGCGCGCTGGTCATCGGCGACCAGGTGGTGGCGGCGATGAAGCGGCAAGGGCCGGCCCGGCGAGTTCCGCTCCAACCTGCATCGCGGCGGCTCGGGCGAGAGGTGCGCATCACGCCGCAGGAGCGGACCATGGCGGTCAGGGCGGCGCGCACGCTCGGCCTCAATGTGTGCGGCGTGGACATGCTCCGCGCCGAGGGCGGACCGCTGGTGGTCGAGGTCAATTCTTCGCCGGCATCGAGGGGCTTGGAGAAGGCGTCGGGCGTCGACGTAGCCGGGCTGATGATCGAGTTCCTGGAGCGCAACGCCCCTCACGGCAACACCGCACCAAGGGCAGAAGGCTGACACACTCCGTGCGATACGCGTAGCGCGATCGGTAGAACTCGACAAGGGAGAAGAGCATGGCGGAAGCTTCAGCCGAGCCTGGCGGTCCCGATCTCGCCGAGGGCGTCGCCCTCGCCGACCTTGCCGACGGCGGCAAGCTCGTCGGCCATGCCGGCGGTGAACCCATCCTGCTCGTCCGCCGCGGGAATGACGTGTTCGCGGTCGGGCGCAATGCACGCACTACCACGGCCCGTTGGGGGACGGGCTCGTGGTTGGCGATACCGTCCGCTGCCCATGGCATCACGCCTGCTTCGACCTGCGCACCGGCGAGGCCTTGCGCGCGCCGGCGTTGAGTCCCGTGGCGTGCTGGACGGTCGAGCAACGCGACGGCAAGATCTTCGTCGCGACAAAGCGAGCAGCCGGAACCGGAATCGCGCGCGGCAAGCTGCGCGGCAGAGCGCCGAGACAGGATCGTGATCGTCGGCGGCGGCGCGGCCGGCTTCTGCCGCGCAGCCGAGATGCTGCGGCGCGAGCGACTACCAGGGCAGCATCGTCATGCTGAGCGACGACGATGCGCCGCCCGTCGACCGGCCGAACCTGTCCAAGGACTACCTCGCCGGCAATGCGCCGGAGGATTGGGTGCCGCTGCGGCCGACAGCTTCTATGCCGAGAACGGTATCGATCTGCGGCTCGAAGACGAACGGTCACCGGCATCGATGCGCAGGCGCGCGAAGGTCGCGCTCGCCGACGGGAAGCACGGTAGCCTTACGACCGCTTGCTGCTCGCAACTGGCGCCGAGCCGGTCCGTCTCTCGATCCCAGGCGCCGACCAGCCGCACGTGCACACCGCTGCGCTCGCTCGGCGACTGCCGGGCCATCATCGACGACGCCAAGACGGCGCGCCGCGGCGGTCGTCGCTGGGTGCGAGCTTTATCGGGCTCGAGGTCGCGGCTTCGCTGCGCGCCCGCGGATCGAGGTCCATGGTGGCGCCGGACAAGCGGCCGATGGAGCGCGTCCTCGGCCCGCAAATGGGCGATTTCATCCGCGCGCTGCACGAGGAGCACGGCGTGGTTTTCCACCTCGAGGACACGGCGACCGCCATCGACGGCAAGCAGGTGAAGCTGAAGAGCGGCGGCACGCTCGAGGCGGATCTCGTGGTCGCCGGCATCGGCGTGCGCCCGCGGATCGCAGCTCGCCGAAAGCTGCCGGGCTCGCCATCGATCGCGGCGTCACCGTGAACGCCTATCTCGAAACCAGCGAGCCGGCGATCTTTGCCGCCGGCGACATCGCGCGCTGGCCCGATCCGCATCTCGGCGAGATGATCCGCGTCGAGCATTGGGTGGTCGCCGAGCGCCAAGGCCAAATAGCGGCGCTTAATATGCTCGGTTACCGCGAGAAATTTGACGCAGTCCCCTTCTTTTGGAGTCAGCATTGACGACGTCCCGATCAACTATGTCGGCCATGCCGAGCAATGGGACGAGCTCGCGATCGAAGGCGACATCGCCGGCAAGGATTGCCTCGTGCGTTTTAAGCGAAATGGTCGCACCTCTCGCCAGTGGTTACGATCTTCCGAGATGTCGAAAGCCTGGAGGCGGAACTGGCGATGGAGCGCGAGGCAGCCCTGTAGTTCGGCTGCCCGCTGGGCGCAGGCTGGGGCGCCAACTTGAATTTGGTCTTAGCCTCCTTGGCGAGCAGCGCGCGCTTGCGCTCCACCCCGCCCCGGTAGCCTGAGAGGGCGCCGTCGCTGCGCACCACGCGGTGGCAGGGGATCGCCACGGCGATGCGGTTTGTGGCGCAGGCCCGGGCGACCGCCCGCACCGCTTTCGGCGCACCGATCTTCTCGGCGATCTCCGCGTAGCTTGCCGTGGAGCCTACGGGGATGCGGCGGAGCGCGTCCCACACGCGATGCTGAAAGGCCGTGCCTCTAATGTCGAGCGGCAGGTCGAGCCCCTGGCCCGGCGCTTCGACAAAGGCAATGACCTTGGCGGTGAGCTCTTCGAAGGATTTGTCGCCGCCGATCAGCCGCGCGCGCGGGAACTGGTCTTGCAGGTCGCGCCGCAGCTCCCTCCGGGATCGTCGCCGAACAGAATGGCGCAGACGCCTCTTTCGCTCGCGGCGATCAGGATCAAGCCGAGCCAGCACTCAGCTATGGCGAAGCGGATGTCCTGCCCGGCGCCGCCTTCACGGAAGTCGGTCGGCGCCATGCCGAGGACCTCCGAGGCATTGGCGTAAAGCGGCCATTGGAATTGAAGCCCGCGTCGTAGATTGCCGCGGTCACCGTGTCGCTCGTCGGAAGCTCGGCCCGCACGCGCTTGTTGCGGTGCGCGACGGCGTAGGCCTTCGGCGTGACGCCGACCGCCTGCTTGAAGATGCGGTGGAAGTGATAAGGGCTTAGGCCCACGATCTCGGCGAGCGCATCGAGCTTCGGCGCTCTCGTCCGCCGCCTCGATCAGCCGGCAGGCTTGCGCGACCTTCGCCGCATGCAACTCCGCCGAGCGCAGGGCTGGTTGGGCTTGCAGCGTTTGCAGGGGCGGAAGCCCGCCCGCTCCGCCTCGTCCCGCGTGTCGAAAAAGCGCACATTGGCGCGCTTGGGGAGACGCGCCGGACAACCAGGGCGGCAATAAACGCCGGTGGTTTTCACCGCAATGTAGAACTGGCCGGCGAAGAGGCGTCGCGCGGCCGACCACGGCGGCCCACACTGCGTCAGGGGATGAGGTGGCCGAAGACTTCTGCGAGGGTGCGGGTCATGGTCAACGTCCTTGAGGATCATGTGCGTTGGTGCCCGACATAGCTCTTTCCCACCCGCCGGCACTCCGATCCTTGCTTTCAAATTCGCGCGGCGGCTCCATCCCTATTGTGACATCGGGCGCGGTCGACGATGTGGGCGCCGGTGACGGGCGGCGGCACGGTCTCCACATGCTTGATGTGGCCGGTGGCGTAGGCCCACCAGATCAGCGCGACGATCCCGCCGACGGACGCGAGCAACAGCACAAATCTCGAGCGGATTGAGCCGGTCAGGCTCGCCGTCCCAATTCTGTCGCTTGCCAACCGCAACATCCTCCTTTCTGTTCGCTCGTCTCGTTGCGGCGATCATACAGAAAATGAGGGCGCCGCCGAAATCCGGCAAGGCCTCCTCGCCGGCGCTGTGCGCTCAGGTGCTACCGCTTCGCTTTGGGCGCTTCGCCGCCGCTCTGAGCCGGTTTGGACAGCTTCCGCTCAGGGTCGAGACTTGCCGCCGCAAATCGTGGCTCTCGATCTCGGCGTAAACGGCGGCAGCACTCTGGCCGATGCGCTTCAGCATGGCACGCTCATTGGCATCGAGAGTCGGCGCCGGAGGCATACGGTCCCGTAGGAGTGTCAGCGCAAACAGCGCAAGCGGTTGACGCCGGGACCGCCAGCACGGGGCGGCTGAAGCCGCCTGGCAAGGTCCGGCTCGCTCTTGTCCCATCGTCGCTGATGGCGAAGGGAGCGCCCTTCGTCACCGGTGTCGACGAGCATTGGTGTCGGGCGACGAGGCTCCGCGCCGTCTGCTCGCCCCAGCCATGGCCGTCGGTGTCGCGCCTGAACTCTGGCGCCGTTGCGGCGGAAGGATGCGGCTGGAGCTCAATTTGAGCCGGTGGTACGGCTGCTCGGCCAGCAGACGGTCGACTTCCAGCGGATCTTTCGCCTTGAGGATTGCCGCGCCGATGGTTCGTTCGGCCTTGTCGAGATCGCCAGTTGAAATAACGGTCCGTCAGATATGTCGCGCCCTGCATGCAGGCGGCTGATGAGATAGAGCGCGCCGGCTCCGATCACGATCCACGCCCAGTTCGGGATGGCGAGATGCTCCTGCATGTACTCGACCTCGTGATGCAGCAGCAGCGCCTGGGATGCTCAAGGTGAGGCCGAGAATGGTGACGCGGCGGGCCGGGATCGACACGCTCACCACCGCGCTCCCGCCGCACCGCCTCGAACACGAACAGGCATAGGATGCCGTTCACGGAGATAAAGCAACCCGATGACATCCTCCGATGGCGGTGAAGTTCGCCCACCTTGTCGAAGATCGTGGTGCTCGAGGCGAGCTCGGCGAGAAGGCCGAGCAGCCCGATCAAGCATCCCCACACCACCCAACACGCATGCGCTGAAAGTCCTCCGGCGGTTTGCGCCGTGGCTCGCTCAAGCAGGACATACCGACGGCGCAGACGGCCACGGCGAAGCCGGCGAGTATGGCAAAACGCGTCCCCGACTCGGTGCGAAAGCCAGCCCCAGGTTGCCGTAGGTGAGCAGCATCAACACCGCGCAGCACGATGGCGATGACCGGCAGGAGGCGTTCAAGCCATCGCCATTTGCGGTCAGGCTCGTCGTCTGGTGCGCGGAGGACGAACTGGAGGAGCCCGGTATAGCCGACGGCTTCGGCGATGGCGCCGGCGATGTTCTGCCCGAGCATGACCAGCAGGCCATTGCGCCAGGAGAGCGTAGAAGGCGTAGTACTGACCGGGATTGAACCACATGACGTAGAGAAGAAGCCCCAGCTCATGCGTCCCGGCCGCGTCCAGCACGAGCCATGCCGCGGCGACCACCACCAGAATTCCCGCGATCTGATCGATGAGCACGATGAAGCGCTCGAACGGGTTGGCCGGGACCTGCGCCGCGATCAGAGCAATCCGCCGCGCTGGGCGGTCGCCGGCCGCCTTCAGGTTCGAACGTCGCCTGCTGTCCTTTTAGAACACTAGCTGATGTCCACCAAGCACCATCCAGCGCGTTGCCGCAGGTGGTGGGGTCGTAGGGAAGCGAGCGAAGCTTGCTGAGAGCGAGCTTGTCGCCCTCGCGTATGCCTGCATTCCAGGCCGGAGACTGGTGCTCCTCGTCGAAGGGGGCGATGACCTCGTAGATCATGCCGTCATTGTCGGCGTAGAAGCCGAACGAGCCCAAAGGCTGCACGACGCGCAAGACATCCGGGACGATCATCACCAGCGCCCAGGCGAGCAGCACAATCAGCAGGATGCGTTGGCGGGTCATGCGCGTGCCCTTGGGGTGTCAGCTGACCGTGCGGCCTCATGGGCCTCTCTCCTCGCACCATCACGATTCCGTTAAGGCCGGCTCAGGCCAAGAAAGAAGCTTTTGGCTCAAATTCGTTACCAGCGCTACACTTGCCGGCAAAGTCACAGACTGGAGGCGTTCCATCATCCGGATTTCGATTCTCGCGGGGGCTATATGCGTGGGCCTAGGGCTCTGGTGCGGTGCTCTTCATGCCGCAAGCGATCCGACCAAGAAGTCGCGGCTGCCGAGCATCGACAATCCTTATTGCGCCATCGCGACGCGTACCTTGCCTGACTTCCCGGAGCAGGCGATGTCCACGATGGACTCAGGGGACGCCCCATGATCGTGGTGAATTCGTCGACGCTCTCGCGAAACCCCGCCTACGGGCACTTCTTGATGGCGCATGAATGCTGCCACCATACGCTCGGCCATGTCCGGCGTTTCTATGAAGGATGGGCCAGCTCGGGCCGCAGCCCTTCTACTACATCCGCCCGGCGCTGAAGCAGATGGAGCTCGACGCCGATACCTGCGCGGTCAAGATGCTCAAGGCCAAGAACGAGCCTGAGGCGATCGAAGCCGCGCGCGAGACGATGTTGAGCTTCGGCACCACGCCGACCGGGGCCTATTATCCCACCGGGATCGAGCGGGTCGAGAATATCGACAAGACCGCCGCCCAGGAGTGAGGCCCCGAGCGGCCACCGATCGGCAGCATTAGTCAGCGCTACTTCTTTACGGCGTCCGACTTATTGGTGGGCGGACCGTCGAGGGGCACTCCCTTCTTGTAGACAGTCTTTATGTAGTGGTCGCCCTCCTTGATGATCTTCGTGGTCCAGCCCGTAGTCCACGAGATTACGGCCGCGCCACCCTCCTCCTTCCAGGTACCGTCCTTGGCCTTCTCCTGAGTGCTCGTGGCCTTTCCACCGGCTGAAAGGGTGATTTCAAATGGCCTGTCCTTTGAGTCCTTCACCGCCCAAACGCCTTCGAATTCGCTCGCCGCAAGGGCGGCAAAAGCCGTCATGGCGAGTGCCAATCCAGCCGCGAGCATGACCGCGGCGATGCTCCTGATCCTGTTCATGAGTTTCCTCCTGATAATGAGCTGTGGTCCGTTGCCGAACCTGCTCAAGCTTGCCTCTCTTCGTCTATGCGGCGCGGCCGGCCTTGGTTGCCTCCGGCACCTCGACGAGCCGGCCGTTCTTCACATCGTAGATATAACCGTAAATGGGCACCGACGCCGGGACAAGCGGGATGGGCTCTGATGCGCCGCACGTCGCTCGCGACACTTTCCGCCTGATTTCTGATGGTCAGCCAGTCGATGAAATCCGCTTCCGCCGAGCCGGGTCCGCGACCGACATCGTGCCAGCCATCGGCGTCGATTTTCGCCGTGTCGAGGCTTTGCTTGAGCAGCGAACGCATCACCTCGTCGGTGAAGAGCTCCATGCCGCAATCGGTGTGGTGCACGACGAACCACTCTTCGGTGCCGAGCAGCTTGTGGGAGATGACCAACGAGCGGATGGCATCGTCGCTCGCGCGCCCGCCGGCGTTACGGATCACGTGGGCATCACCTTCGCTCGAGGCCGGCGAATTTGGCGGGATCGAGCCGCGCATCCATGCAGGTCAGGATCGCGAAGCGGCGAGCGGGCGGCAAGGGAAGCTTGCCCTTGTCGCCGAAATCTCCGGCATAGGCTCGCATTCGCAGCAAGGACTTCTGTGTGAACTTTCGTCATGACGCGCTCCTTAAGGCGGGGTTCCGAAGTCGGATGCGAGGTCGACGCGCGTCAGCGTGCGTCGCGTCGATCCCACCTCCGCGGGAGTGTCGCAGAAGCGGCCTTGACGAGCGAGCAACGGCTTGGCGCGGAATGCCGTTGCCAGGGCCAAGATCGTCTAGCCCAAGCCCTGGCCGTGGTATCGGTTTCTCGCGCCGGCAATGACCGGGGCTTACATGCCCATCGGCCTTGTGGGCTTCGGCCATATGCTCCATGCAGCCGGCTTCGTTGCCCTTCTTCATCTCGGCCTTCGACATGTCGAGATGCATCGTCGCTTCCTTCTTCGCGGCCTCGTCGGTCATCGTCGGCGATCATCTTATCCATCTGCGCCATATGGGCTTCGGTGCACTCGCCCGCCGCATAAGCGGGCGAAAGGCTCATGACCGCAACAAAGGCGGCAACTGGAAGCACTTTGAACATGACATCCTCCCTTTACGCTTTGACTTAAGCCCTCATTAAACGCCAGCAGCCAACACTTGGCTGCTGAAAAGAGCAAATTTTTCCTGCTTGGCGACACCGCAATTTGGCCAATTGACAGGGTAAATGGTCCGCAAGGACCCGTCATTGACCCGCCACAGCCTCGTGGTCTAGCTGGCGAAACAAGGGGACGACCGATGAGTCGGGTTTCCGTCATTGCCGTGGTTCTCTTGTCGCTTGCCGGCAGCGCGGCCTGCCTGGCCGAGGAGCCGCTCGCGCCGCAACAATGCTGGACGCCGGCAGCGCTGGCCGGCACCGAGGCCGAGCTCAAGCATGTGCCTGACCACCAGTCGCTCGACCTTGCGCCGCTCAAGCAAGTGACCCTCGCCCCGGCAATTCCGGTCGCGCCTGCGCTCCGCGGATCGATCCGCAGCGTCGAGCTGCCGCCCGACAAGAAGCTGATCGCGCTCACCTTCGATCTTTGCGAGGAGAACGGTTACGTGTCCGGCTATGACGGCCGCATCGTCGATCTTCTGCGCGCGCGAAGGCATCAAGGCGACCTTCTCGCCGGCGGCAAATGGATGGAGACGCACCCCGAGCGCGCGCAACAGCTGATCGCCGATCCCCTGTTCGAGGTGGGAAGCCATGGCTTGCGGCATCTCGACCTGTCCCATGCCAATGACGCCACGCTCGGCGAGGAGATCACGCTCACCGAGGCGCGGCCTATGCCCGCGCTGAGGACGGCGCTTGCGTCGCGCCAATGCCTCGTCGGCGCCTCACCCCCGGCACCGCCGGGCGGCTCACGCTGCTTCGCTTCCCTATGGCCGCTGCAACGACAAGGCTCTCGCCGCCGCGGCGAGACGCGGGACTTCTGTCGGTCGCAATGGGATCTGGTCACCGGCGATCCGGACCCGCGCGTGTCGGCCAAGACCATCGCCAACACCATTCTCACCAAGGCCCATCCAGGCGCCATCGTCGTGGCGCACGCCAATGGCCGCGGCCACAACACCTCGGCGGCGCGCTTGCCATCGCGCTGCCGCAAGCTGAAGGAGCAGGGATACAGCTTCGTCACCGTGAGCGAGTTGATCGCAGCGGGCAAACCGGTGATCGCGACGCGCTGCTATCAGAACAACCCCGGCGACATGACACGCATCGCCACGGTCCTCGGTCCGGCACGGCAGCCATGACCTCTTCTCCATTTTCGGCCCCCCAATTGAGCTTGGGCGCGGTGGCCGCCGGCGCCGTGCGCCTCCTGCCGCTCGAGCCAAGCTCATGCGCGAGCCTCGCCGCGGGCATCGCTGCGCCATGGAGCCCTGGTCGGTGATGAACTACCCGGCCGAGACGCTCGCGGCGTTTCTCTTGAGGCCCGACGCAGGACGCGTCCCGCTATGTGGTCAGCGTGAACGATGAAGAGGCAGGCGTGGTGTCGGTGCGTCACCCTGGCTCACAGGGGCCTTACCTCGAGCTGCTGGCACACTCTTGCCGCAGGCGCAAGATCAAGGCATCGGCTCGAGCATCATGGCCTGGTTCGAATCTGCCGCGCTCCAGCATCGGGCGCGCAATCTCTGGGTCTGCGCCTCGTCCTTCAACGCGCGCGGGCTTGCGCTTCTATGAGCGCCATGGCTTCACCAGAGCCGCGACGCTGCCTGGACCTCGTCGCCGACGGCTACGACGAAATTCTGTTGCGCAAATTTCCGCTTCACCTCCGCGTGACGGCGCACCGCTATTGCAGCGGCGTGTCTATTAGAACGCCGACGGGGGCGTCCGGATCGATGTCGGAATGTCGCTTGATGTCGGCGTCAGGCGAATGGTCGACAAACATCACGCCGCCGTCGATCGACACCGTCTCGCCGCCCTTCAATTCGTACTCGTCGCCGTTCTCGAGCTTGACCTTGCAGCCGCCGCTGCACGGCGCATCGACTTGCTTCTCGGACTCGATGGTCATCTCGTTGGACGAGCCGCCGGCGATCACCGTGATCTTGTGAGGTTTCGGATCGACTATTGGAAATGGTGAGCGCCTGCGCGGGAACGGCGCAGAGCAAGGCGAGCGCCCCAAGGGCGGCAGTGCCGACAAACCTCATTCCATGTTTCCTCCCAAATGACCAAGGCCGGACAACTTACCATGCTGCCGCCTGATGACGGCAAGTGGTTCGATATCACGGGTAAATTTCCGCGCGGAGAGGGAACCAGATCGGCTCGGGCCTGCGTTTTCCGCGCAGCTGACAAAAACAGGGGATTCTGCTGCGGATAAAGAAGCCTAGCGGGCGCCAAAAGACTCCCTAAAATCGCCCATCTTAGAGCCAAAGACCGCATCGATCGGAAAGGAGGCTTCCCATGGAGCTTACCGGTACCGTGACGGCCATTCTGGCTTTGGTGTCATTCGGATTTGTCGCTGCGATCATCCTCGGGATGATCTGACCCGCCCTTCCAATATCATTCGGCCGCGTCGGCGATCCGCTTCGGATCGTAGTTGAGGATCGGTCCGAGCCAGCGCTCGGCCTCCTCAACCGGCCAGCCTTTGCGGGCGGCGTAATCCTGCACCTGGTCGCGGCCGATCTTGCCCACGCCGAAATAGCGGCTCTCGGGATGCGAGAAATAGAGTCCCTGAGACCGCGGCGGCGGGCCACATCGCGTACGATTCGGTGAGCTTGAGCCCGGTCGCCTTCTCGGCGTCGAGGAGTTTGAAAATCGTGCGCTTCTCGGTGTGGTCCGGCTGCGCCGGATAGCCTGGTGCGGGCCGGATGCCGGCATAGGCTTCCGCGATCAGCTCCTCGTTGGAGAGCTTCTCGTTCGGCGCGTAAGCCCACAGCTCGCGGCGCGACCTTCTCGTGCAGCGCCTCGGCGAAGGCCTCGGCCAGCCGGTCGGCGAGCGCCTTGACCAGGATCTTGGAGTAGTCGTCGTTGGCGCGGTCGAAGCGCCGCGCCACATCCTCCTCGCCGATGCCGGCGGTGACGGCAAAGCCGCCGATATAATCGGCGACGCCGGACTCCTTCGGCGCGACGAAATCGGCGAGCGCCAGATTGGCCTTGTCGCCATCCCGCGCCATCTGCTGACGCAGCGTGTGCAGCGTGGCGAGCACCTTGCTGCGTGCTCGTCGGTGTAAAGCTCGATATCGTCGCCGACGCTGTTCGCCGGCCAGAAGCCGACAACGGCGTTCGCCTTGCAGCCACTTCTCCGCGATCAGCTGCTTCAGCATGGCTTGCGCGTCGTCGAAGAGATGGCGCGCAGCCTCGCCATATTTGTCGTCCTTGAGGATGCGGGGGTATGCGCCTTTCAGCTCCCAGGCCTGGAAGAACGGCGTCCAGTCGATGTAGCGGGCAAGCTCGGCCAAGTCGTAGCGCGGAAGCTGCGCGTGCCGAGGAAGCTCGGCTTCGGCGGCGTATAAGTCTTCCAATCGAGCTTGAGCCGGTTGGCGCGAGCGTCGGCGATCGGCGTGCGGGCCTTCTCCGCCCTGCCCGCGCGGCGTGCGACTCGGCCATGCGCGCATATTCCTCGCACGCCGCGCAATCGCCTTCGGCCGCTCCTCCGGCGACATCAGGCCCGACACGACGCCGACGGCGCGGCTCGCATCGGTGACGTAGATCGCCTGGCTGCGGTGGTAGTTCGGGCTGGATCTTCACCGCGGTGTGCACGCGGCTCGTGGTGGCGCCGCCGATCAGCAGGCGGCAGGTCGAAGCCCTCGCGCTCCATCTCGGCCGCGACATGGCACATCTCGTCGAGCGACGGCGTGATCAGGCCGGAGAGGCCGATGATGTCGGCCTTCTCGCTCCCTTGCGCGGTGTCGAGGATCTTCTGCGCCGGCACCATCGACGCCGAGGTCGATGACCTCGTAATTGTTGCACTGGAGCACGACGCCGACGATGTTCTTGCCGATGTCGTGCACGTCGCCCTTCACCGTGGCGAGCACGATCTCGCCCTGCAGGCTCGCCTTGCGCGAGCCGCCAGCTCCGCCTTCTCCTTCTCCATGAAGGGCATGCAGATAGGCGACCGCCTGCTTCATCACGCGGGCCGACTTCACCACCTGCGGCAGGAACATCTTGCCTGAGCCGAACAGGTCGCCGACCACGCTCATGCCGGCCATCAGCGGGCCTTCGATGACATGCAGGGGGCGCTTCGCCTTGGCGCGCGCCTCCTCGGTATCCTCATCGATGATAGGTGCCGACGCCATGCACCAGCGCATGGACGTGAGCGGTCCTCCACCGGCTTCTCGCGCCAGGCAAGGTCGACCTCGCGCTTCTGCGCCCCTCCCCGCGATATTTCTCCGCCGCCTCGAGCAGGCGGTCGGGTGGCGTCGGCGCGGCGGTTGAGGATCACGTCCTCGACCAGCTCGCGGAGCTCAGGATCGATGTCGTCGTAAAGCGCGAGCTGGCCGGCATTGACGATGCCCATGTCCATGCCGGCCTGGATGGCGTGATAGAGGAACACCGAATGCATCGCCTCGCGCACCGCGCTCGTTGCCGCGGAAGGCGAAGGAGAGAGTTGGAGACGCCGCCGGAGATATGCACGTAAGGCAGCTCCGCCTTGATGCGGCGCGTGGCGTCGATATAGGCGCGAGCCGTAGTTGCTGTGCTCCTCGATGCCGGTGGCCACAGCGAAGATGTTGGGATCGAAGATGATGTCTTCCGGCGGGAAGCCGACTTTCTCGGTCAGGAGCTTGTAGGCGCGCTTGCAGATCTCGAATTTGCGCTCCGCCGTCTCGGCCTGGCCCTGCTCGTCGAAGGCCATCACCACCACGGCGGCGCCGTAGCGGCGCACCTTCTTGGCGTGGTCGAGGAAGGGCTCCTCGCCCTCCTTCATGCTGATCGAGTTGACCGACCGGCTTGCCTTGCACGCATTTCGAGCCCGGCCTCGATCACCGACCATTTCGACTGAGTCGATCATGATCGGCACGCGCGAGATGTCCGGCTCGGCGGCGAGCAGGTTGAGGAAGCGTCGCCATCGCGGCTTCCGGAATCGAGCATGCCCTCGTCCATGTTGACGTCGATGCATGTTGGCGCCGTTCTCGACCTGCTGGCGCGCGACGTCGAGCGCGGCCGCGTAGTCGTTGGCCTCGATCAGCTTGCGGAACTTGCGCGGACCCGGTGACGTTGGTCCGCTCGCCGACCATGACGAAATTTTGCGCGCCGTTGGTCACTTCGCCTCACCCACGCACTGAAGGGCTCGAGGCCGGAGAGGCGCATCTTGTGCTGCGACCTCCGGGACACGGCGCGGCGGGGTACTTCGCGACGGCAGCGGCGATGGCGCTGATGTAGCTCAGGCGTGGTGCCGCAGCAGCCGCCGACAATATTGATGAGCCCATCCCGCGCCCATTCCTCGAGCAGCCCTGCCATGTGCTTCGGCGTCTCGTCATATTCGCCCATCTCGTTGGGAAGCCCGGCATTGGGATAGACGCTCACCAGCGTGTCGGCGACATGGGAGATCTCGTCGACCGAGGGACGAAGCTGCTCGGCGCCGAAGGAGCAATGTGAGCCCCACGGAGAATGGCCGCAGGTGCTTCAGCGAATACCAGAACGCCTCCGGGCGTCTGGCCGGAAGATTGCGGCCGACAGATCGGTGATGGTGTCCGACAGCATGATCGGCGGCTCGAACGCCCATCGCGTCGAACACCTGCTCCACGGCAAAGCCCGCGGCCTTGGCGATTCAGCGTGTCGAAGATGGTCTCGATCAGGATCGTGTCGACGCCGCCCTTCGATCAGCCCGCGGGCCTGCCGTCGGCATAAGCATCGACCAGCGCATCGAAGCTCACATTGCGGAAGCCCGGGTTGTTCACGTCCGGCGAGAGCGACGCCGTGCGGTTGGTGGGGCCGATGGCGCCGGCGACGAAGCGCGGCTTGTCCGGCGTTTTCTTAGTCACACGCGTCGGCGGCGTCGCGCGCAGTTCGCCGCGGCGAGCATTCAGCTCATGGCGATGTCCGCGAGCCCATAGTCGGTCTGCGAGATGGCCTGCGCGTTGAAGGTGTTGGTCTCGAGGATGTCGGCGCCGGCTTCCAGATAGCGTCGTGGATCTCGCTGATGATGCCTGCGGCTGCGTGAGCACCAGCAGATCGTTGTTGCCCCTGAGATCGTGCGGTGTGTTTCTTGAAGCGCGATCCGCGATAGCCCGCCTCGTCCGAGCTTGTAGCGCTGGATCATGGTGCCCATGGCGCCATCGAGGATCAGGATGCGCTGCTCTTCGCGGCCTGCTTCAAGCGCGGCGATGCGTTGCTCGCGGGTCATTGCGCGGCCTCCGCCTTGGACACGACCGTCGGAACCGGACGCAAGCCCAAGAGATGGCAGATGGCGTAGACGAGGTCGGCGCGGTTCAGCGTGTAGAAGTGGAACTCGGTGATGCCTCGGTCGACCAGCCCCATGACCTGCTCGGCAGCGACCGCCGCGGCAACGGGTGACGGGTCTCCTGGTCCTCATCCAGACCTTCAAATCTGTGGCCGAGCCAGTCGGGCACGCTGGCACCGGATTTTAGCAGCGAAAACCAGATACCTGCTTGAAACTGTGGATGGGAATGATGCCGGGCACGATGGGGATGGTGATGCCGCGATCGCGCACCCGGTCGAGATATCTGAAGTACACCTCGTTGTCGAAGAAGAACTGGGTGATGGCGGTCGATCGCGCCAGCGTCGATCTTCTGCCAAGCAGCATGTCGATATCGGCATCGATGGTCGGCGACTCTGGATGCTTCTCGGGATAGCAGGCGACCGACACGTCGAAGGGCGCGATCTTCTTGATGCCGCGCGTGAGGCTCCGCGGCATTGATATAGCCGCCGGGCGTCGGCACATAGCGCGTTGCGTCGCCGCCGGCGGATCGCCGCGCAAGCGCCACGATGTGGCGGACGCCCGATGTCCCAATAGTCGCGGATCACGGCGTCGACCTCGCGCGTCGCGTCCACGCAAGGTGAGATGCGGCGGCGGGGCTTGAGCTTGCGTCTCGCTCGAGCACGCGAGGCGACCGTGGCGTGGCGTGCGCTCGCGGGTGGAGCCGCCGGCGCCATAGGTGACCGAGACATAGCTCGGCCTCAGCGCCTCGAAGCCGGCGGATCGAGCGCCACAGCGTCTCCTCCATGGCCGCCGTTCGCGGCGGAAAGAACTCGAACGACACGTCGATGTCGCCGTATGCCAGGAGGCGGCTCTCGTGCGGTCTGGGGCGGTCAACATCACGCGCGCGAACTCCACCGAGCGTGCGCTTCTTCTTGTCGCGGGCGACGTGCGGCTTCAGCCGAGCCCAGAGCGAGACGGTGAGCTTCTCGCCGCATCACGCGCCGCGGCCGGCAGCGAGGTCGCGCTGCCGCTCCACCGTCAGGCCGGCGTCCTTCAGCCAGCGCTTGATCCTGATCGGGCAGCAAAGCCGAGGCGGCGATGGGCCGGATTGCTCGCGCAGGAATTCGAGCTCGTGCGGGCGAAGTCGACCGCCAGCAGCTTGCCGCCGGGCTCGAGCGAGCCGCGCGGCTTCGGCGATCGCGCGGCAGGATCGTCGAGGAAGTGCAGCACCTGGTGCAGGATGACGGCGTCGGCGGCGCCGTCGGGAAGCGGCACGCTGTACAGATCGCCGTGGCGCGCCTGCGCGTGGGCGAGCCCGGCGCGCTCGAGCTGCGATGCGCGCGTAGGCCGAGCATGTCGCGGCTGAGATCGAAGCCGAGCGCGCTGGGCGGCGGGCCGCGAACAGCTCGAGCATGCGCCCGGTGCCGGTGCCGAGATCGACGAGCAAGCGTGAAGGCGCCGACCCAAGCGCCTCGTCCACCGCAGCCTCGACCTGGCTTTCGGCGACGTGCAGCGCGCGGATCTTGTCCCACGCTCCGGCAGTGCTCCCGCAATGGCTTTGCGCCGCGTCCTCCGCGCCTTCTTCACGGCCCGAGGCGCGCGCACGGTCGCGGGCGAAGGCGGGGATCGCGGCGCGTCGAGGCTCGCCACGATGGCCGCGGCTGAGCGCCGCGTCGCTCCCCGCATCGGCGAGGCGGAAGAACGCCCAGCTCCCTTCGCGGAAGCGCGTGATCGAGGCCGGCTTCGGCCATCAGCTTCCAGATGCCGGCTGATGCGCGGCTGAAGAACTCCTGCCGAGGATCTGGGTCAGGTCCTTGACGTTGAGTTCGCTCTTGGCAACAGCGCGAGGATGCGAAGCGTGGCCTCCGGCGGCGCAGGCCGCTGGCCTGGGCTTTTGAGACGAACCCGCAGCTGTTGTGGTCCGGGCGTCCACATCCGACATAAAGATATGTTTATACGTCTCCTTTAATTAAGGGGTGGTTTCTCGCGCGCCTCCGGATGTGCGCTCTCGCTCTGCACACGTATAACGTGTATATTATCCCCGCCTACGCGCCTGGTTGTAGCCTCGCGAGGTCCTGGCGGTGAGCGGACATGACCAGCAAGATCAATCGCACATTTTCTTCGATCAAGTTCGGCATCGGCTGATAAAGGGTCTCCGAGACCATTCTGGATCTCTGGGAAGCGGATCCGGGCCACGCAGAGCAATACGTAACCT
>ERZ1370068.9787-contig-8539_pt1 | contig 48068 bp, 79 predicted proteins | sample MGYA00561227_ERZ1370068 | MGnify/ENA primary metagenome ERZ1370068 (study PRJEB38410, sample SAMEA6850437) | metagenome | study: Metagenomic assessment of the ecological functions of the soil: analysis of the soil microbiota associated with the... | reverse complement strand
AAGCCATTACGTATTGCCAGTCCCGTGAAGACGATGACGCCGATGAACGCAGATCACGAACTGGAAGCCGTCGTTCTGCCAGAAGATGCCGACGACCGACGCGAGCACGACGCCGATCAGACCCATGAACAGGAACTGTCCCCAGCCGGCCAGGCTGCGCTGCGTCAGCGTGCCGTAGGCCGCCATGCGCGCCGAACATGCCCGCTGTCACGAGGAACGTCGTCGCCGATCGACTCGCCGGTGAAGGCGAGCGAGGATGAACGACATCGTCACGCCGGTCAGCGCCGAGTAGGCGACGAACAGAGCGCCGACGCCGTCGACGCCGCCAGCTTCTGGACTCGTGCCGAGATGCACGAGGACGATCCCGATCTGCGCGATCGCCAGACCCCAGAACACTGCGCGGTTCCCGATCGCCATGCCCGACCATGGCCGGTCGACGAGGCGATGAACCTTGCGGTGAGCGCCGTGATGATCAGCCCGAGGCACATCCAGCCGTGAGACGCTGCGGAGACGCGCTGATCCGTTCGACCTGGTCCTGAGGCGCCGCGCACGCCGCCTCGCGCGTCGTTGAGTAGTCCGCCACTGTGCAGCTCCTTTGTAATCGGAACTTTGGTTGTAGCGCCGCTTGGTCGCGGGCCGGCGTGGCGACCGGTTTGCCTTTCTCGATGATGTAGGTCGCGAGGATCCGCGCCGCTGTCGTTCCCTTGCGTTGGTTGCGTTATGAATCTTGCCGGACGGGATCAGAAACGCTTCGTTGGCCTTCGCCGTCAGCGGCGGCATCCCGTCGCGTTCGACGAGGACGGTGCCTTCGATGACGTAGCCGATCTCTCGCCTGGGTGCGTGTGCCGTCCGGCGCTCACGCCCGGCTGCAGTTCGGCGATGGTCGTCACCGCCTCGCGGCCCGGCACGGACAGATCGACTTGCTGCAGCACGGTCCGCTTGAATCCGGTCTGCTGTGCGGTGACGCTGGCGGCGATGGCGCTCAATGACAGCGCGATGACGATGATCGTCGATGGTTTCACAATCGTCTCCTCTGTTGATGAACGCGCTGATTATACCATCTCGATTGATATCCATGACCAAGCCTTCGGATGCGTGAATCGAGCGTCGCGCGCGGTGTTCGGCCGCCACCCGTTGAAGTGGGTGGCGGCAAGCTGCTGATGCTTTCGCCGGCAGCTCGAGCCGCTGCGTGGCGCCGCATCCCATCGTCATCGCCGCCTCGTCGAGCCATTCTGCGGCGGACTCGGCGTCGCGCTCGGACTCATGCCGGAGCGCTTGCGCTCCTCAACGACAACAACCCCACGTCATCAACTTCACACCTGGTTGAAGCGCGGCCTGCCGATGGCGCTCGAGATGAAGAACGACGAGGCGCGCTACTACCGCCATCGCGAGCGCTTCAACGATCTGCTCGAAACCGGCGGCGCGGACACGGCGAAGCGGCGCGACTCTTCTACTACTTGAACCGCACCGGGCACACGCGGCCTGTGCCGGTTCAACAGCCGCGGCGGCTTCCAACGTCCCGTTCGGCCGCTACACGAACATCGACTACAAACGCGATTTCTCGGCATGCGTGTCCGCATTCGCCGGCTGGCGCTTCACCAGCCTCGACTTCGAGAAAACTCCCGCGGCGCCGGACGACTTCATCTACGCCGACCCGCCGTACGACGTGGAGTTCACCCACTACACGAAGGAAGGTTTCGGATGGGAGGAGCAGGTGCGAACCGCGCGCTGGCTGTCGCGGCACCACGGACCGGTCGTGCTCTCGAACCAGGCGACGCCGCGCATTCGTGAGAGCTGCGCCGACCTGGGTTTCACGCTGCGCTTCCTCGACGCGCCGCGCCGGATCAGCTGCAACGGCGACCGGAGACCGGCCACTGAAGTCCTCGCCGTGCGCAACATCACACTGCCGTTTTAATGCGAAGCGGGCCGGCCGTACTCTGGTAGCATCGCGCCGATCATCAATCGTTCGGGCACGAGGAGGACTGATATGTGGACTGCGACGAGGATTTCTTCGGGTCGGCGGGACGCTCGGCGCGGCGGCGTGGACGGCGAAGACGGCCGGCGGCTTCAAGGCTCCGAAGCGGCGTCGCCGCGGTGGCGGACCGCACGCCTGAGGACGTCGCGCAGGACGAGTTCTACTGGCGCGAGATCCAGGAGGCCTTCACCGCTCGACCGCACGCTGATCAACCTGAACAACGGCAACACCTGCCCGAGCCCGCGCGTGGTGCACGAAGCGTGCAAGCGCTACATGGACATGGCGAACATGCTGCCGGTGCACTACCGCGGCCATGATCGAGCCGCAACATGCAGAACGGTGCGGCGCGGACTCGCCGACGAGTTCGGCTGCGACGACGACGAAGTCGCGCTGACGCGCAACGCCAGCGAGTCGCTGCAGATCGTCCAGAACGGCCTCGACCTGAAAGCCGGGCGACGAAGTCATCACGACCGAGCAGGACTACCCGCGCATGCTGACGACGTGGGACCAGCGGCGTGCGGCGCGACAAGATCAAGGTGACGCGCATGCAGTTCCCGGTGCCGACGACCGCAGGACGATCTCTATCAGCGGTTCGAGAACGCGCGATCACGCCGCAGACCAAGGTGCTGCACTTCTGCCACATCACGAACCTGACCGGGCCAGCTCTTTCCCGGTGCAGCGTCTCAGCCGGCTCGCGCGCTCGCGCGGCATCGCCACCGTCGTCGACGGCGCGCACGCGCATCGCGCATTTCCCGTTCAAGCTCCGCGAGCTCGAGTGCGACTACTACGGCGTCAGCCTGCACAAGTGGCTGCTCGCGCCGATCGGCAACGGCCTGCTGCTACGTGCGCCGCGAGAACATCGCGAAGCTGTGGCCGCTGCAGGCGGTGCCGGAGCGGCAGGCGAACGACATCCGCAAGTTCGAGGCAGATCGGCACGCTACCCGACGGCGATTCGCGCGGCGGTGGCCGAGGCGCTCGCGTTCCATCAGGCGATCGGCGCCGAGCGCAAGGCCGCGCGGCTGCGCTACCTGACGCTGCGCTGGGCGAACGCGCTCGAAGAGCAACCCGCGCGTCAAGATGCTGTCGAGCCTGGAGCCGGGCCAGACGTGGGGGCTGGCGATGGTCGGCATCGACGGCGTCGACTCCGCGCGCGCTGTCGACAGTTCATGATGGACCGCTACCGCATCGTCGTCAACGCCGTCGTCGGCGGCCAGCCGCCGAACGCAGGTGTTCGACTACACCGGACTGCGCGTGACGCCGAACGTCTACACGACGCTCGAGGAGATCGACACGTTCGTCGCAAGCGATGCAGGACGTCGCCAAGAACGGCCTGTCGCCGGCACCGGACGGACACGCGGCCTGGACGACGCGCCGAGAGGTCCGCTTGGGTGCCGCGAGGCTGAAAGCCCGCCCTACGCTTCTGCCACGGCAGTGAGGACGCATGCGATCACGCCACGTGATACCGCAATGCGTCGCGCGTGTTGCTGGCGACGCCTGCGGACGGCGCTGCTCAGTCGTTCCAGGGCGGGCTTGCGCGGCACGGTGCGGGATGCCGCAGGGCGTCATTCCCGGCGCCACGGTCACGCTGATCAATCAGGACAACGGCGTTGCGCCGCGAGACGGCCAGCAACGACGGCCGGCGAGTATCGTTCCCGGGCGTGCGTGCCCGGCGTCTACACCGTCCGGGCGTCGGTCGCCGGCTTCAAGACGTTCGAACGCAAAGACGCGCGCATCGGCACGCAGCAGTTCCTCGACGCTCGACATCGCGCCTCGAGGTCGGCGCCATCGAGGAAACGATCACGGTGACCGCCGAGTGCGCCGCTGATCGAGACGTCGAACGCGTCGACCGGCGACGTGCTCGACAAGACGACGCTCGAGACGCTGCCGAGCATCAGCCGGATGGCGTATTCTGGTGAGCAACACGCGTCCCGACGGTCACCTACACCGGCAACCCGCACATGAACCGGATGCAGGATCAGACCGAAGCGTCGCGGATCTCGCTCGGCGGCGGCATCTCGGTCGGCAACAACTACCTGCTCGACGGCTTTCCGATCACCGACTTGCAGAACCGCGCGTCGGCGAAGCCCGAGCATCGAGATGGTCGACGACGTCAAGGTGCAGGTCCACACCTACGACGCGGAGATGGGCCGGACCGGCGGCGGGATGTTCAATGCGAGCGCCGATCGGGCACGAACCGCGCTCCACGGGTCGGCGTTCGTGCCTGATGCGCCCTGGCGCGCTCATCGGCGAGAACTTCTTCCTGAAGCACCAGGGCCGGCCCAATCCCGATCAGTTCTGGCGGCAACGCCGGCGGACGGCGTCGGCGGGCCTGGTCATCACGAACAAGATGTTCTTCTGGTTCGCGGCCGAGGGCTATCGCGACGGCCTGACGCAGAACGGCAACCTCCACGTGCCGACCGCGGCCGAGCGCAGCGGCGATTTTTCGGCGCTCGACCGACTCGAGCGGGACGGCCGATCATCATTTACGACCCGCTCACGACCGATCCGGTGACCGGCGCGCGCCAGCCGTTTGCCGGCAACAAGATTCCGGCCGAACCGCATCAATCCGGTCGGCGCCAACATGGTCGAAGCTACCTGCCGCTGCCGAACCGGCAACACCGACCGTCGACAACGGCAGCCCGAACTACGTCGCGCAGAACACCCCGAACAATCTCGGCCAGCAGTTCAGCGGCAAGGTCGATCACCATTTCAACAGTCAGGTCGCGCTGAGCGGCGTCTACGTCTATCAATACACCGAGGAGCCGGCGGTCAGCTACTTTCCCGACGCGCCGTTCGCGCAGGGCGGTCAGAACAATCGCCCGGTGCAACGTGCTCGTCCTGAACAACACCTACGTGATGAGCTCGTCGACGGTGCTCGACGCTGCGCGGCGGCTGCAACACGTTCGACGACATCACGCCGCTGCTGCTATCCGTTCGACGCGCACACGCTCGGCTTCAACCCGACTTTCGCGGACGCGATTCCGGTGCAGCGCTTTCCGGCGCTCTCGCTGACCGGCTATCAGGGCACGAGCTTCACCGGCCAGGGCAAGACGCATTACTATCCGTAAGGCACCGAACGGCACGCTGACGAAGCTCGCCGGCGAGCACAGCTTCAAGGTCGGCGCCGACTACCGGCGTGCTCGGCGTCAAGTCGCGAAACCTACGGCAACTCGGCCGGCAGCTTCACGCTTCAGCGGCCAGTTCACCGGATCGAACGCGACATCGCCGGCCGCGCACGTCGCGCAACGCGATCGCCGATCATGCTGCTCAGGTATCCGTCGGCCGGCTCGATCCCGCTCAATCCCGAGGTCGACGACTTCGTCAACTACGCGAGCGCTACGTGCAGGACGACTTCCGCGTGAGCGTCGCGCCTGACGCTGAACTACGGCATTGCGGCTCGAGCACGAGACCGGGCTGGCCGAGAAGAAACAACCACCTCGTCGTCGGGTTCGACAGCGACGCGGTCAGCCCGCTCAACGTGACGATTCCCGCCGGGCTCGATCCGCTGCATCCGCGAAGCGCGGCAGGTGAAGGGCGGGCTGGTCTACGCGCGGCGTCAACGGCGCGCCGACGCGCAGGGCAATCCGCCGGCGGTCAAGCCGTCGCCGCGCGTGCGGCGTGCGTGTTCAACATCGAACAGCGACACCGTCGCTGCGCGGCGGCTACGGTCTGTTCTGGGCGCCGTGGAACTACAGCGCGGTCGCTATCGACCGGCTACTCGCAGACGACGACGCTGACGCAGAACACGAACGTGCCGGTCACGTCGCATCGACAATCCGTTCCCGGAGCGGGCTGCTGCAGCCGACCGGCAACTCGCTCGGCCTCGCTGTCGGGCGTCAGCAGCGGCATCAGCTTCTTCGATCCGACGGCGACCGCGCCGCGCGTGCAGCAGTACTCGGTCGGATCGTGCAGCGCGAGCTGCCGGGCGACATGAGCGCGATCGTCGGGTATGTCGGATCGCGCGCGATTCGCATCTCAACTACAACAGCGGCGATCAACCTCAATCAGCTGCCGACCGAGTACTCTCGCGCTCGGACGCGCCGCTGACGACGCTCGCTGGTCAACAACCCGTTCTTCGGCGTGGCGGGCGCGGGGACGCTGGCGACGCAGCGCACCGTGCAGCTGAACTCGCTGCTCGTGCCGTACTCCGCAGTACGGCCTCAACGCGGTCGTCGATGACGACCGCGGCCGCGCACTCCGACTACAACGCGGTGGTGCTCGAGCTGCGCAAGCGCGTCGACCGGCTGGTGGGGCGGCAACTTCAGCTACACGTTCAGCCGGCTGCAAGGACAACCAGATCGGCCAGTTCGGATCGGCAACTACCTCGCGTTCGCCGCCGCGCCGGGCATCGTCGACAACTACAACTACATTCCCGGATCGCCGAACTACAACCCGGACGTCGACTACGGGCTGAGCCTGAACGACATGCCGCACAAGCTGGTGATTGCGCCGATCGTCCAGGCTGCCGTTCGGGCCAGGACGGCGCGTCTGGCAGCCGGCTGCTGACGCGCTGGTCGGTGGCTGGACGCGTGTCGGCGGTCGTGCTCGTGCAGAGCGGGTTCCCGATCGCGGTGACGCAGACGCCGAACACGACCAATCTCAACGGCGCGCGGTCAGCGACCGAATCTCGTCGCCGGGTCAGGATCCACTGCGCGGTCGGCGACATCACCGATCGGCTCGCCGCCAGCACGAGCGACAACCTGTATCTGCAATCCTGTCGGCGTTCGCGCTCGCGCCGGCGTTCACGCTGCGGCAACGCGCCGATGATCCTGCCGGGCGTGCGGTCGCCGCTGCGGACGAGCACCGACATCGCGCTGAACAAGGATTTCCGAACGGGTGGTCATCGGTCCGCGACGATCCGCCTCGAGATCCTCAATCCGTTCTAACGCGCCGTGCACACGCGGATGGCGAGCTCCAGCGTCGGCAACGCGAACTTCGCGCAGGCACGACGCAGGGAACTACTCAAGGTTCGCGCAGCTCACCCGCGCGGTTCCCGGTTCTGAAACTCTCCACCACTGGGAGGACACTGAGGACGCGGAGTGAGGCTTTCCTCGGTGTCCTCCGTGTCCCTCCGTGGTGGAGAGCTTGTTCGCAACGCTCTTCTACGTACGCCGCGCCGACCATGATCTTCTTGATCCGGATCGTGCGGCGAGCCGTGCGAGATGCTGTTGGTCTGCGTCGGCTGACCCTTGGCGTCGCCGCCGGTGCCGAACATCTTCCACGGTTCCTGGCTGCCGATCAGCGTCGAGGTTGGCCCAGAAGTCGGTGGTGATCGCGTTGTAGGTGACGTCGCTCACCATCCGCGTCCGATCTTGCCGTTCTTGATCTCCCAGAACGCAGTTGCCGCCGAACTGGCCGTTGTAGCGCTGCTGATCGATCGAATAGCTGCCGCGGCCGTCGATCAGCACGCCGTCCTTCGTGTCGGCGATGATCTGCGTCGACGTTCGGCGAGCCCTTCGGTCCCGGCTCGAGGTGGACGTTCGGCATCCGCAGGAACGGGTAGTCGCGCCACGATGACGCCGAGGTGCAGCCCTTGCTCGCCTTGTCGCCGATGAGCGGCGCCGGTTTCGCGGTTGGTCTGCAGTCCGACGAGAACGCCGTCGCGCACGATCGGAAACTCCGTCGTCTTCACGCCGTCGTCGTCGAAGCCGACGGTGGCGCATGCCGCCGGGCCGCGTGCGGTCGGCGGTGATGTTCATCAGCTTCGATCCGTATTTCAGCTTGCCGACATCGGACAGCTTCACGAACGACGTGCCGGCGTAGTTCGCCTCGTAGCCGAGCACGCGATCGAGCTCGGTGGCGTGCGCGACGATCTCGTGGATCGTCAGCATCGCGTGCGACGGCGTGAGCACGAGATCCTTCAGCCCCATGCCGATCGGCTTCGGCGCGTCGTCATCTCGACCGCTTCGTCGGCGATGCGCACGGCGCTCTCGAGCATCCCCGCCTCCTCCGGCAACTTCCCAGCCGCCGGTCCGCGGCACGCCGACGTAGTTGCGCGACTTGACGACGTCGCCGATGCGGCGCCGAGACGTTGAAGGTCGGTGTTGTCTCCCACGTCTCCTGCTCGATGTACGAGCCTTCGCTGGACGCGAGAGTATCTCCACTCGTTGGTGATGTCCACCGACGCGTTGACGCTCGACACCTGCTTGTTCTGCATCGCCGTGTCGACGACCTTCTGCACGAACGCCTGCTTCTGATCCTGCGGCACGGTCGACGGGTCTTTCGTCAACGGCGTCGACCAGTACTTGCGTGTACGCGGGAACCGGCGCCAGCTTCACGTCGACTTTCTTCGCCACCGTGCTCGCCTGCGCGATGTCGGCGGCGATGCGCGTGATGCGGCGGATCTCGTCCTCGGTGATGATCGGACTGCTGGCAAATCCCCACGACGCCGCTGTGGATCACGCGGACGCCGAAGCCGGCGGCGCCGGCGCTCCGCGCGTCCGCCCCGGCCGCCGCCGCGACCGCCGCGTCCGCCAAACCCGCCGCGCGCCGCCGCCTTCACCAGCGACTGCGTTGCGGTCGTTGCTGCCGCTGGCGTTGACGCCGCTGTTGACGCTGCGCGTGAAGCGGATGTCGGCGTACGAGCAGCCGGCTTTCTTCGCTTCGCCGAGCGCGACGTCGGACAGCCCCTTGAACGGCGACTGCATGCGGATCCTTCGCCGTCGATTGCGCGATCAGCTCGCCGACGACGTCGGAGGAGGCGACGAGCAGCGCGGACGCGCCGGTGTATTTCAGAAAGTCGCGACGAGAGGGATGCATGGGAACTCCAAGGTCCGGCGGAATCAGGACACCACGTCCTACCGGGCACTGCTCGTTGCACGAAACCACGAAACCTCGAAATCATGAAAGAACCTCATGTAGATACCTTGTCGTTCATGGTCCTGTCTTTTCGTGGTTTCGTGTGTTTCGTGGTTAGACAGCCGGTGAAACCGAGGTCATGTAGAAGTCTTCGATCCGGACCGGCGGGACGAGCGCGGTGCCCGGACCGTCATGCGCTTCGCCGGTGTGGATCGGGACGCTCTTGCCGATCGCCGAGATGTTGGCAAAGCCGACCAGCGGCGACATGTTCCACCGGAAGTTCTGCACCGGCCCGGCAATCTCGCCGTTCTCGATCAGAAACAGTCCGTCGCGGGTCATCCCGGTGTTGAGGAGCGTGACGGTGTCCACCGGCCGCAAGTACCAGAAAAACGTCACGAGCAGGCCGCGACGTGTCGACTTGATCATTTCTTCGAGCGTCTGCGTGCCGCCCTCGACGACCAATGACATGTTGGGCGTCGCGGGGAGGGCTCTTTCTTCTCACGCCGGGCAGTGGCCGCGTCGTAGTAGACGTTTTTCAGCACGCCCTTCTCGATCCAGGTCACCGGCTTGGCGGCGCTCCCATCATTATTAATAGGCGTCTGACGGAGCACCGGGTTGCCGACGTCGCTCTTCAGGGTGAAGCTCTCGCTGAACAGCTTCTGGCCGATCTTCGGCGTCCCGTCGGCGCTGATGAACGGCCGGCCGATGCCGCCGAAGTTGAAGCCGCCGCCGCCACCGCCACCCCGAATCCGCCGCCGCCGGCCCCGGACGCATTGAAGGCCCCCATCATCGTCGACAGGAATCTCGCCGCCGGCCGCGGCTCGATGATCGTCGTGTAGCGGCCCGGCTCGATGGCGCGCGGCTTCTGACTCTTCACCGCCTTGTTCGCCGCCACCTCGGTGAGCTGCGCGACGTCGATCTGCGACAGTTCCTTCGCGCCGGTCAATCCGGCCCAGCCCGATCCCGATCCGCTCGCCATGCGGCAGGTCGAGGATGAATCCGGTTTCCGCGTACTGGTAGTACGCGAACAAGCCCTCCGAGTTGGCGAGACAGGTGGTCTGGTACGCCTTCGGGATGTAGCCGGCGCCGAGGACGCCGTGTCTTCTCGCAGATGTCGATCGACTGCTTCACCCACTTCGCGCGATCGCCGGGACCGAACTCCACCATCGCCGGCAGCGCCGCGTCGACGGGGATATAGGTCTGCGGACCTTTCACCAGCGGCGGCAGGTTCGGGTTGTCGCGCGCCTTCGTCGCGGCGTCGACCGCTTCGTCGACGGCCGTCTTCAGCGACTCGTCGTCGAACTCGCGGGTCGTTGAGTTGCCGCTGCTTCGCGCCGACGCGCACGGTGATCGAGATCTGCTGATCGTACTGGACGAGGTTGGTGGTGATCGTCGAGTTGGCCCAGCGCGTGCCGGCGCGCTCACCGCCGTCGAACGAAACCTCGGCGCCGTCGATCTTCGCGCCGGTCGCGCTCGACGTCATGTTGAGCACTCTGTCGGTGAGCGCTTTGATCTCTTCTCGCGAATACATGATGAATGCGACAATTTACTACGAATCCCTGCATCCCGCTCGAGCTGGAGGACCCGTCGTGCCGAACGTTCACCTCGCGCAGATCAACATCGGCCGGATCAAAGCGCCGTTCGACGATCCGTCGATGGCCGGCTTCGTCAACCGGCTCGCCGACATCAACGCGCTCGCCGATCGCACGCCCGGCTTCGTCTGGCGGCTGCAGACCGAAGAGGGCAATGCCACGTCGCTGCGTCCCTTTGACGACGATCGGATCGCGCTGAACATGTCGGTGTGGGAGTCGCCTCGAGGCGCTGCGCGCCTACGTCTACAGCAGCGCGCACGGCGACGTGATGCGCCAGCGCCGCGACTGGTTCGAGAAGTTCGATCGCGTCTATCTCGCGCTGTGGTGGATTTCCGCCGGCCACATCCCGACGATTGACGAAGCGAAGCTGCGGCTCGCGTCGCTCGAGGAGAAGGGCCCGACGCCGTTCGCGTTCACCTTCAAGACGACGTTCACGCCCGAGCAGGCGTTGGAGGCGATCGCATGAACGTCAGCCTGGGGCGTTTTCGCTCCGCACATCCTGAGCCTGCTGCGCATCGCGACCGCGATCGTCTTTCATCCCGCACGGCACGCAGAAACTGTTTTACGTTCCCAACGCGCCGCACCCGCCGCTGCCGATGTTCTCGCAGATCTGGTTCGCCGGTGTCCTCGAAGTGTTCGGCGGCGGGCTGATGCTGCTCGGGCTGTTCTCGAGACCGGTGGCGTTCCTGTTGGCCGGAGAAATGGCGGTCGCGTAGCTTTCAGGAGCACGCGCCGCACGGCTGGTTGCCGATCCTCAACGAGGGCGAGCTCGCGGTGCTGTGCGGCTTCATCTGGCTATACATCTCCGCCGCCGGTCCGGGGGCCGTGGAGCCTGACGCCATCGTTCGCCGACGGCGTTAGGAAGTACGAGAGTCTGAGTGCGAGGTCTGAAATACTTGTGACGTTGTGAACAGGACCCGGTAAATGCTTGAGTATCTCGTACTGCTCAGACTTCAGACTTTCAGAATCTACACCGCCCTGATGTTCTGGTTGTGATGGAAGAAGTTCGTCGGATCGAACTTCGCCTTGATCTGCCGGAGCCGCGCGTAGTTCGGCCCGTACGCATCCGCCGCCGGATCGCCCGCCTCGTCGTCGTCCAGGTAGTTGACGTAGCGCCCCAACGCGACGAACGGCTGCATCGCCGCATAGCTCTCGCGCGTCCACGCGATGCACGCGTCCGTGTCCGCCGGCTCCTTCCACTGTGTGAGGAACAGCATGTTGTAGCCGGTCGCGCGATGCGGGAACGCGGTCTCGCTGACGCCGACGCGGGTCATCGCGCCGTGCGCATGCTCCAGGACGATCCCGGCCATCGCCGATGGCACGCGCGCGTAGCAATCCACCAGCGTCCCGATCGCATCGTCGCTCAGCTCGCGCAGGAAGCTGCGACTTCCAGTAGTTGAGCGCACCCTTCGGGTAGCCGCGCGTCGATCATCTGATTGAGCGCCGTACGGCATCGGACCGATCGCATCCATCACCGGCGGACCGAACGCTTTGATCGACCCGACCGCCGCCGCGCCGCCGTCGAGCGGACCGCAATGGCCGGCGATCAGCGCCGCCAGCGGTGAAGCGTCCGGCCCGTGGATGAGCGCCGCGAACATCGTCAGTTCGTCCGGCGCTGATGCCGTCGTGTCGCGATAAAAGCGCAGCACATCGCGAGCGCGCGCGAACGGATGGAGCGCGACACCCCGGTGATCGTCGGCCCGACCTGATGGACGTTGAACTCCAGGGACGTGGCGATCCCGAAGTTGCCGCCGCCGCCGCGACATCGCCCAGAACAAGATCCGCGTTTTCTTCCCGGCTCGCCGTGACGACGCGTCCGTCGGCGAGCACGAGCTGCGCGGAGCGCAGGTTGTCGATCGCGAGGCCGTACTTGCCGCTGCAGCCAGCCGAGCCCGCCGCCAAGCGTCAGTCCGCCGACGCCCGTCGTCGAGACGACGCCGCCGGTGCTGGCGAGGCCGTGGACCTGCGTCTCGCGGTTGTACTCACCCCACGTAGCGCCGCCCTGCGCGCGCGCCGTCCGCGCCGTCGCATCGACGTGGATCCCCTTCATCAGCGAGAGATCGAGCAGCAGTCCGCTGTCGATCGTCGCGCGTCCCGCGACGTTGTGGCCGCCGCCGCGCACCGCGACCTCGAGGCCGTGCTCCCGAGCGAGCCTCGACGGCATCGACGACGTCGGCGGCATTGCGGCAGCGGGCGATCAGAACGGCCGCTTGTCGATCAGGCCGTTGTGCACCAGACGCGCATCTTCGTATCCGGCGTCGAGCGCCTGCAGCAGCTGACCGGAAAAACGCGCCGACAGCGCGTTGAGCGCGTCCGAAACCGCAGCCTGGGCCATATGAACCTCCTGAACGTGGGACGCCGCGAAGTATACCAACCGTGAGCCGGCCTTCTCGTCGTTCTCGCATCAGCAGAGGAGAAGGAGATCGTCAGTGCTGGCGAAAAAGATGACAACGCTCGCCGCGGCTGCTGGATTGATTGCGATGACCGCCGTCCCCGCGATCGCGCAGGAGCAGGCAACGACGCTGGATCAGCTGCGGCGTGCTGGTGAAGCCGGGCGACACGCTCCAGCGACTGATGCCGGCGGCGTCGAGGTAAGGGGGCGTACTGGAAGGCCTGTCGTCGTCGGAACTCGAGCTTCGCGTCGGCGACGGCGAGCGCCGTCTGAAAGAGGCCGACATCCGGATGATCCGCCAGCGGCGCGACGATTCGCTCGCCGACGGGGCGCGAAGGGGATTCGCCGTCAGCGCCGTCCTCGGCGCGCTCGTCGGTGTTGCGCTCGCGCGCGAGACCGGCGCGGCCTTCGCGGTGTTCACCGCCGGACCTCTACGGTGGCATCGGAGCCGGCATCGGCACGGGGCTCGACGCCATGGTCACGCGCACGACCGGACGATCTACAACTCGCTTGGCGCGGCGCCGGCGAAGCATGTCGCCGTCAAACTGGCGAGCTGGTGAATTCGCGGTGACGCTCGAGGAGCCCGTGCTAGTATCCGGTGCATTGAAAGGGGAGGGCTCACCGTGAAGCGACTCGTAGGTTCTCGCCGCGCTGTTCGTCGCCGTCACGACCCCGCGTCTCGCGCCGCCGGTGGCGGCGGCCTCTCTCGTCGATGGACTCTGGGATGCCGTCGTCGTCGCGGGCGGAACCGATGTCCCGTTCCGGTTCGAGATCGCGACGACCGGTTCTAACGCCCAGGGCTTTTTCTTCGAAGGCGATCGCAAGATCGGATCGACGACAGGCACGTTTGCCGACGGCGTGCTCAAGCTCGATTACGACCACTTGAACACCATTCTCGAAGCTCACGCTCAAGGACAACCAGCTCGCCGGCACCTACGTGAACAAGCGGCCCAACTCGCGTCCGCAGGACGTGCGGATGCGCCGCTTCACGCCGGTCGCGCTCGGGCAGGAGGATCCGCCACAGCTCGGGGGCAGCTGGGAGATGCGGCGGCTCGCCGGGGAAATCAGCGCGCCGCGCGACACGCGCACGTGGCACGTCTACCTGCGCCAGTCGGGTGCGGAACTGTCGGGAACGATCCTGCGGGTCGACGGCGATACGGGCACGCTCGTCGGACACTGGAAGGACGGCAAGCTGGTCCTGAGTCACTTCGCCGGTGAGCGTCCGAACCTGCTTCGAGGCGACGCTCAACGCCGACGGCACGCTCGCCGTGACGCTCAACGGCAACGCGCACTATCTCGTCGTCCGCAGCAGCGAGGCGCGCGCCAAAGGGATCCCCGAGCCGCCGGACCCGTCGCGCTACACATCGATCAAGGATCCGACGACGCCGTTTGCGTTCGCGTTTCCCGATGTCACCGGCAAGCTGGTCTCGAACACCGACGATCGCTTCCGCGGCAAGGTCGTGGTGCTCGCGATCGGCGGCAGCTGGTGCCCGAACTGCCACGACGAGGCGCCGTTCCTCTCGGAGCGTGTGCAGGAGTATCACGCCCGCGGCCTCGAGATCGTCGGCGTGATGTTCGAGAACGATCCCGGATCCGAAGGTCGCGCGGCCGCGCGTGCTGTCGTTCATCAAGCGCTACGACATCCAGTACCCGATGCTCATCGCCGGCACGACGCAAGCCGACGCCGACGTCGAAGACGATCGCCGAGGCGCTGCCGCAGATCGTCAACTTCGGCGCGTATCCGACGTCGATCTATCTCGGACGCGACGGCCGAGTCCGGAGCGTGCACGCCGGCTTCGCGAGTCCCGCAGCCGGCGAAGAACACGTGCGGCTCAAGGCCGAGCTGCGCGAGCTGACCGAACGGCTGCTGGCCGAGCCGGTGACGAGCAGCCGGTAGCGCGAAGAATTTCGAAAGCGATGAAGTCACGAAGTTCGAAGGAACGCCGGCTGAGTGACTCGGACCTCGAACTGCTCTGCATTCGTACTTTCCGATTTAACCCCGCGCACTCGGAGACACCTACGTGATTCGCGTTGGGCTCGTTCTCGCCGCCTTCCTCGTCCTGCAGCCGCAGCCCCCGCACTCCGCCGAGCATCACGAGTTCGTCATCGACAACTTCCGCACCGAGAGCGGCGTCACGCTGCCGAAGGCGCGGTCGTCTACGGCACGTATGGCCGTCTGAACGCCGCGCGCGACAACGTCGATGCTGCTGCCGTCGCACTACATGGCGAACCATCACGGCTACGAGTGGCTGATCGGACCGGATCGCGCGCTCGATCCGGCGAAGCTGTTCCTCGTCGCCACCGAGCTGTTCGGCAACGGCTTCGTCGTCGTCGCCGAGCAACACGCCGGAGCCGTTTCACGGGCCGCGCTTTCCGGTGACGACGATCCGCGACAACGTCGAAGCGGTGCACCGGCTGCTGGTCGAGGATCTGAAGATCACGCACGTGCGCGCGATCATCGGCTTCTCGATGGGCGCCGAGCAGGCGTTCCAGTGGGCGGTCAGCTATCCCGCCTTCGCCGATCGGATCGTCGCGCACCGCCGGCACCGCCAAGGCGTGGCCGCACGGCATCGTGCGTCTCGAAGGACAGATCGCCGCGCTCACCGCCGACCCGGCGTTCAACGACGGCGACTACACCGTCGCCGCCGCGGAAGGGCATCGAAGCGTACGGGATGGTGCTGGCTTGGCTGGCTGTATTCGCAGGAGTGGTGGCGCCGTGAGATGTGGAAGACGACGCGCGCCGGATCGACACGCTCGAGCAGGAGATCGAGAACCGGCGGCGGACGTTCTTCGCGAACAACGACGCCAACGATCTCATTCTCCAGGCGCGAACCTGGCAGCGACACGACGTCGGCACGACGCCCGGCTATGACGATCACGGGCGACGTCGAGCGCGCGCTGCGGTCGATCACCGTCGCCGGTGCTCTATATGCCGTCGGAAACCGATCTGTATTTTCCGGTCGGCGACGCCAGGTTCGAGGCGCAGTTCATCCGGCACGTGACGCTCGTCCCCATCCCGTCGCTCTGGGGCCACCCGGCCGGGGCCGGCGGAAACCCGACCGATCGCGCCTTTCTCGAACGAGACCATCGGCCGCTTTCTCTTACAATGAAGGCTAGTGCGTTACAGAACTCGTGACGATCGCCTGTGTGGCCATTGCCGCTGCGTCGCTCGCACGCTCACGCTTCGAAGCCGGCGGCTCAGATGCCGAGGCCGGCCGCTCCCGCCGCCGCGCCGCGGACGATCGACGGCCATCCGGATCTGCAGGGCATGTACGACGTCGCGACGATGACACCGGTGGAGCGGCCCGCCGGCGTCGACTCGCTGGTGCTGTCGAAGGAACAAGCGGCGGCGATGGAGAAGCTGATGAGCACGAGCGGCAGGTCAAGAACGATGCGCCGATCGCCGGCGACCGCTCGGCGCCTCCGGTCGGCGGCGAGAACACGACGCCGAAGTCGCATCTGGAATTTCTCGAGAAGGCGGGCGGCGGCGTGGTCGGCGGCTACAACAACTTCTGGCTCGCCGGCGGCGATGACGTTCATCACGGTCGACGGACAGAAGCGCAGCTCGATCGTCGTCGATCCGCCGAACGGCAGAATCCCGGCGATGAAGGCCGAGGCGCGCAAACGAAACGCCGCGTTCCTCGCCGGCGCGGCGCGTCCCGACGCCGCCGAAGGCGACACCGCGGCGCATCACCGCCCGGCGCGTTCGACGGACCCGAAACCCGCTCGCTGGCGGAGCGATGCCTGCTCGGGTTCCTGTCCACGTCCGGTCCGCCCGCGCTGCCGAACTACTTCTACAACAACCTCAAACAGATCGTTCAGACGCGCGACACGGTGATGATCCTCAACGAGATGGTCCACGACGCGCGCGTCATTCCGCATCGGACGGCCGAGCACGTGCCGCCGAGCGTCCGCCAGCTGGAATGGGCGACTCGGTCGGCCATTGGGAAGGCGACACGCTCGTCGTCGACACGACCAACTTCACGAAGAAGACGCAGTTCCGCGGGTCGAGCGATCAACTGCACGTCGATCGAGCGCTTCACGCGCACCGGTCCGAACGACGCTGCTCTACCGCTTCACGATCGAGGATCCGACGACGTGGGATCAGGCGTGGACTGGCGAGTATCCGTGGGTCGCGACCGACGAGAGGCTGTATGCGAGTATGCCTCGCCACGAAGGCAACTACCTGCTCGCCAACATGCTCAGCGGCGCGCGCGAAAGAAGCGGAAGACGCGAGAGAAAAATAGCTGAGGCTCGCCAGCTGAGAGCCGACAGCCTACGCGTTGCCGCGTTGCGTTGCTCGGTGCATCGGCCGCGCGTGCCGGTGCTGGTGACGGAGAGGTTTGCGGCGCAGACGAGCCCAGCGTCGCCGCCGGTTTAGGCGCGGGCGTCGCTATCGCTCATGACCGGACCCGGCTTGAACCGATCGGATGCGGCTGCGCCCGATCCCGCCGCTCTCCTCGGTTTTCGCGAGCAGCGACGGCACCAGTCGTTCCGAGAAGCCGGCGAGAAAACACCAGACGATCAGCAGCGAGCTGCGTGCGCTGCGCCGTGTTCATCGGCTCCGAGCCGGACGTCGGCGCGTTCGGAGCCGCGAGCGCTGTTCTGCGGCGCGGTCTGCGCGCTGTCCGTCTGCGGGAAGACCGTGAATGCCGTGCCGCCGAGCAGGCCCGACGCCATGAAGAAGTAGAGAATCGCCGCGGCGCCGACGCCGATCAGCGGCCGCGACCAGAGAATCCGCTGGACTTCATCAGCTTCAGGTGCGTTCAGATCGGCCGATTCGAGCCGTCCCTTGACGCTCGACAGCATGCTACGAACGCCGCGCCCCATCCGCCGGCGGCGCGGCAATCAACAGCAGAATCAGAGTCCTTGGCCCAAATCGAACTTCGTCGGCATGAACGAGGCCGCAGGATGGCGAACGCCACCACCATCGCCGCGAACAGCGCGATGGCGACCATGAAGATCACGCCCGTCGTCTTGGTGATCGCCTTCGAGTTGGCGCGCTCTTCACCCTCGTTGACCGTGTAGCGCCACTGCAGGTCGTTGACCAGCCGCGCGAGCAGCGCCCGGCGATCGCGGGCGCCTTGAGCGTCGAGGCGAGCTTGTTGCTGCTGGGTGATCAGCGGCCCGCGGAGGTTCCGATTCCCCTTCGAGGAGACGGCTCTGCAGCTCGATCTCGAGCGTCCACGGTCGTCGAACAGATCGACCATCGGCTTAGCTCGATCTGATCAGGCATCACTCCACAGGCGAGCGGCGCCCGTTCAGCAGGTCCTGGATCTGCTTGAACGACTTCAGGGGAGCGGGCTTCGTCCTGCGGACTGAGACGCGCGACCTCGGCGCGGAGCGTCACGTAGCAACTGCTCTCGGTGAGCTCTTCCACTTCTTCCTGGGTCACGCCGTCCACATGATCGGCCATCAACTCCTCCGGCGGTCCGAGTCTACCGCCATCACGCGCGTAAACTTGCACTGAAATGGATCAACAATCGGACGGGGTTCGGGATTCGGGATTCGGGATTCGCATATCATCCCGATCAAATCCCGAGTCCCAAATCGAATCCCAATCGGTCCCGATCCACTTTACACATCTGCACATGAGGCGTCCAGTACCACGGCTGGTGGATCGTGCTGGCGGCAGCCGCGGCGATGGTCGGCACGCTGCCCGGGCGCACGCAGGGACTTGGCCTCATCACGGAACCTTTACTCGCCGACCTGCGGCTGGATCGCGTCGAGCTACGCGGCGTTGAATTTCTGGGCGACGATGATCGGCATCGGCGGCGGCGATCGGCATCGGCCCGCTGATCGATCGGGTGGGCGCAGCCGCGTGATGGCGACCGCCGTCCCGCTCGCGCTCGGCGTGCGTCGTGTGCGCGCATGAGTCGAGGCACGCTCGTTCGCCCGCGCTCGCCGTCTGGGTGACGCTGACGCGCGCGCGCTCGGGCAGAGCGCGCTGTCGGTGGTCAGCCTGACGATGATCGGGCAGTGGTTCGCGCGACGGCAGATCGACCTGGCGATGGCGGTCTTCAGCGTCGTCATGAGCATCGGCTTCATGACTGGCGTTTCCCACCGTCGGCGCGCTCGTGCAGCGCAGCGGATGGCGCGTCGCGTGGCTCGCGATCGGCATTGGCGCTCGTCGCGGTGGTCGCGCCGATCGGGGTGGATCGTCGTGCGGCGGGGTCCGGAGGCCGGCGGTCAGCGGCAGAATCTGATCGATTCGACGCGGCTACCGCTGGAACGAGGCGCTGCGGACGCCGGCGTTCTGGATTTCGCGGCGCGGGACGTCGCTCTACGGGCTGGTCGCGTCCGGGATCGGCTTGTTCAACGAATCGATCCTCGCGCAGCGCGGCTTCGGTCCGAGGTTTACTACCAGACGCTCGTCGTCACCGCGCTGACGGCACTCGCCGGTAATTTCGGCGGCGGCTGGGCTCGCGGACGCGCGTGCCGCTCGGCAGCTGATGGCGGTGTCGCTGCTGATCCGCTCGCGGCCGGGCTGGCGGCGATTCCGCACGTCACGACGGTCGCGCAGGTGATGGTGTGGGCGACGGCGATGGGACTTGGCGGCGGCGCTGGTGATGGTGCTCTTCTTCAGCGCGTCTGGCCGCGTGTTCGGACGCGTCCATCTCGGCCGCATTCAAGGGTCGGCGCAGGCGCTCACCGTGGTCGCGTCGGCGATCGGTCCGCTGCTGCTCGCGTGGTGCGTCGAGCGGACGGGCAGCTATCACCGCGATGTTCTATGTCCTCGCCGGCGTGATCGCCGCCGTGGCGCTCACGGCATTGTCGTCCCGTTGCCACGCGAGGCGGGCCGAGGCATCTAGCGAAGGGGTCTGAAGTCTGAAATCTGAAGTCTGAAATCCGAAGTGTGACGCTCTCGCTGCGCCACGATCTGGCTGCGCTCGTGGCGTTCGTCGCCGGCGAAGCCGGGAAGGCGCGCCATCCGGTTCCATCGTGGGCCTGGGCGACCTCATTGGTCGGCGCGATGCTCTGCACCGCGGCACATCGCTCATCGCGTTCGGCCACCATCATCATTGGAGTCACAGCGCGGCGATCGACGAGGACCGCACGTCAGACGGCGTCGGTCTACGGCGTCGCGTGGGGCGGCGGCGTCTACGCTCAACTACCTCTTCGTGGCGGCGTGGCTGGCGGACCTGTGGTGGTGGCGGACGCGGCCGTCAGACTACTTCGCGCGCCGGCCGGCGAATTGTCTGGTCGCTGCGCGCGTTCTTCTTCACGATCATCTTCAATGCCGCAGTGGTGTTCGCATCGCCATCGATGCCGTCCGGCGGGCGCAGCTGTCGCTCGCGCGCTCGTGTTGAGTTGGGCCGCGCACCGTATCGGCGATATCTGCGAGGGACGGTCTGAGAGACCGTCCCCTCACGCGGGAACGCCACGTGTAGGGGACGCCCTTCAGGGGCGTCCCCACGCCCTACGAATCGCCGTAACACTTGCGGGATCGATGCGCGACGCGCGGTGCGCGGGCAGCCATCCGGCTACCGCGCCGACGAGCGTGAGCGCGGCGGTCGCGCCGGCGAGCGTCACCGAATCGCGCGGCTCGAGACCGAAGAGCAGCGTCTCGACGAAGCGCGACAGCCCACACGCTCGCGCCGGCGCCGACGATGACGCCGGCGGCCACGAGCAGCGACACGCGCGACAGCACGAGGCGGACCACGCCCGCCGGCGCCGCGCCGAGCGCCAGGCGGATGCCGATCTCGCCGCCGGCGACGGCTGACAGCGTACGACGTGACGCCGTAGAGTCCGAGGCCCGCGAGCAGCAGCGCGAGCGCGCCGAAGAATCCCGACAGGATCGCGACGACGCGTTCCTGCGTGAGCGAGCGCGTTGACCTGATCGGACGAGCGAGACGGTAAGGTGAGCGCGAGATCGCGATTGACGCCGCTGATCGCGGCGCCGACGCTGCGCGCCAGGAGCGCCGGCGATCCGCTCGCCGATCGCACTTCGATCTCACGCCGAAGGGGGCGCCGGTTGAACGCTGTCGTCGAACTGCGCCACCGGGACGACATCGTCGGCGGCACCGGCTCGCGCAGCCGGTAGTACCGGCATCGGCGACCAGGCCGACGATTTCCGTCGGCGCTGACCGATTGCTCACCGCCCGTCGCCGAGCACCACGGTGTGGCCGAGCGGGTTCGCGCCGTTCAGAAATTTCTTCGCGAACGCCTGGTTGACGAGCGATGACCGGCGGCGCGTTCTTCGCGATCGCCTTCGCTGATGTCGCGCCCGGCGAGAATCAGGCGTGCCGAAGTGTGGTGAACGAAGCCGGGCGTGACCGGCGTTGAAGTTCGACATCGCGCTGGCGCTCCGGCATCGGCGACGGCCGCCCGAGACATCGACGCGGATTGTCCCACGGACTGCCGCTGCACAGGCGTCACGGAACGACACCGCCGCGCGAGGCGACGCCGGCGGGACGCATGCAACGCGTTGAAGCGCAATCCGCTCCACACGTCGGCAGGCGATCGGCCGGCGGGAATATCGGTGCGCTGCGCGTTCACCGTGACGAGCAGCACGCGATCGGCAGTCGAATCCAGGATGCATGGCCCGGCGAGCGAGCTGAATCGTCCGCAATGGAACAGCCCGGCCGGCGACGACAGAGCACGAGCGACAGCGCGACCTGTGCGACGACGAGGCCGCTCGCTGACTGACGCGGCTGCGTCGCCGACCGCTGCGCCACGGCCGTGGTCCTTCAATGCCTCCATCGGCGCGACCCCGGCTGGCGCGGAACGCCGGCGCCGTGCCGAAAAGCAGCGCCGTCGCCGACCGTGACGTGCTCGTGAACGGCGAACACCGCCAGTCGAGCGGCGAGATCGAGGAAGACGGTGTTGGTCTGCGTCGAGAGCTGCCGCACGAGCAGCTGGCTGCCCCCAACGAGCAATCACGACGCCGAGCGCGGCGCCGGTGCCGGCGAGCAGCAGGCTCTCGGTGAGCAGCTGCCGCGCGAGACGCCAGCGCGACCGAGGGCCGAGCCCGCACGCTCCACTTCGTGCCGCCGCGCGGTCGCGCGCGCGAGCAGCAGGTTCGCGATGTTGGCGCACGCAATCAGCAGCACCAGCCCGACGACGACGAGCACGTGAGCAGCGGGCGCTCGTAGCGCTGGCGCAGCGACGAGTTGCCGGTGCCGGCGGCGACGAGGCGTGAACTTCTCCTTGAGATACTGCCGAGACGCGCACCCGGCGGACCAGTCGGCGGCAGCGTCGCTCTCGCGAATCTGCGGCTGCATGCCGCGGAGCGCCGCCGTCGCCCGCCTCGATCGACTGACCGGGCTTCAGCCGCGCCATCACCGTCAGCCACCACGCACGCATCGTCTGGTCGAGCGCCGACTCCTTGCCGCGGATCAGCGGCTCGGCGCCGATCGGGATCGCGACGTCGAAGGCGCGGCCGACGTCGGGGCCGAAGAAATCCGGCCGGCGTGACGCCGACGATCGTGAACGGCACCCGCTCGATGGTCGAGCGTGCGGCCGATCGCATCAGCCGATCCGGCCGAAGCGCCGCTGCCAGAACGCGTAGCTGATGACGGTGACCGGTCCATCGGGCCGCCGCCGCGCGCGATCGTCGGCTTCGCGTGATCGTGCCGGCCGAGCATCGCCGGCACCCCGAGCGTGCTCGAACATGCTGCCGCTCACCCAGATGCCGTCGACGAACTGCGTCTCGCCGCCGGCGGCGAGGTTGAACCGCATCGTGCTCCAGGCGAACGCCGCCGTCGAACAGCTCGCGCCGCTGACGAATCTGCTCCCAGATCGGATTGGTCCACGACGCCGATGCCGCGCGCGGGATCGTTCGTCACGCAGCGCGAGCTGCTGCGGCTCTTTCACCGGCAGCGCACGGAGCAGCAGGCTGTTGACGATGCGAGAAGATGGCGGTGTTGGCGCCGATGCCGAGCGCGAGCGAGAGGATCGCGACGATTCGAGACGATCGGCGTGGCACGCAGTGCGCGGATCGCCACTTCACGTCGTGCATGTCGCCTCCGCGGCCGGCAGTATCGACAGAAAGTAGTTCGCAGCGTCAACGGCTGTCCGATGAGACGCGATGAGGTGGCGGTCTGTCGGCGACCGCTGGGCGTGACTATGATGTTCGACATGCTCGTCGCGCTGACTCGGCAAATCAGTTCCGCCGATGGCGTCCTGCGAGCTGACGCTATCTGGCGCGCGTGCCGATCGACGTTGAGCGCGCCCGTGCGCAGCACCGCGAATGCGAGACAGGCGCTGCCGCCGGCCGGCTGCCGCGTCGAGCGGCTGCCAGCGGGTCCGGACATGCCCGATGCGGTGTTCGTCGAGGACATCGCCATCGTGTTCCGACGAGCTTGGCGATCGTCACTCAGCCCGGGCGCGGAGTCGCGACGCGTGCGAGGTGCCGGCGATGAAGGGCGCGCTCGATGCCCGTCGGCCGCTCCACGTCATCGTGCCGCCCGGCACGATGGACGGCGGCGACGTGCGCGGTGGTGGTCGCCGTCGTCTATCGTCGGGCTGGTCGACGCGGACCAACGCGGTCGGCGTCGCGCGCTGCGCAGGCGGCTGGCGCCGCACGGTATGCGGTCTGCGATCACCGCTGCGCGCGGCTGCCTGCCACCTGCGGGTCGGCCGTCACCGCCGTCGGTGATGAGCTGCTGCTGGTCAGAATCCGGGATGGATCCGACACAGAACACGCTCGAGGGATTCCCGCTTCGTCGTCGAGATCGATCCATCGGAGCCGATGGCAGCCAAGCGCGCTGCGCGTCGCGGGGCGGATGCGATTCATCCGTCGCGGCGCGTTTGCCGCGGACGGCGGACAGCGGCTGGAGCGTCATGGATTGCCGGTGCGCAGCGCAGAGGCGAGTGAAGTGGCCAAGGCAGGATAGGCGTCTACCTGCTGCGGCGTGACTTTCGAGGCGACGCGCCCCACGAGTTATCAATAACAGTAGCGCCGCCCTTCAGGGCTGGTTGAACAACGGTCGCGCAGCCCTTCAGGGCTGCATGAGGACGTTATGCGGACGATCTGGCAGGACGACACGCGACGTGAGCTCCAGGGCCGTCTCGCGACGCTGACGCCGGACCGCCGCGCCCAGTGGGGAAAGATGTCGGCGCCCGAAATGGTGTGCCATCCTTTTCCGAGCAGCACAGAAGATGGCGATCGGTGATCTGCCATGCGCGGCGAAGAACTCGCCGCTTACGCCATGCGCCGCTCAAACAGATCATCGTCTACTTCGCGCCGTGGCCGAAGGGCGTGCCGACTGCGCCGGAACTCCTGGCGCGGGTGCCTGCGTCGTGTGGTCGAGCGATCTCCTGGAGATGAACAGCGCTGCGTCGATCGGGTCGCGGAGCGGCGCAACGACGCGTCGACCTGGCCGGAACATCCGGCATTCGGCAAGCTCTCGACGCGGGCGTGGGGACGTGGCTCGATGTATCGGCTACATCGATCATCATCTGACGCCAGTTCAGGCCTAGTTTGTCGGATCTCAGCCGGCGGGCTCGGCAGTTCAGGCTGAGCGGCGGTGATCAGTATCGAAGCAGTTGTTGCGAGCGCACGCTGTTGCGACGGTCGCGTATCGAGGCGGCGAAGGCGGTGCGCGGCGCGCCCGCGACGTTTGCGACCTACAGCGGCGACGGATCGCCGCGCACACCGGCAGCAAGATCCTGGCGCACATCGGCGATCCTGCGACTGGGCGCTTGTCGCAGGCCAAAGGCGCCGAAGCGTGGACCGATTCGACGCCGCTCGAATGGGACCGCGAGGTCGAGCGCTTTCTTCGCGGCGCTCGAGCGCTTCGATCAGTATCTGCATCGGACGCGCCGCTCGCGGCGACGCCGGAACGGCTCTTCCAGAGGCGCGGTCGCCGATTCGCTCGCGCACGTCGGCCAGCTGGCGATGCTGCTGCCGGCGCCTGCCGGCGCGAAAATAAAGAGTGAAAACTATCTCGGGCCGACATCATCGCCGGCCGCGTTGGAGCCGAACAGACCCCGGCCAAACGCGAGTTTGACTAGGCTGTAACGCCGGCAAACCGTAAGTCCACTGTTGAAAAATGAGACGTGTCCCCGGCTGTTCGTCCTACACAGTGTGCGCAGGGGCCGATGGTTCGGCCTCTCGCTGACACCGGGGACGTGGAAGGCTTTTGCGAATACCCCCGGTACATTCACACATGGGCGAGCGAGAGGCCTTTCGGCCCCAACCTTCGGCGGATACGAGTCCAGCGGGGCATTTCCTCAGATCAGATCGCGGGGGCGACCAAAGTCAGCCAGGATCTGTGGTCCGGCCTCGGAACGAAACGACTCTTGCTCGTTGGCCGACGGGCATCTGCGCCCGCTCCTACGTCGCGCGCGTATGCCATGCAGCTTGGGGTCGACGCGGAGACAACCGTTGACGATTTCTGCCGGTTCTTCCCGCAGGGCGATCGCCGCGTCGCGCGCGTCGATCCGCGAGCAGGCCGCGCTCGTCGGACATCAGTCGACGTGGAAGGACGAAGCTTCACCGGTCAGGTGCCGCGCAATCGCCGCGCGGAACGTCGACCCGGAAGATCCGCCGCCGCCCGTGCTCGGATTCACGCGCGCACCGGCCGCATCATCGCCGCGCTCGGTCGACACCTCCGCGGTGACGGTCGGCATCGCGGCCGGCATTTCGAGCACGCGCTGCCGGTCGGCAAGGCCGGATCGATTGCCGCGGCGGCGCTCTGCCTATCACGCCGTCTCGCTCGTCGCGCTCGGCTGTCATGCCGGCGGTGTGGCTGCTCGACACCTATCTCGCGAACCGGCACTCCGCCGACGCACCGCGCCACGCAGCCGCGATTCCTGCGCCCGCTGCGCGGCTCGCGGACGTGGAGACCGATCGGGATTCGGGATTTGGGGTTCGGGAATTGAACGTGCCGCTAAGCGGCTGAATCGCATGGATCCCGACCACGAATCCCGCCGAATCCGAATCCCAAATCCGATCCCAAATCCCGAATCCCGTGGCACGATCCACCCGTGCAGCTCGCACAACTCGTGGCCGCGTCGCGCGCGGTGACGGAGACGAGCGGCTGGCCTGAGAAAATCGGCCATCTCCGGATCTGCTGAAACGCGTTCCGCCTGACGAACTCGAGATCGCGATTCACGTTTCTCCCGGCTCGACGCGTCAGGGCGCATCGAGCGTCGGCTTCGCGCTGATCTCCGAGGCCATCGGCAGCAGCGCGTTCGGCGCAACCAGCGGCGACGTCGCGCCGGCCGCCGAGGCATCGCTCGAGCTGCGTGAAGTCGACGCGATCTTCGATCGTGTCGCCGCCGCATCCGGATCGGGATCGGCGGCGGCGCGTGCCGAGATTTTTGCGCGCGCTGCTCGGCCGGGCGACGCGCGACGAGCAGGACTTCCTCGGTGCGTTTGATGTTCGGCGAACTGCGGCAGGGCGCGCTCGAAGGCGTGCTGATGGAAGCGGTCGCGCGCGCCTCCGGCATCGGCGCCGCGCGGATCCGCCGCGCGGCGATGCTCGCCGGCGACCTCGCCGTCGGTCGCCCACGCCGCACTCACCGGTGGCGAAGACGCGTTGTCGCGATTCACGCCTGCAGCCGTTTCAGCCGCTCCAACCCGATGCTCGCCGATTCGGCGAGCGACGTCGGCGAGGCGCTCGCAGCGCTCGGCGAGGCGTCGTTCGAGTACAAGCTCGATGGCGCGCGCATTCAGGTGCACAAGGCAAACGACGACGTGAAGGTACTCGCGCAACCTGCGCGACGTGACGATTGCGGTGCCCGGAAGTCGTCGACGTCGCGCGCGCGATGCCGGCGCGCGAGATCGTCCTCGACGGCGAAGCGATCGCGCTCCGTCCCGACGGGCGCGCCGCAGCCGTTTCAGGTGACGATGCGGCGATTCGGCCGCCGAGCTCGACGTCGATCGGTTGCGGAGCGAGCTGCCGATCACGCCGTTCTTCTTCGACGCGCTCTATCTCGACGGCGACCCGCTGGTCGACGAGCCGCTCGCGCGCGCCGCGTCGCCGTCGCCGGCGGAGCAGGCGGCCGTCCGCGAACCTCGTGCCGCGAATCGTCACGGCTTCGAGCCGACGAGGCGGCGACGTTCGCGGCGCGGGCCATCGCCACCGGTCACGAAGGCGTGATGGCGAAGTCGCTCGCGCGGCGTCTACGCCGCGCGGGCGCCGCGGTCAGACCTGGCTCGAAGGTCAAGCAGGCCCGCACGCTCGATCTCGTGATTCTCGCGGCCGAGTGGGGCACGGCCGCCGCCGCGGCACGCTCAGCAACCTGCATCTCGGCGCCCGCGACGCCGAGCGCGGCGGCTTCGTCATGCTCGGCAAGACGTTCAAGGGCCTGACCGACGAGATGCTCGCGTGGCAGACGAAGAAGTTTCTCGAACTGGAGATCGGCCGCGACCAGCACACGGTGTTCGTGCGGCCCGAGGTCGTCGCCGAGATCGCCTTCAACGAAATCCAGGCGAGCTCGCAGTATCCCGGCGGCGTCACGCTTCGGTTCGCGCGCGTCAAGCGCTATCGCGACGACAAGCCGGCGTCGGAAGCCGACACCATCGCCACCATTCAGCAGATGATCAAGCCTCGCTTCAGTTGGGCTGACTCGAGGGTCAGCGGAGGTTCGAGGACGTGCCCGGCGCCGCGTCCGCCAATCGCGCGGTCCGGACGTGACCTCGTGGCGCTGGCAGCTCACGCGGGCGTCGCGCCTTGCCCGGGTCGGTCAGCGTGACCTGGTCGCCGTCGCTCAGCCTCGGAGACGACCTCGACCATCACGTCGTTCGATTCGCCGAGCTCGACCTGCCGCGTCTCGATGCCGAACGGGCGCACGACGTGACAGACCGTCACGTCCCGCTGCTGGAAGACGGCGTTGACCGGCACGAGCAGCACGCCAGTCCGGGTCCCGACGACGATGTCGGCGCGCGCGGTCATCTCCGGCCGCAGGTCCGCGTCCAGTCGGATCGAGCTCGATGACGAGATCGAAGCGCTTGTCGTCGTGACGGCCGATCGACCGACGCGCGCGCCAGCGCGCCGACGCGTGTCACCTTTGCCGGACAGGCGCAGATCCGGAAATGCTTCGACGCGGATCGCCGCCGGCTGCGACGGCCGGACGCGGTGCACTTCCGCCTCGCTCACCGACGCGTCGATCACCATCCGGTTGACTTTCGGGAATCGTGACCAGTCCCTGGCTCCCGGTGACGCGATCCCCGACGCGAATCTTCCGGCGCGGGTTCGCGTTGAGGAACTCCTCGTAGACGACCATGCCGGGACGCCGCGCATAGATGCTGCAGTTCTCGACCTGCTCGACGACGTGCTTCAGCCGCGCCTGCGCCTCCAGTGCCTTGCGCGCGCGTTCTCGAGCGACGCTTCCTTCTGCGCGAGCTGGAGATGCGCCCGCTGCTTCTCACGCGGATGGGTGAGGCCGATGACGACGTCGGCAGCGCTTGCGCGCGAGCGCGAGCTCCTCTTCGCTCTGCTCGAGCTGGTCGGCCGTCCGCTTCAGCTCCTCGCGGGTGATGAAGCCTTTCTCCATCAGCGGCAGCAACTGCTCGTGCTCGTGGCGGAGCCGCTCCGCTTTCTTCTCCGCGAGCTGCAGCCGCGTGCGCGCCTCCTCGACGCCGAGCGCGCCTTCGCCTTCCGCCACCGACGTCACCGCGGCCGCCGCCTCCTGACGGTCGATCTCCCGCGACCTGGAGATCGACCTGCGACTGCCGCACCTCCTGGCGGACGCGCTCGATCTCCCGCTGCAGATCGGTCGTATCGAGCCGAACCAGCAGATCGCCCTCGTTGACCCGCGTGCCCTCGGCGACGAGCTCGGTGATTTCGGCGTCGCGCCCGCGAGCGGCGATCGATAGGTGATCGATTGAATCGGTTTGAGGATCCCGCTGGCGGTCAGCTGCGCGGTCAGCGACCCGGTGCGCGCGGTCGCAACGAGCGACGGGTCGACGCTCGCACGCCGGAAGAACGCGGCGCCCGCCAGCAGGCAGACAACGATCGCGCAGGCAGCTAAAGCGAACCGCGCCCATTCATTTCACATCCTTACGTGGGTCCAGGATGCCCAGCATAGCGCGAAGGTTGAGCCGCGCGACCGCCGCGTCGGCCAGCGTGGCCATCCGGCGGCTCTCGGTCGTCAGCAGATTGCTCTCCGCGGTCACGACGTCGAGGTTGTTCGACAGGCCTCGCTCGTAGGCGCAGCTGCGCGACTTCGACTTCCTTCCGGCCGATCTCGACGCTGGTGTCGGCCGCGACGAGCGTGCGCTCCAGCCGATCCCGCTCGCGAATCGCGCGCTTCACATCGTCGCCGATCCGCCGCCGCAGCGTGTCGGCGTCCGCCGCCGTCGATCGCGTTCGATCAGCGCGCTCTGGTATTCGACGATCTGCGGCGTGCGATCGACCGGGGTCGAGATATTGACAAAGCGTCGCGAAGCGGAAGCGATCGACGCCGAAGCTGTTGGCGAGCCGTCCGCGGTCTCGCGGCGCGTGTAGAACGAGGTTGACGTCCACCTGCGGCAGCAGCTGGTTTGCGCGTGATCACTCACCTGATCCTCCGCCTCGGCGCCGCTGGCGATGAGGCTCTTCGAGATCCAGGCGGTTCGAAACGGCCATCCCGACCGCGTAGTCGACCTCGATCGGTTCGGCGACCCGCGGAATGTCGGATTCCACCACGAACGGTGTCGACCGTCGGACGGCCCATGGCGAACATCAGATGATCGCGCGCGTCGTCAGTCGCCGACTGCGCGTCGAACAGCTCCGAATCTCGGCTTGCGACACCAGCTGCTGCGCGCGCAGGACGTCCAGCTGCGACACGAGTGCCGGCGTCGAGCTTGGCTTCGGAGGCGTCACGCAGCCGCCGCGCGCGGTCGAGACTTTCCTTGCGACGTCCGCGATCGTCTGCTGCGCGACGACGCGGTAGTAGGCCGACGCGACTTCGAGCGCGACCTGCTGTTCGGTGAGCGTCTGCTGGCGATCGGCGTCGCCGCGGCGGAGCTCGGCGCTCGTCAACCGAGCGCCGCGCGACGCTCGCTCAAAGCCGCGGAGAAGCGGCTGGCTGAGAGTCAGCGTCGTGTCGGCGTTGCAGAAGTGGATGTCGGTCGCCGGCACGCCGGGCTCGCCGGGAATCTGCGACGTCGAGGTGCCGATGCCGAAGCGCATCTCGGTGCCGGTGACGAACTTCTGGCTGACGTCGACGCGATAGGTCTGGCTGTTGATGGTCGGTGCGGGCCGAACGATCCGAGCATCGTCTGGGACAACCTTCGGTTGAAACGTACTGCGCGCCAGCCGGACGCCGAGCGCGGACTGCTCGATGTTGTCGTGCTGGTTGAGCATCCGCTCGTTCTTCACCAGCGCCTTCGCTCACGGCTTCGCGTGAGCGTCACGAGCGGCGGGCTCTGCGCGGCGGTCGTCACCGTCATCGCGGCGAGGAGAACGAACACAGGGACCACGGTCGTGCGCGTGCGACTCATCGATGTCATGCCTCGAAAGAAAACGGCCGGCGGGCGCCTGCCCGTCCTGGCCGTCGAACGGAAGTTATCGCGAGGAGCGGTCGAACACCGCGTCGTCATTGTCGCGTGATCGTCAGCGGATCGTTGTTGAAGCCCGATTGGTTGAGGACGCCGGCGATCGTGTTGACGTCCGGTCCGGGATCGCCGGTGAAGGTGAACGGCGTAAAGGCGGCTGTAAGACGACGATGGTCACGCGCGGTGTCGTCGTGCGAACCTGCGATTGTCCCTGGACGGAGCCAGGGCCGAATACTGGATCGGAGAACGTCCCGCTGATCGACGCATCGTTCTGGGTGAGAACGAACGTGGCGACCACCGGGTCGTCCCGGGAAGTTGCCGCGCCACGTGCCGGTCATGCTCTTGATCGTGACCGTCGTCGTGGCGCGAGATCCTGCCGACCGAGCCCGTTGCGGTGAAGGTGCCGGTGGTTCGGTAGACGATGCGTGGGACTGTGCTCGGTCGAGGTGCTGCCGTCGCCGAAATCCCAGTTCACGGAATCGCCGCTGCCAACGCCTGACGGCGTGAACGCAATCGCCGTCGACGATTGAAGTCCGGTCGTGGGCGACGCCGTGACCGCCTCAATCCCGCCTCTGAGGAGCAGCGCGGTCGCGCCGCGGCACGCCGCCGCCGGCGATTCCGATCCACAACCATTTCTTGCTGCCACCGCCGCCGCTGCTGATGCCGCTGCCGGTCGCCTGACCTTCGGGAGCGCTTCGGAGACGGTGCGCGCGGTGAGCCGCACCTGCAGTGGTTCCGGCTTTTCCCGCCGCGACGTTGACGATCCGGTCCGTTTTCGAGAAGCCGTCCTTGACGACGCGCACGCGATGATCGCCCGGCGGCAGGTTCTTCACGTCGAGCGGCGTCTGACCGACGAAGCGGCCGTCGACATACCGGCCGCGCCGGACGGTCGGACGCAACCGACAGCGTGCCAGGCGTCTCCGCGCCGGCGATGAGGAGCACCAGCAGCCAAGCGCTCATGCACAGTCTCGTCATCACACGCCTCCCGCCGCCCGCCGGTTCGGGCGCGAGTATAAGTCTATACCTGGAAGTTTGAAGTCGGAAGTCTGAAGTCTGAAGACCGGAGCGCTCCACTTCACACTTCCGGCTTCACCAGACTTCAGACTTCCGACTTCAGACTTTTGTGAAACTCACACGATCGATCGGCCTCGTGCAAGCCGTCGCGATGGTCGTCGGCACGATCGTCGGCAGCGTCGATTTTCGTGCAGCCGTCGGAAGTGAGCCGCGCGGTGCCGAGCTTCGGCGGCATGCTGCTCGTGTGGATCGCGGCCGGCGCGCTGACGTGGTTCGGCGCGAGCATCTGCGCCGAGCTGGCGTCGGCGTATCCACGCACCGGCGGCGTCTACGTCTTCCTCCGCGAGATGTTCTCGCCGGCCGCGGGATTCCTCTGGGGCTGGGCGATGTTCTGGAGCATGCACTCGGGGATCATCGCGGCGATCGCGATGGTGTTCGCGCCGCTACGCCGCGACGATCGTGCCGATGGGCGATCTCGGAATCCGGCTGACGGCGGTCGGCGGGATTCGTCGTGCTGTCGGCGATCAACTACGTCGGCGTGCGGCCGGGCAGCGCGGTCCAGACCGGCCTGACCATCACCAAGATCGCCGCCATCGGCGTGCTGCTCGCTGTTGCTGCTCGGCCTCGGAACGGTGCGCGCGCCGGTCGCGGCCGGCGCGATCACCGCATCGGGATTCCTCCGCGGCGCTGGTCGCCGGGCTGTTTGCGTTCGGCGGCTGGCACATGGTGACCTACGCGGCCGAAGAAACCCGGGATCCCGAGCGGACGATTCCGCGTGCGCTGATGTTCGGCACGGCGGTCGTCGTCGTCGTGTATCTCGCTGCTGCAACGGCGCCTACCTGCTCGTCCTGCCGTTCGATCGCGTGCTCGCGTCGACGCGCATCGCGTTCGATGCGACGGCGGCAACCGCCGGCCCCGGCGCGGCGTCGGCGATCGCCGTGCTGGTCATCGTATCGTCGCTCGGCGCGACGAGCGGCATCATTCTCGCCGGTCCGCGCGTCTACTACGCGATGGCGGAGGATCGACTGCTGTTCGCGTGGATGGGCGCGGTGCATCCGCAGCTTCGCACGCCGTATCTCGCGATCGTCGCGCAGGGCGTCGTGGTCGTCCGTGCTCGTGCTCACCGGCACCTACGGAACGATCGTCTCGCGCGTGATCTACACGGAATGGATTTTCTTCGCCGCGCTCGCGCTCGGCACGATGGCGCTGCGCCGGCAGCGCGCGCTATTCGCCGGCGTTCCGGGCGTGGGGGTTTCCGATCGCGCCGAGCGCTGTTCGCGCTGATCTGCCTGGCGATGGTGATCAATCAGATCGCGTCCGACCCGCGCAACGCGATCTGGGGACTCGGCACTCGTCGTCGCGGGACTTCCGGTCTACTTCCTCTGGAGATCATTCAATGGTCGTCGTCGACTTTCACAACCACTACTATCCGCCGAAGTATATGCAGGCGCTGCAGTCGGGGCAGAGCAGCGTCAAGGTGACGATCGATAGCGACGGCAACCCGAACCTGCACTATCCCGGCGATTACAACGTCGCCGTTCGCGGTCATCGCGATCTCGCGTACCGTCAGCGAGGTGCCTCGACCGGCACGGCGTCACGATGCAGGTCGTCTCGCTGACGACGCCGGGGACGCACGTCGAGTCGCCGGCGGACGCGGCGCGCCTGGCGTCGCTGGTGAACGACGAGTTCCAGCGAGGCAATCGAGACGCGCGGCACGTCATTTCACCGCGCTCGCGACGTTGCCGCTCAACGATCCGGCGGCGTCGCTGCAAGCGAGTTCGAGCGCGCGACGACTGAGCTCGGTCTGCGCGGCGCGATGCTGTTCAGCAACATCAACGGCGTCGCGCTGAGCGACGAGCGGTTCTGGCCGATCTACGAAGCGGCGAACGATCGGGGCGCCGTGCTCTACATCCACCCCGCGCATCCGGTGAACGTGGACATGATGCAGGAGTACTGGTTGATGCCGCTGGTCGGGTTTCTCTTCGACACGACGCTCGCGGCCGCGTCGCTCGTCTTCAGCGGCGTCGTCGAGCGCTATCCGCGCATCCGCTGGGCGCTCTGCCATCTCGGCGGCGCGATTCCGTATCTCGCCGAGCGGCTCGATCGCGGCTTCCACGCGTTCAAGGACTGCCGCGCCCACATCGATCGCGCGCCGAGCTCGTACCTGCAGCGAGTTCTATTACGACACGGTGAACTTCAATCAGGGCGCGCTGAAGCTCGCGATCGAATTCGCCGGCGCCGATCACATCCTCGCCGGCAGCGATTATCCGCATCAGATTGGCAGCATCACGTCGATGATCGATGCGATCGCGAAGCTACCGGTCAGCGACGAGCAGCGTGTCGGCATCTACGGCTTGAACGCGGCGCGGCTGCTCGGGCTCCAGGTGTCATGAGGCCAGTCGTTGCGCGGGCGCGATGAAGACCAACGGCAAACGGCTGTGACCGGCGGGGTACGCACGTCCCTTGACACGTGGGAAGTCGCGAGCCACACCTTCACGATCCGAATCAGGAAGTGTGACGAGCGCGCTCCCGTGCTCCCGCACAACTACTTTGTCGTCGAAGCCGCTGCGGTTGGTTCTGAAGGATGGCGTGAGCTCCTGGCCTGGCGTGGGGACGAGGGCGCTCCTATCCGGAGAGAGCAGGTGCACATTGTGAACGACAGAATCGCCTGTGCGTTTGCGGGCACGAAGCTTACGTCGTGACGACCGACGCTGGTGCGACGTGGATCCAGTGGGACGCGTTGGAGAGCTCGACGCGATTCCTCTATCCGAGGCAAACATTCATCAGGAATGCGACCGTTCTCGTCAGGATGGCCATGGTGTGTTGGTTGTCGACATCGTCACCGGCACGGATTCGCCGTAATGGAGTTCAACACCGCTGACTACGGTGTCCACTGGGTGCCGCGGTGACAGTTGCCCCATGCGGGTCGCGGCGTGATCGCATGTTCAGAGATCGATGGTCAGCGGAGGAAGATGCGTTGAGACCGTCATGGACGTCTGTCCAGCGTGTGACGGTAAGTTCGAACGACATGAGGCATCAGTCCCGATCCGGGACCGGCGGACCGCATCTTCGTCCGAATCGCTGCGACGAATACCAGCAGATCGTCCAGTCGATGTTCGACGACATCACGTACCACGGCGAGATCGATTTCGTCGTAGCCGTGGACGAGGACGTTTCTGAATCCGACCATCCGACGGAGGGTGTCTGCCAGCGGCGGCTCGATCCAACCGGCGCGTGTTGCAGCAGCGCAAAGTTCCGCGCTCGTTCGAGGTTCTCCGAGATGTTCGTCAGAGACGATGTGCGAAGCGACGTCGAGCGCCGCTTGAATGGCGATCTGCAAGCGTCTGTTCGATGAACCGCTCCTCGCGGACGTCGTGATCGAGTATCGTCCGGCCGCGCCAGGCGGCGGAGATCGGCCACACACGTCTCGATCACGGCGAGCTTCTTCGCAACGAGTTCGGGATCGGTCAACGGTGTTCGCGCGGCGTGCGATAGCGGCGCAGGATCGGTTCGAGATCGAAGAACTCGTTGCGCGTGCGGACCTCGAACGCGATGCGGCGGGATTTGTCGCGATCGACGATCAGATGACCGTCGCGCAGAACACGGATTCGAAGATCGGCGGGCGCGGAGTTCAGCACGACGACGTCTGACCGGTTGAGCCGAGATAGCTTTCGAGATCCGCGGCGAGACCGTATGGCTGCGCCTCGAAGTGTCGCCAGCCGGCGCCTGGCTGAAACAGAATCCCGACATCGACGTCGCTGTCGGGCCGCGACGTTCCCCGCGCGGCGGAGCCGAAGAGATACACGGCGGCGGCGTCCTCGGCATGCGTGCCGAAGAATTCCACCAGTCGCCGTTCGAGCTCAGCGCTCACAGTCACTGTTTCGGTTGCCGCTGATAGAGACCGGTCAGCTCCGCCTTCCCGACGACGTGGCCTTCCATCGCCTTCTCGACATCAGCCTTGGTCGCGCCGGCTTGCAGACCAAGCGTCGGGACGTCGAGCGCCGAGAGGGTGAAGTGATAGTGATGCGATCCGCTCGGCGGACACGGGCCGCCGTAGCCGGCACGGCGGAAGCCGCTGTTGCCCGAAACGCCGACCGATCCGGGTTGGAATCCTTCCGGCAATCCTTTCGTCGTCGCGGGAATGTCGAACAGGACCCAGTGCGTGAAACCGCCGGGCATCGGCGCGTCGGGGTCGTGCATGATCAGCACGAATGACTTCGCGGTCGCCGGCGCGTCGGTCCACGCCAGCGCCGGCGACGGATTCTGCTGACCCGCATCGCAGGTGAACTTCGACGGGATGTTCGCGCCTTCCGTGAACGCCGGACTCGTGAGGCCAAAGGCTCCGGCCATGACAAGCGCTCCGATCATCTCAACGCTCCTGATCACGATGGCCGCGACGAGGCGGCCCTGAAAGGGCCGCCCTACGACCGCCGGCAGCGCGGGCCTTTCAGATGGTTATTCCGATTGCAGCGCGCGTCGGATCGACCGCTGCCGCGCGCCGCGCCGGGACGACGCTCGCCACGAGCGCCACGCCGATGAGTGTCGCCACCACAGCGGCCATCGTCAAGGGATCGGTGCGCGCTCACACCGAAGAGCTGGCCGGAGAGGACGCGGCTGGCGGCCAACGCCCCGCCGACGCCGACGAGCGTGCCGAGCGCGACCGGCCGCATGGCCTGACCGAGAATCATCCGCACGACGCTGGCCGGCGTCGCGCCGAGCGCGATGCGGACGCCGATCTCCTGCGTCCGCTGCGCTGACGAAGTAGGCGATGACGCCGTAGATGCCGCTCGACCGCGAGCAGCAGGCCCGATGCCGCCGAGAATCGAGAGCAGCAGCGTGTTGAACCGCGCCGTGGCCAGCGTCCCGGCGAGCCGCTGATCCATTTCGCCGGATGTCGAAGAGCGGCACGTCGGGATCGAGTCTGCCGATCGCCGCGCGCAGCGGCGGCACCAGCGTCATCGGCTCGCCCTCGGTGCGCACGAGGATGTACGCGGTTCGTTGGATCCAGTTCCACGCGGCGTCAGGCGCCTGCGTGCAGCGGCAGATAGAACTCGGGCCGCGGCGCCCGCGCCGGTCCGCGACGATCGGATGTCGCCGGCGACGCCGACGACCACCTTCCACGCCTGCGATCCATCGGGTTGACTCGCAGCAGGCGATCCGCTTGCCGATGGGATCCTGTCCGGGAAACGCGCGCGCCGCCAGCGCTTCGCTGACGATCATCACGCTTCAGCCCGCCGCGCCGATCGTCGGTCGTGAATCCGCGCCCTTCACGATCGGCACGCGCATCGTCGCGAAGAAGTCCGGCGTGATGATGCGCAGCTGGCTCTGAATCAGCTTGCTCAGGTCGAAGCGCGCCGCGCGTCTTCGGTGCAGCAGCCCGTTGCTGCCGCCGCCAGGACCCATCGCCGCATACGAGGTCACGGCGGCGTGCGTCACGCCCGGCACCGCCGCGGCATCGTCCGCGATACGACGGAACGTCTCGACCGACGTGCGCCGCTTCACCGTAGGACGCCTGCGGCGTGATGCGCGCGCTGAGCACGCCGTGCGGATCGAACCCGGCTTGACGCGCTGCAGCGCCATCGCGCTGCGGATGAGCAGGCCGGCGCCGAACAGCAGCAGCAGCGACAGCGCGACCTCCGCCACGATCAATCCCGCGCGCAGGCGATCGCGAACGCCGCCGCGCGTCGATCCGCGTCCGCCGTCGCGCAGACCGCTCTGCACGTCGGTCCGCGCCAGCGCGCAGCGCCAGGCGCGAGGCCGCACAGCGACGCTGCTCGCGAGCGCAATGGCGACGGCGAAGCCGAGCGCCGACCGGATCGATGCTGCGCCTGCTCGAGCCGCGGCACGTCGTCGGGCTCGCACGCGACGACGGCGTTGATGCCCCATGCGGCAAGCGAGCAGCCCGATGCTGGCGGCGCCAGCGCGCAGCACGAGACTCTCCGTCAGCAACTGGCGGACGATGCGCCCTTGTCCGGCGCCGAGCGCGCGTGCGCAGCGCGATTTCCCGTCCGCGTGCGGCGCCGCGCGCGAGCAGCAGGTTCGCGACGTTGCCGCAGGCGATCGAACAGCACGACGCTCACGGCCGCGAGCAGCGTGAGAGCCGCGATCGGTAGTCGCCGACGAACTGATCCTGAAACGCCGCCAGCGTAGTAGTGCAGCTGGCCGCAATCTTTCGGGAAGTCGTGGCGGAGCCGCGTCGCCACGCGCGTCGAGCTGCTGCTGCGCCCGTCACGCGACACGCGCCTGGCTTCAGCCGGCCGTAGACGTCGAGATAGTGCTCGTCGTGCAGCGCCTTCTGCTCCGGTGTGAATGCGATCGGCACCCACAGCTGTTCGCTGTCTGCGTGGTGAGGTCGAAGGCGCGCGGCATGACGCCGATGACCTGATAGTCGCGCGCGCTCATGCCGCAGCGTGCGCCCGAGCATCGGCGTGCCGCCGAAGCGGCGGACCCAGAGCCGATGGCTGAGCACGACGACCTGATCGCTGCCGGGTTGATCTTCGGCGGCGGTGAAGGTGCGGCCGACGAGCGGCCGCGCACCCATCACCGTCGAAGAAGTTGGCGGTAACGCGCGCGCCGATGACGCGCTCGGGCGTCGTGCCGTCCGACAGGTTGAAGCTCGAAAACTGCTGCGCGGCGAGGCCGTCTCGAACGCCGGCGCGGCGGCGTTCGCGTCGACGTAATTGCCGATCGACATGTTCGACATCTGGCCCATCGTAGGTCTCGCCGACTTCGAGCAGCCGCGGCGGTTCGCGCAGCGGCAGCGGCTGCAGCACGACGGCGTACACGGCGCTGAAGATCGCCGTCGTGCCGCCGATGCCGAGCGCGAGCGTCAGGATCGCGAGGGCCGCGAAGCCGCGGTTCTTGAGCAGCTGGCGCGTGGTGAAGACGAGGTCCTGCCAGAGCTCGGCGAAGTTACGAGTTCGTTTCATGTGGTCATCCCGCCGTTGGTCAGTTAGTCGCTTGTCGCTGGTCGTTACGTCGTTGGTCGTTGGTCGCGGTCGATGGTCGAGCGGCACGGAATGTGCGCTATGGCTCTGCATGATTGCGAAAGCCTCGAAGACTTGCAGGTTTATCAACAATCGCTTGAAGCGGCCGATGCAGTTTCTGCCATCCTCGAGCGACCCGGGTTTCGTCAGGGAACCCACTTTACGTCAGCAGATCGCCGAATGCCGGGACCGGATTCTGCGCCTGATCAGCGAGGGATTCGGGCAGAAAACGGACCGCCACTGCGCCCACTACCAGTATCTGGCGCGAGGATCCGCGAACGAGCTTCGCGCACATCATCTTGCCGTGGCGTGCGGCACGCTATCATCACTGTCGCTGAGCGCGATGACCTATCAAATCGATTCGTGTCGATCGGAAGAGGCTGACGCGTTGGATTCAGCATCTCGGAAGCGTGAGAATCGCACCAGACGCGGCTGACCAACGACCAACGACCAACGACCAACGACCAACGACCAACGACTAACGACCAACGACTACCCGACGAATTTATAGCCGGCGCCAGTGTACGTGTCAGGATGTGCTCCGGCTCGTGCGGCGACCGTTCGATCTTCTGGCGGAGCTTCGCGACGAAGTTGTCGATCGTCCGCGTCGTCGGCGATTCTTCGTAGCCCCAGCACCTGATTGAGGATCTGCTCCCGCGTCACGACCTGGCCGGTGTGGCGCGACGAGGTAGCGCAGCAGATCGAACTCGCGCGCGGTGAAGTCGAGGCGCTGGCCGGCGCGGTGCGCCTGGTGGGTGCGGAAGTCGATCTCGACGTCGCCGATGCGGCAGGTCTCGAGCCCTGACGGCCGGCCGCCGGCGCGGCGCGCAGCACGGCGCGGCACCCGCGCGAGCACCTCGGTGATGCTGAACGGCTTGGTGACGTAGTCGTCGGCGCCGAGCTCGAGGCCGAGCACCTTCTCGGTCTCCTGCGATCGCGCGGTCGAGCATGACCACCGGCGTCGGGTTGGCGCTCGCGCGCAGCTCGCGGCACACCTCGAAGCCGTTCTTGCGCGGCAGCGTGACGTCGAGGATCACCAGATCCGGCGCGCGTCGAGATCGCCTTCGCGAGCCCGTCCTCGCCGTCCGACGCCGTGACCACCTCGTACCCTTCGAGCTCGAGGTTGTCACGCAGACCGAGCAACATCTGCGGCTCGTCCTCGATCACCAGAATCCGTTTCGTCACGCGTGATGCTCTCTCCTGCATGAGCGGGAAGTGGAGCGTGAACGTGCTGCCGCGGCCCGGCCTCGCTGTCGATCGCGCACGAAGCCGCCATGGCCGCGCATCACGTGGTCGACGATGGCGAGCCCGAGGCCGGTGCCCTGCGGACCGGAGCCGGCGTCGGTCTGAATCGCGATAGAACTTGCTGAAAGATCTTGCGCTGCAGCCGCGGCGGAATGCCGATGCCGCGGTCGCGCACGCGGACGACGCCGAAGCCGTCGACGCGGTCGACCTCGACCGGCAATCTCGCGGTGCTCGGGTGAATACTTCATCGCGTTCGAGAGCAGGTTCTCCAGCGCCTGTTCCGCCGCCTCCGCAGTCGATCGAGCACCGGCACGTCGGCGGTCAGCTCGAGCGTGACCGAGAACTGATTGTGCCGGAACTGGCTCTCGAGCGACTCGAGCGACGCGCCGCGTCAGCGTCGGTGCAGGTCGATCGGCTCGAGCTTGATAGTTGCGCGAGTCCCGCTTCGATCTTCGAGAAGTCGAGCAGGTTGTTGATCAACCGCGTCAGCTTGCGCGCCTCGCTGTTGATGATGCGGTAGTACTCCGGGCGCCCGATCGGTGTTCTTCAACCGCCCGAGCTCCAGCGTCTCCGCGAACAGCTGGATCAGCGCCAGCGGCGTCTTCAGATCGTGGCTGACACGCTCGACACGAAGCTCGATTTCATCTCCGCGACGCGCAGTTCGCGCGCCGCCGCGCGGGCGACGAAGAAGACGCCGAGCGCCATGATGCCGGCGAGCATCGCCATCATGACGCGCTGCGGCCGCGCTGCGCGCGCGGCGACGATGTCGGGGATCGGTCTGGTTGCCGTAGCCGGTGCGGACGCGCCAGGTTTCCGGCGCGTTTCTCGGGCGCCGACGAAGCTCGCCGCAGGTCCGGGTCGAAGAAGACGAGCGGAAACGCGCGCTCGTCCACGTACGCTGTCGGTGGCCGAGCTGCCGGCCGGGATACACGACCCGTTTGCTGCCGTCGAGCACCGTGACGGCGAGCGGCGGAAATCCCGTCGGTCCTTCGACGTCTTCGGAAGCCTGGTCGCGAGCAGCCGCGGGATGTATTCGCTGCGCAGCCGTTCCGCGTCCACCGCCAGCGCGAGAAAGCTGGTGAGCTCGATCGCGCGTGAACGTGAAGCGCAGCTGTCCCTGGAAGTGCGTGCGCCGCCCGCCGACGGTGTCGTCGAAGATCGCAGATCGCGCGCTGTTCTGGGCGCCAGATCGTGGAAGCGCTTGACGATCAGCGCCGATTCGGGCGGATTGGTGATGAAGCCGTAGCCCGTCTCGATCGTAAGGCGAGGACCTGGCCGCTTGTAGTGCGTTGGTCACGTCGGACCAGACGTAGAACCGCGTCGACGAACGGATCGCTGACGAGTCCCTGCTCGAACGTGGCTTCGATCGCGTTCAGGTCGAGCGGCTCGGTCTGGCGCTGCAGGATCTTCAGCAGCACGTCGGTGCGCGGCGTCCGCAGCGTATCGACCAGCACCTTCGTAACGGCATCCGCGTTCTCTTGACTGAGCTGGCGCAGCACGACCGTCGACGATTGACTGAGCGCCGAAATCGATCGGAACTGGAAGTAGAAGAGGATCGCGACCGGGATGGCGACCACGACCGCCAGCCCCACGGCCAGGCGCAGCGTCCGATCGCGCATCATCGCGCTGACCGAGGAGGGGCGGACGCCGCGGGTTGACTCCATGGGGTGGCTCTATTGTTGGGCGGTCGTCTTCGGCTGACCGGTGATGAAGCCCTGAATCTGCCTCGACCGCGTAGTCGACCTTGATGTCGAACTGCATCTTGCCGAGCGCCGCGGTCGATCGACGCGCGTCGCCGGTGATGCCGTTGTTCTTGCGCGGCGCCGCATTGCGGATCGGCCGCGCCGCGTCCTCGGCCGCGCGCACCCGGCGGCGGCAGCGGATCGCCCTCCGCCGTCGCGATCAGCTCCTTCCGCACCCAGCCCTTGTCGCCGCCGAGATACAGCATCGTCGACGTGTCGGGAATGCCGGCGTGCGAGCTGACCGGGTAGCCGTGCTCCTGCAGCCACTTGTCGAAGTCGCCCTGCGCCTTGGCGTAGACCTCGTCGCAGAAGTAGACGTGCTTGCCTTCCGGCGCGTAGCTTCGCGTCCATCTTCTTCGCGACTTCGGCGTAGGTGGCTGGCTGTCCGCCGCCGTGATCGCCCATCACGACGACGTTCTTGAAGCCGGTGGTCATCGCCTGCTCGGTAATGCGCTCGAGGAGCGCGCCGAGCAGCTCCGGCGTCAGCCCGATCGTCCCCGGCAGCTGCGCGCTGGCGTTGTTCGGCGTGTAGGGCAGCACGGGCAGAACGATCGCGTTTCCGAACTTCAAGCGCGATGGCCTTCGCGATCTCGCGGCCCATCAGCGTGTGGCCGCCGTTGACGTTCTGCGGCCCGCGCTGCTCGGTGCCGCCGGTGTAGACGAGCGCCGTTGTTTTGCCGGCTGCGAGCGCCGCCTTCACTTCCGGCCACGTCATCATCTCGAACTCGACGAGCGGCGCCTTTTTGCCAGACGGCGCCGGCTTCTGCGCGAACGCGACGCCGGCCGCGCACGCGACGAGCGACATCGTCAACAGGACTCGTTTCATGATCACTGACCTTTCAGCTGCTGCAACTGCGCTTTGGCCGGCGCGTTGTTCGGATCGAGCTCGACGGCCTTCCGAGATCCGCGATCGCCCCGGCCTTGTCACCCTTGCCGTTCTTGATGTTTGCCATGGCCTGATAGGTCCGCGACGACTTGGGGAGCTTACTCGAGATTCGCTTGCAGGTAGGCGAGCGCGTCGTCGGGAAGCTTGCATGTCAGCGGCGGCGCGGTTCGCCGCCGCGAGGAAGCCGGTCTCGCCGAAGTCGTCACGCCTGCGCGCCGTAGAACTTCTCGCGCAGCTCCTTTGCGTCGGCGGCGATGCCGGCCGCCGATCCGCGCCTGACGCCGCCGCGTCGGTGACGACGTCGGGGCAGGAGCTGGAACCCGGCACGCCGCGCGGTGACATCGCCGCGCAGCCGACCCGCGTCGTCTGATCCAAGCGGCCTGATCCCGGACGCGGCGGCATGCTTTGTCAGCTGATTTTCGCGGGCGAGGATCATGCACGCCGCGCCGCCTTCGCGCCGTTGCTTCTCGCCGGATCGCCATGTCGTTGCGCCTCGCCGCGCCCCTCCATCACGTGGCAGAAGTTGCACTGCACGCCGAGCGCCGCAGTGGCGATGTTCTGCAACGTCGCGAGCACCTGCGGCCGCGAGTGAGTGTCCCTTCTCGGCATCACCCTGCAGGCTCTGGCGGCGGAGGCTGCTGCTCGCGCTACAGCTGCCTGCCGGCGTGCGGCGGCGGCAGCTGCGCCAGCGCGCCACCGACGCGGTCGCAAGGAGAATCCCCGAACGCCAAAGCCCGCAGCGCGTGTCGTGCGTACCTCTTGGCGTGACGAACGACAGCCAGCCGGCGGCGGTGTTGCCAGCTGGCCGCGCGGACGGCCTGGCTGTGTGGAACGTGTCCCAAACACGACGCGTGATAGGACCTGGTTTACCGCCACCGACGACGTGGCCGTCGATCTCGCGGATGGCCGTCACTTCGACGGCGGTGCCCGTGAAGAACAACTCGTCGGCGGTCATCACGATCCTCGACCGAGATCGGATCGATACGAGCAGCAATGCCCAGATCGCGCGCGCATTTCGAGAACCGAGGCGCGCGTGACGCCCATCAGGATGCTGGCGTCGCGATCGTTGGTGACGAGGCCGCCGTCCTTCACGACGAACAGGTTCTCGCCCGAGCCCTCGGCGACGAGTCCCTGCGAATTGAGGAGCAGCGCCTCGTCGAAGCCGCGGCGCTGCGCGTCGTTCACCGCGCGTGCCGAGTTGATACTGACCGCAGGCCTTGGCCCAGGCCGGGATCGCGCTGTTGTCGAACTTCCGGATCGGCGACACGGTGACCCGGACGCTCGGCATCGGCGTCCGCGAGGTACTTGCCGGTCGGAAATGGCGGCAATGGCGACGGTGACGGGGCACTCCTTCGTCCAGACGCTCAGCGTGGCCGCGTCGAAAAAGGCCACCGGCCGCAGGCATGACGCCTCGAGCTTGTTCTGCGCGCACGACTTCGAGGCTCGCGTCGGTCAACGTCGCCTGTGAATATGGGATGCCGAGGTCGTACAGCTCCGCCGACTTGTAGAAGCGCTCGAGGTGCGCGTCGAGGCGGAAGATCGCCGGACCGTCGGACGTCGGGTAGGACTTCATGCCTTCGAACGACGCCTGTCCCGCATTGGAGCCCGTGCGCGAGCACGTGCACTTTTGCCTCACCCCAGGGGATGAGTTTGCCGTTGAACCAGATGAATTCAGTCGGTGTGAATCCCATGCGCATCAATATATCAAGTCGTCCCGCCTTTCGGCCGATATCCGGTTGGATGTCCGAATTCCGGGTGGAGAAACGGCGCGCGGAAGCCGAACTGACCCTCTCGAGCGGCGGACTGCTGCAGGGATGGTTCTTCTCTCCGGATCGAGCGCGAACCACACCGGCCCGGAACGGGTGGCCGACGTCCTGAACGCGGAGAGAGCGGCTTTTTTCCGCTTTCGCGCCGGGCGACTGCCCAGCCGGACACAGCATTGATCAATCGTCCACACCTGATCTCGGTGAGGCTCTCGAGCAGACCACCGAGGCTCGGTTGATCCGGGATATGACCTGGCGGCCGTCCACCAGGTCGAAATGTTGCTCTCGAACGGCGAGATGTTGAGCGGATCGGGTACGAATCGGCCGACCGCACGGACGCGATCGGCTCAGTGACTACACCCGATCCGGCGACATGTTCCGCTACGTCGAGAACGAGGAAGGGACGTTCGTGGTGAACTACGCCCACATCGTCCAGCTCGAGGAGATAGTGACGTAAATGCCGCACCTGATCGACTCATTGTTCATGGCGATGTGCACCGCCAACGCGTCCGACCTGCACCTGTCGTGCGGGATGCCGCCGCTCGTCCGCAAGGACGGCTCGATGACGCCGCTGGATCCGGAATGCCGCGCCGGTCTCGCCGGACGCAATGAAGACGCTGCTCGAGCCGATCATGCCGGAGAAGAACCGGCAGGAGTTCGCCGCGAAGCACGACACCGACTTCGCGTACGAGATCGCCGCGGCCTCGCGCGCTTCCGCGCCGAACGTCTTCCAGGATCGCAAGGGCATGGGCGCCGTGTTCCGCGTCATTCCCGTCGAAGATCCTCACCGGCCGAGACAGCTCGGGCTCTCGCCGGCGATTCTGCGGCTTGTGCAAGCTGCACAAAGGGCCTGGTGCTGGTGACCGGACCGACCGGCTCCGGCAAGTCGACGACGCTCTGCGCGATGATCGACTACATCAACCGCGACGCGGCACGATCACATCATCACGATCGAGGACCCGATCGAGTTCGTGCACGAGAACAAGAGCTGCCTGATCAACCAGCGCGAGGTGCGACACGCACACCGAATCGTTCAAGGACGCGCTGCGGCGCCGCGCTGCGCGAGGACCCGGACATCGTCCTGGTCGGCGAGATGCGCGACCTCGAGACTGATGGCGATCGCGATCGAGACGCGCCGAGACCGGCCACCTCGTCTTCGGCACGCTGCACACGACGACGGCGGCCGTCGACCGTGGACCGGATCATCGATCAGTTCCCGACCGATCGGCAGTCGCAGATCCGCGTGATGCTGTCCGAGTCGCTGAAGGGCGTCATCGCGCAGAATCTGTGCCAGAAGGTCGGCGGCGGGCGCGTCGCGCGCGCTCGAGGTGCTGATCGTCACGCCCGGCGGTCTCTAACCTCATCCGTGAGGCAAAACGCTTCCAGATCCCTCCATGATGCAGGTCGGCAAGTCGATCGGCATGGTCTCGTTGAACGACGCCCTCTACGATTACGTGCAGAAAAAGCTCGTCACGCCCGACGAGGCTTACTCGGAAAGCCGTTGATAAACCGGCCTTTGACGGAATGTTGAAGCGCCGGCGGCTTCAAGCTGTCGGTCCCCACGGAAAAGCCCGCCGGCGTCCCGGCTGCTGGCTCACACTAATAATTTCCTGAAGTTGCACGGCCGAAAGAGGCCGTGCTATATTCGTCAGGTTCTGTCGGGGCTGGGTACACTCTATCTAGCTCCGCCGCTTAGAAATAGCGACACTCCGTCGCGATTTATTTCGAACCGAGGGTCAGTAGGGTTTTCAGGCCTCGCCGATTCTGGCCTTCAGGCCTGGAACACATGAAGTTTGAAGTAGAAGTTTGAAGCTCTGATATGTTCCGGACTCTCCGACTTCGGACTTCAGACTTTGACTGAGAGTCCTCAATGCCGACCATCAGTCGGCCCGTCCGCGCCGGACGCAAGAGATTGTCAGCAAGACCCGAAGAGCCCGGCGCTGCAGAACAGTCCCGCAGAAGCGCGGCGGTCTGCGTGCGCGTCTTCACCAGACGCCGAGGAAGCCGAACCGGCGCTGCGCAAGGCTGCGCTGCGCGTGCGCGCTGACCAACGGCATCGAGGTGACGACCTACATTCCGGGCGTCGGTCACAGCCTGCAGGAGCACTCGCTGGTGCTGATCCGCGGCGGCCGCGTCAGGACCTGCCGGGCGTGCGCTACCCACGTCTTCCGCGGACGCTCGATGCAGTCGGCGTGCAGGAAAATCGCGGGCCGCCCGCTCTAGCGGAGCGAAGCGGCCTCAAGAAGGCCTAGGGATTCGGGATCTGGGATTAGGCCGATTGATGTATGCCGCGACGACGTGAGGTTCGCGAACGCGATATTCCGGCGGATCCGATCTATCAGAGCCCGCTGGTGAGCAAGTTCATCAACTGCATCATGCACCCGGCGGCACAGCGCAGCACCGCCGAGCGGATCATTTGCAAAGAGCTTCGACATCATCAAGGAAAAGACGAGCGACGATCCGCTGAAGGTGTTCAAGAAGGCGATCGACAACGTCAAGCCCAGCCTGGAAGTGAAATCGCGCCGGGTGGGCTGGCTCGAACTACCAGGTGCTGGTCGAAGTGAACCCGAACCGGCGTCTGTCGCTCAGCATCCGCTGGCTGGTCTGTGGCTGCACGCAGCTCGCGCATGCGACGCAAGCCGCGGAGAAGCTGGCCAACGAATTCCTCGGATGCGTCGAACCTCCGCGGCGGCGGCGGTGAAGAAGCGCGAAGACACGCATCGCATGGCCGAAGCCAACAAGGCCTTCGCGCACTATCGCTGGTAATTAGCCATGCGCACGGCAAGTCTCGCTCGCAAAGACGCGGAACATCGGCATCATGGCGCACATCGATGCCGGCAAGACCACCCACCACGGAACGGATCCTGTTCTACACCGGGATCGCGATAAGATCGGCGAAGTCCACGAAGGCGCACCGCGGTGATGGACTGGATGGAGCAGGAACAGGAGCGCGGCATCACGATCACGTCGGCCGCGACCACCTGTTTTTGGCGCGATCACCGCATCAACATCATCGACACGCCCGGCCACGTCGACTTCACGGCCGAAGTCGAGCGCTTCGCTGCGCGTGCTCGACGGCGCGGTCGCGGTGTTCGGACTCCGGTGGCCGGCGTCGAGCCGCAGTCGGAGACGGTCTGGCGCCGCGGCCGGACAAAGCATGGCGTCCCGCGATCCGCTGCGTCATACGACGACACACCGCATCGGCGCGGACTTCAAGCGACCCTCGATCAGATCATCAGCAAGCCTCGAAGGCAATCCGGTCGCGATTCAGCTGCCGATCGGATCCGGAAGACAGGAGTTCGTCGGCGTGATCGATCTCATCAAGATGAAGTCGATCACCTACAAAGACGACGATGGGCGCGGACTCACGTCATCGGCGAGATTCCGCCGACTGATGGAGGACGCGAAGCACTATCGCGAGCAGCTGATCGAGAAGGTCAGCGAGCCGCTAACAAGACCCGGACGCTCGACTTCCGTACGGCGAGGCGATCACCGAAGAGGAAACCAAGGCCGCGCCTGCGAAAGCGCGTCAACAGCTCAGTCCGCAGCAAGAGCGAAGCGGCGTTCGTGCCGGTCATCTGCGGGTCGGCGTTCAAGAACAAGGGGTCAGCCGCTGCTCGACGCAGTAGATCGACTTCCTGCCGTCGCCGCTCGATCTACCCCTCCGATTGCCGACCTCGATCCGAGCAAGAAGGAAGAGACGCTCATCGAGCGGTCGGCGGCCGAGCGACGCGCCGTTCTCGGCGCTGGCGTGTTCAAGCAGATCGCGCCGCACCGACCCAGGTCGTCGGGCAGTTGACGCTCCTCCGCAGGCGTAGCCCGGGCGTCCTGACGGCCGGCGGCGCGAGCGTCTCAGCAACGCGATCACAAGCAGCGCACTGAGCGTGATCGGCCGCCTGCTTCCGCTGCCTGCACGCGAACAAGCGTGAAGAGATCAAAGAGGTCTACGCGGGTCTGCCATCTCGCCGCCGCGGTGCCCCGCAAGAGCGTGGGGTCTACCCGGCGACACGCTGTGCGACGAGAAGTTATCGCCGATGATCGTGCTCGAGTCGATGGACTTCCCGAGCCGGTGATTTCGCTTCCCAACCGTTCGACCGTCCGACCACGCCAGCTGGCGTCGGCTCGGTGAAGCGGATGGCGGAAGATCTGGCGTTCCGGGTCAGCCACCGATCAGCAGATCGGTCATTTAACCCATCAGCCGCCCAGTGGAGCTCACCTCGCAATACGTAACGGAACGAAGGTCA
>ERZ1370068.5215-contig-4247_pt1 | contig 48077 bp, 59 predicted proteins | sample MGYA00561227_ERZ1370068 | MGnify/ENA primary metagenome ERZ1370068 (study PRJEB38410, sample SAMEA6850437) | metagenome | study: Metagenomic assessment of the ecological functions of the soil: analysis of the soil microbiota associated with the... | reverse complement strand
GATCGAGGTGAGCGGGACGGTCGAGGAAAGGCTCGACCGGCAACCGCGTGGTCCTCGGCCTGACCGCGCGCAGCGGCGGGGCCAAGGTGCTGACCCGCGCCCGCGCGGTCGTTGCGCCTGCCCTGATCATGGCCTGCCCCGATCATGGCTGACAGCGTCGCGAGCGGGCTTGCCCGTCCGTGAGCAGGTCGCCCTGGCGGACTACACCACGCTGCGTCTCGGCGGTCCCGCGCGCCGGCTGGTCGAGGCGGCCACCGAGGCGGCGATCGTGGCCGAGGTCGAGGCGGCCGATGAGCGCGGTGAGCCGCTGCTCGTGCTCGGTGGCGGCAGCAACCTCGTCGTCGCCGACGAGGGCTTTCCCAGCACGGTGGTGCACGTAGCCACGAGCGGCGTCCAGCACCGCACCGCCGGGCATGCGGGCCGGACTGGTCAGGCCAGGGCCCGGTCGAGGCTGACGGTGGCGGCGGGTGAGGACCTGGGACGCGGTGGTGGCTGGCTGCGTCGGCGAGGGGCTGGCAGGCCTGGAATGCCTGTCGGGGATCCCCGGCCGGGCTGGGGCGACGCCCATCCAGAACGTCGGTGCCTACGGCCAGGGAGGTTGCCGAGCGGATCATCTCGGTGCGGGTGCTATGACCGTGCCGCGCCGCGCCGTGACCGACCTGGCTAAGCGCCGACTGCGGTTTCGGGTACCGCGACCAGCGCCTTCAAGCGCAGCCTCCAGCCTGGTAGCCCAGGCCGTGACCGGCCGGTTCGTGGTGCTGAGCGTCCGGTTCCGGCTGACAGGGATCATCTGTCAGCCCCTGTGCGCTACCCGGAGCTCGCTCGTGCGCTCGGTCGTCCCCGAGGGCGGCCGGGCGCCGCTGCGCCGCCGTCCGCTCCGCCGTCCTGGGCCTGCGCCGGGGCAAGGGGATGGTGCTGGACCCGGGCGATCCGGACACCAGGAGCGTCGGCTCGTTCTTCCTCAACCCCGTCCTCGACCGCGGGCAGTTCGCCGCCGTCAGACGCGCGGCGCGCGCCGTGGCGGGCCCCGGCACACGCGTCCCGTGCTACCCGGTCAGCGACGGCCAGGTGAAGGTGTCAGCCGCCTGGCTCATCGAGGCATGCTGACTTCCGGAGGGCTACCCGGCCATGGGGGCCGTGACCAGCCCGGCCGGGGCACGGATCTCGTCAAGCACACGCTGGCCCTGGTCAACCCGGGCGAGGCGACCACCGCTCGGCCTGCTGGCGCTGGCCAGGGAGATCAGGAGGGCGTCCGGGCGGCGTTCGGGGTGGAGCTGGCCAGCGAGCCGGTGCTGGTCGGCGCCGGGCTCTGAGCCGTCGCCGTGAGCCGCTCCGGATCAGCCGCCGTTCACGCTCTGACTCCCCACCGACGCCGATTCGGTCAGCCGCCGTTCACGCTCTGGATCTCCTCACCGGGACGCTGACGGGCGGGGCGGGCCCGGTCATCAGGATCGGCGGCAGCGCGTTGTTCCCGGGCCGTCAGGTTGCCCACCCCCAGGTGACGACCCAGCGGACCGTGGCGGTCAGCGCGGCGCCGGTGGTGGGCGCCCGCCAGAGCACCCGCAGTCCGGCGCGATGCCCGGCCCGGCGCTAGGCCGGTGCCCGGCCCAGCGGGTAGTGGGACCCGGTCGGGCCGCAGTAGCGCCGAGTAGGGCGTCCCCGGCCCGGTCACGTTCACGGCGAAGCCGCTCGCCTGCGCCCACACCGTCACGGTCTGGCCGCCGAGCGTCGCGGTGATCTTGTACGCGTTCATCCGCCCGGTCGTCGGGCTGGCCGCCCAGCTGCCCCAGACGTAGGTCCCCAGGTTGACATAGCCCCCGGCGGCGGGGTTGAGGGTGAGGCTAGGCCGGGGGATCAGCATGTGGTTGTAGGCGAACTCGGCGAGCGTCCGGGGCGGGATCGGCGCCGGCGGCAGCGCCTGTCCCGGGACGGCGAAGAAGAACAGCGGCAGCCGCAGGCACGCCTGCTCGCCGGTAGGCCCGGCCGCCGGGTTGATCGGGCAGCATGTACCACGTGCCCGCTGAGCACCGGCGTGGTCGCCAGCAGCTTCTTCGCCTGCCTGACCGACGCGGGCACGCCAGAACGGGGTGTCGGGGGCCGGATTCGGGAACTGCTGGAGAATGTAGTTGCTCCCGCTGACCGCGTTGCCGATCGGCTCCCACAGGCAGGGCGGCGGGGCCACGGAGATGGGGACGAAGCCAGCGCCGGTGCCGACATCGCCGTTCAGCGTGATCGAGCTTGCTCAGCAGGATGGAGCAGTCGTTGCAGCGCAGCCAGGTCCGAGCCCGCGGCTGGCAGGCGCCGCCACCGACAGCGAGGCCAGGAGCCCGGCGGCGACGATGCCCGCGATGGTGACGCGCCGGATCATGCCGTGCACTCCTTCGCCTGCGGATAGTAAATGACGGGATAGACCGAGACGACGTGCCAGTGGCCGCCCCGGTCCGGCGCGAGCACATCGGTATTGCGGTAATGGTGCTGGTCGGGTGGCGTGGTATCGGGAATGACCTGGCCGCTGTGCAGGCCGACATTGGCGGACCGGGCGTTGCTGAAGCATTCCGAAACGTCCACCGCCCCGTGCAGGGAAGGGTCGGGGAAGGCTCTCATATGCTGAGAACCGGATGGTCCCGGTAAAGGACTCGGTGGTCACATCCGGCTGCGACAGGCTCGAGGCGAGCGCACCCGACACCTGCCCCGTCGGCATAAATGGCCCAGCGGTGGTCCTGGTTGCCCGTGTATTCGGGCATACAGGAAGGCGAGCAGGAAGTTCTTGGCCGTGATCACCGCCGGGACCTCGCGCGGCGGTCAGCCGGAAGCCGAGGCAGGCATGATGATGCGGACGTTGCGGCCGAACGGCGGCCACGTCACCCGCTGCGAGGCGGTCCGGGCTAAGCGCGAGGAGGACGGGCCGACCGCGCCGCTGGCCCCGCCGGGTTCGTGCCCCCGGGATGGAAGGTGGCCGCCGAGGCGGCGCCGCACGCGACCGCGAGCGCGCCTACGCCTGCCAGTAAGGCCCCCGGGACCCTCGCCACATACGCCGTCCTCCGCGCCGTCGGGCTGCCACGGACAGCGGGGAACTCCTACCAACGGTGGCCTCGTGGCCTGGCGGTCCAGCGGAGCTCACCGATGCCAGCGGGGAACTTGCCCAGTCGGCGGGGAAGCGGTCACGCCAGCGGGGAACTTCTGGCCCGCTCAGCGGGGAACTTACCGGGCCAGGGCGGGAACCAGGCCGCTGGCCGCGATCACCGCGACCGCCGGAGGCCAGCATGAACGGGGCCGAACGGGATCTGCGTCTTCCTGCGTCGCCCTCCCGGCGGCGATCAGCTCCAGGTAGGCCAGCGCTGCCAGCACGAAGGCGCCGAGCAGCCCGGCCGCCACGGCCGCCGCCCCGAGCCAGCCGAGGTAGAGGCCGAGCACGCCGGACAGCTTCACATCGCCCCAGCCGAGGCCGCCGGATGGATGAGCACGAGTAGCGCGAAGAACAGCCAGGCCGCGGCCAGGCTCAGCCAGGGCGGACAGGAAGTGCCGGGTGGCGCCCGGGATGGCCAGCGCGCCCGCCGCCAGCAGCAGCCGCGGCGGCCGGGTACGGCGGGCAGGGTCAGCGGGTCGGGCAGCCGCCGCCATCGAAGATCGGTGAGGGTGAGGACCGGGGCGAGCGCGGCCAGCAGCAGGAACGCCGGGAGGACCGGGCTGGGCCCGAACCGCAGCGCCATCACCGCGAAGCAGGCCCCGGTGCCCAGTTCCACCAGCCAGGCCCGCGCCGCCCAGCGCCGACGCACGCGCCGCAGTGGCCCGCACCCGACGCCCGCGCCCGGACGGCCAGCCCCCGGGCAGCCAGCGCCCGGTCAGCCTGCAGCTGGTCGAGCTACGCGCATCCCGGTCAGCCCGCACCGCCAGCACCGTCAGGAACGAACCGACCGCCACGCCCGCCACCGCTGCGATCACCGCCAAGACCCACGTGGGCACCTGACCCGGCATGTGCATGGCGTTCCGGGATCCCTTCTGCGGGTCAACCGGCACTCAGGCGCGGGACGGCCCTCCACGCTATCCGCGTGTGCCTGGCGTCCCGCGCCTGGCCGGGTACGTTCTCCCGCTGGCGGGCCAGAAGTTCCACCCGCGGCAGGCCAGAAATCTCCCGCTGGCGTGACGGGCTACCCCGCTGACCGGGTAAGTTCCCCGCTGAGTCCGGTCAGCTCCGCTAGGCCCGGCAGGCCGCGAGGCCACCGTTGGTAGAGTCCCCGCTGTCCGTGGCCAGCGCAGGCCCCGGCGCAGGAGGAGATGCCGGGCGACAGGGAGATCGTGGGAGTCATGCCGAGTGACCGGGGGACCATCCAGCGAGGGCTGGCGTCCGAAGCCCAGGGCCAGGGAACCCTGGCCGGAGGCCGCCGCCCCGCCCGGTCACAGCGGCTGCCCAGCCGCGCGCCGCGAGCGCAAGCTGGTCCCGCCGCGTGCGCCCTGTTACTGATCATCGGGGAGCCCTGGCCGCCGGGCTGCTGGTCGTCCAGAGCGGCAAGCGGGTGACGGCGATCGAGATCACCCAGCCGGTGGGGGCGGGCCAGCGGATCCCGTCCGGCGCGATGCAGCCGGTCCAGGTCGCCTCCGGGACCGGGCTTGACTACGTCCCGTGGGCCGAGGCCAGCCAGGTCACGCGCTTCTACGCCGCCACCACGATCCCCCGGGCACCCTGCTGACCAGCGCCATGGTGGCGCGGGCCAGCGGCGTCACCACGGGCCGGGACGTCGTGGGGCTCGCGCTCACGGACGGCCAGCTGCCCGCCCAGCTCAAGGCTCGGCGACCATGTCGGGATCTACGCGGTGAGCGGCCCAGCCAGCGGGAGCGCGGGCTGCCCGGGCACCAGGCGGCGCGCGCTGACCGGCGACGCGGTCGTCGTCAGCGTGCTCACGCCCGGGAACGGCTCGCTGGCGGGCTCGTCGGGCGGGACCACCGACGTGACCGTGGCGGTCAGCCCCGCCGACGCCGGGGCGGTGGCCTGTGACGCCGCCGCCGGGAACGTGGCGGTGGTGGTGCTGCCGCCCGCCGGGGCCGGATAGGCGATGGCCCTGGTCGCCATCGCTTCTGACAAGGGAGCACCGGGAGTCACGACGGCGTCGGTCGTGCTCGCCGCGGTCTGGCCGCGGCCGGTGCTGCTGGCGGAGTGCGACCCGGCCGGTGGCGATCTGGTCTACCGTTTCCCGGCCGCCGACGGCGGCAGGCTCGACCCGGGCCGCGGGCTGCTGAGCCTCGCGGTCGCCGCCCGCCGGGGCCTGCGGCCCGGAGCAGGTCTGGGAGCACACCCAGACGCTGCGCGGCGGGCTGGCGGTACTCACCGGCGTGAGCACCGCCGAGCAGGGCGCCGGGCTCGACCCGCTGTGGGGGCCGGTCGGGGCCGTGCTAGCCCAGCTGCCGCAGGGAGACGTGATCGCCGACTGCGGGCGGGTCGGTGGTGGACGGCCCCCGCATGACCTGCTCGCCCAGGCGGCGGCGGTGGTCCTGCTCATCCGGGATGACCTGGGCGAGGTCGTGCGCCTGCGGGAGCGCGTCCCGGCGCTGGCGGCGGCGCTGGACCGGCGCGACCGGATGAGCGCCACCATCGGCGTGGTGGTGGTCGCCGACCACAAGCGGTTCCATGCCGCGCTCGCCGAGGTCGGCGAGGCGCTCGGGCACGGCCGGGGCCTCCTCAACGTGGTCGGGGCTTGGCCTACGACCCCGGGCCGCCCGCCAGCTTCGCGGCGAGTGGGGCGGCAGGCTCGACAAGTCCCTGCTGGCCCGCACCGCACGCGATGTGGCCGGGCAGCTGGTCAGCCCGCTGCTGGCGTTAAGCATGCCCGCCTCTGGTGGCGCAGCGCGGCTCCGCCAGCCAGCACGGCCGGGGCTGAGCATGCCGGCAAGCCCGGCGTCCCAGTGGCGGCTCCGTGGAGCGGTGACCGGGCGGAGCGGTGACGGGCAGGGCGGTGGCGGTGGTAGCCGGGCGGCGTGCCGGCGGGGAGGGGATGAGCGGCGGTGGATCACGGCCTGGTCAAGCGGATGCGTGCCGAGGTGGGCGACCGGCTCGCCGAGCAGCGGCGGCTGGACGCCGCCTCCGGGATGCCGCCGATGTCCGGTGAGGACGAGCGCCAGTTCGCCCGCGCCCTCATCGCCGGCGTGCTGGAGGAGCACGCGCGCACCGAGATCACCGCGGGCCGGGCCCCGGCTGAACGCCCAGGAGGAGGAAGAACTCGCCGCAGGCGATCCATGCGGCGCTGTTCGGCGTCGGGCGGCTCCAGCCGCTGCTGGACGACCCGCAGATCGAGAACATCGACATCAACGGCTGCGACCGGGTGTTCGTCGGCTACGCCGACGGCCGGGAGGTGATGGCCGACCCGGTCGCGGACAGCGACGAGGAGCTGGTCGAGCTGATCCAGGCGCTGGCCGCCTACTCCGGCCTGTCCAGCCGGCCGTTCGACACCGCCAACCCGCAGCTCGACCTGCGCCTGCCGGATGGCTCGCGGCTGTCGGCGGTGATGGACGTGACGCTCGGCCCGCGGTGTCCATCCGCCGCGCCCGGCTCGGCAAGGTGTTCCTGAGCCGACCTGGTCGGCAACGGGACGATCAGCCCCGACGTGGGCGTCCTTCCTGGCCGCGGCGGCGGCCGCGCGGAAGAACATCATGATCGCCGGGGCCACCAACGCGGGGAAGACCACGCTGCTGCGGGCGATCGTCAACCAGATCCCGCCCGAGCGAGCGGCTGATCACGGTGGAGCGGGCGCTCGAGCTCGGCATCGACCACTTCCCCGACCTGCACCCGAACGTGGTCGCGTTCGAGGAGCGGCTGCCCAACTCCGAGGGCCAGGGCGCGATCTCCATGGCCGAGCTGGTCCGCCGGCTCGCTGCGGATGAACCCGAGCCGGGTGATCGTCGGCGAGGTGCTCGGCGACGAGATCGTCACCATGCTCAACGCGATGACCCAGGGCAACGACGGCTCGCTGTCCACCATCCACGCGAACTCCTCGCTGGAGGTGTTCAACCGGATCGCCACCTACGCCATCCAGTCGGCCGAACGCCTGCCGGTCGAGGCGACCCACATGCTCATCGCCGGGGCCGATCGACTTCGTGATCTTCATGTGAGAAGCGCAACGACTACGCGCGCGGCGGTAAGCTGCGCCGGTACGTGAGCAGCATCCGTGAGGTGACCGGCGTGGACGGGCGGGTGCTGTCCAGCGAGGTGTTCACGCCCGGGCCCGGACGGGCGCGCGGTGCCGCACGCGCCCGGTGGCGTGCGCCGCGCTGCTGGCCGAGCACGGCTACGACCCGGCCGGGGCGTCATGGTGACGGGCCCGTCCCCGTGGGGCCTGCTGGCGGTCGCTGGCTCGGCGCGGCCTGCGGCGCCGGGGCTGCTGCTGCTGGCCGTGGCCATCCGCGGCCGCCGCCCGGCCAGCGCCCGGGCGGCGGCGGCTGGCACGGCGGCGGCTGCGCGAACTGGTCAGCCTGCGCGGCGGCCGCCGCCCTCGCCGTCGGCGCCTGTCGCGCTGGTGGCGACCCGCTGGCTGGTGGCTGGCAGCCGGGGTGGCGCTGCTGGTGTTCGCCTGGCGGGGCTGTCCGGCGCGGCCGGGAGCGCAAGGCCATGGCCCGGCTGGAGGGCGCTGGCCACCTGGACCGAGTCGCTGCGCGACACGATCGCCGGGGCGGTGGGCCTGGAACAGGCGATCCCGGCCTCGCTGCGGGTGGCGGCCCCGGTCATCCGCGAGCCGCTGACCGCGGCTGGTGGACCGGCTGCACATCCGGGTGCCGATGCCGGACGCGCTGCTGCGGTTCGCCGACGACCTGGACGACCCGGGCGCGGACCTGATCATCGCGGCGCTGGTCATCAACGCCCGGCTGCGCGGCCCGGGCCTGCGTGACCTGCTCGGCTCGCTGTCGGCCTCGGTCCGCGAGGAGCTGGACATGCGCCGGAAGGTCACCGCCGAGCGCCGGTCCATCCGGCGCAGCGTGCAGATCGTGGTGGGCGTGTCGGTCGGCATGGCGCTGGCCCTGGCCCTGCTCGACCACGCCTTCCTGGCCCCCTACGACGGCGTGTTCGGCCAGGTGGTGCTCGCGGCGGTGGTCGGCATCTACGCCCTGGGCATCTTCTGGCTGCGGCGGCTGGCGGGTTCGAGATCCCGCAGCGGCTGCTGACCACCGCCGTGCCGAGCGAGGCCGTCCCGCCATGACCGGCGAGCCCGTCGGCGACGGTCAGCTGGCAGCGCCGGGCCAGCCGGTGGCGCTGGGACCGCTCGCCGGGCACCGGAGCGGGCCATGATGCTGGCGCTGATCGCCGGAGCCGTCCTCGGCCTGCGGGATGTTCCTGCTGGTCCTGGCCCTGATCCCCGGCCGCTCGGGCCTGGCCAGGCAGCTCGCCGCCTTCGACGCCGCCCGCCTGCCCGCCGCCCGGCCCGGCCGGCTGCCCGTCGACGGCGAGGAGAGCCGGGCCGCCCGCGCGCTGGGCACCGTGCTCGCGCGGTTCTGCGCCGAGCAGGGCTGGGAGTTCCGTCGCTGCGCGCCAACCTCGCGCTGGTGGGCAAGTCGTTCGAGAGCTACCTGGCCACCGAAGCTCCTGCTGGCGGTCTTCGGGCTCCTGCTCGGGCCGCTCCTGCTGGCCGCGCTCACCCTGGGCGGGGTCCACCTGCCCTTCGCCGTCCCGGTCTGGGCGGGCCTGCTGCTGGCGATCGATCTTCTTCTTCCTGCCCGATCTGGAGCTGAAGCAGAAGGTGGACAGGCGGCGCCAGGATTTCCGGCACGCGATCGGCGCCTTCCTCGATCTGGTCGCCATGAACCTGGCGGGCGGCCGCGGCGTCCCCGAGGCGCTCATGTCGGCCAGCGAGATCGGCACCGGCTGGGCGATGTGGCGGATCAGGGACGCGCTGGCCAGCGCGCGGATCATCGGGCAGACGCCATGGCAGGCGCTCGGCGCCCTGGGCGAGGAGGTGCGGATCGACGAGCTGCGGGACCTTTCCGCCGCGCTGAGCCTGGTCGCCGAGGACGGCGCGAAGGTGCGTGAGTCCCTGGCCACCCGGCCGCGAGCCTGCGGCGCCGGGAACTGGCCGAGCTGCGAGGGACAGGCGGGGGAGCGGTCCCAGTCGATGCTCGTCGCGCAGATGCTGCTCGTCGGTGCCTTTCTTATCTTCCTCATCTACCCGGCGGTCCGGGTCATGCTCAGATTCTGACTGGAGGCGGCGATGTGAACGCGGCTTACTTAAGGAGAAAAGCAATGAGAATCAACTCTCCCGGTTATCCGAATTCGCTTATGTGCGCGCATTCGTCAGCACCCGGATCGCCCGCCTCAGCGACGCCAGGAAACGCCAGGACATGGGCGCGTCCGCCATCGAGCTGGCGATCATCACCGCCATTCTCGTCGGGCTCGCCGCCACCGTCCTCGTGATTATCTACAACATCGTCACCAGTCGCGCCAGCCAGATCAACTCGAACAACGGCAGAATTCCCTGATGGCAGCGGTGCCGGCGCGCGAGCGCCGCGGGTGCCAGCGGGTGCCGCGGATGCGTACGCAGCCGCCGGGCGGCCGGCGGCATGGGCCCGGCGCCGGGTGGCCCGCAGGCCCGGTGCGGACCGCGGGTCCAGCGCGGTGGAACTGGTCATCCTGACGCCGGTGCTGCTCGCCCTGATCTGGCTGATCATCCAGTACGCGCTGTACTACCAGGGCCGGCAGGTGGCGCTCGCGGCCGCGCAGATAGGTGCCCGCGTCGCCCGGCAGGACGCGAGCACGGTGCCGGGCTGGCGGGCGGTCGCGGAGCACAGCGCCGAGAGCTACTACGCCGGGCTCGGCACCAGGGTGCTGGGCGGCGCCGTGACCGCCGTGGCCGCCCCGGTGGGGTGAGCGAGGTCAAGGTCACGGTCACGGGCCGGGCCGCCTCGATCATGTTCGGGCTCACGCTGACCATCCACGAGACCGCCAGCGGCCCGGTCGAGATGCTTCCGGCCCGATCGCGGCGGCGGCCAGCGGTGCTGACCGGGCTAGCGCGCACCGGCTTCCCGGCGGCCGGTTTCCCTGGGCAGCGCGGGTCGATGACGGCCGAGTTCGTCCTCGTCGCGCCCCTCCTGCTCGCTGCTCGTGCTGTTCCTCGTCCTCGCGGGGCGGGTGGTGGAAGCACACGGGCAGGTCGACGGCGCCGCCCGGGACGCGGCCCGGGCGGCCTCCATCGCCCGTTCGCCGGGCGCGGCGCAGGCCGCGGCCGACCAGGCGGTCAGCGCGGATGTGAACGGCTGGTGCTCGCCGCCCGCCGTCCTGGGCTTCGCCCCGGGCAGCCAGGCGGTGGCCGTCCGGCTGAGCTGCGCCCTCGACCTGAGCTTCATCGGCTTCGGCGTCATGCATGTCACCGGGTACGCGGTCGCACCGCTGGACCAGTACGTCGGCCGGACCTACGGATAGGAGCGCCTCATGATGCGGACGGCACGGATCCTCCCAGCCGGCGGGGTGCGGAGCGGGGTTCCGTCACCCTGTTCGTGGTGTTCTTCACGCTGGTGGCTCTCGCCCTGGCCAGCCTGCTGGTGGACGTGGGCAACGCCGTGAACGCGCAGGAACGCGCGGCGGACCTGGCCGAGCAGGCGGCCAGGGGCGGCGGCGAGCGCCATCAACGTGGCAGACCTGCGCAGCGGGACCGTGGCCATCGACCAGGCCAGAGCCTGCGCGGACGCCTTGAGCCTCATCCAGGCCTACGCGGCGGCCAGCCGGCTCGACGCCGCCATGACCGCCCCCTGCACCTACCCGGGCCCGCGGCAGGTCACCGTTTACGTCTCCGTCACCACCACCCCGCTCGTCGGCGCGTTCTTCGGCAGCTTCACCATGAAGGCGCACGAGACGGCCTGCGCCGAGTTCGGCATCACCCGCGGGGTGGGGTGCTGATGGCCCCGCCGATCCGGCTGGAGGGCCGTCGGCTGCCCCGCCGCCGGTCGGCCGGTGACATCCTGGCGGGCCTCGGCGCCGTGCTCATCCTGCTGGTCCTGCTGACCGGCGTCGCTAGCCGCGCTGCTGGCCACGGCTGGGCTCGCCGATCCCGCACACCATGCCCGCCCCGTCGCTGCTCACTCACCGGCTGGACATCCTGGCCACACTCAAGATCCTCTCGGTGGTCGTCTGGCTCGCCTGGCTGCTGCTGGTCGTGTGCCTGATCGCCGAGGTGAGGGCGGCGGTGCGGAACACCGGAATGCCGCCCCGGGTGCCGCTGGTAGGCGGCATCCAGTAGGCCGTGCACCGGCTGGTGACCGCCGCCCTGCTGCTGTTCAGCGCCGCCACCGCGCTCTCGCCCGCGTTCACGCACCAGCCGCCGGGGGTCCCGTCGGCCGTCAGCCTCCGCCCCGGTAAGCCGGGAGCGGCGGGGCGTCCCCGGCGGCCACCCAGCCGTGGCCAGGCACCGGGCGGCGCCGGGAGTGGGCGGGCTGGGAGGACCGGGCGGGCCGGGGGCAGGCGGGGAGGCCCGGCAGCGCCCGCGAGCGGCCAGGGCCAGGCCCTGGAGCCCGCTCACCACCGGGTGCGGCGGACCGAGAAGATCTATGTGGTCCAGCCGCCGGAGGGCAGGTACCACGAAAGCCTGTGGGAGATCGCGCAGAACCACCTCGGCGATGGTGAGCGTTACCGGGAGATCTTCGAGCTGAACGCGGGCCGGGTGCAGCCGGATGGCTCAAGCTCACCATCGCGCAGCCTGATCCGCCCCGGCTGGGTCCTGCGCATGCCGCGTGACGCCCACGGTCCCGGCATCAGGGTGGTCACGCTCCATGGGCACACCGGCAGCGGTGACGCGTCATCGGCGACCCAGCGCGACGACGGCCGGACGGCGCCAGCCGGGCCGGCACTAGCCTGGGTCAGCGCCAGCCGGGTCAGCGCGGGCCGGGCCAGCGCGGCCCGCCACGGCCAGTAAGCCTCCGCGCAGCCGGGAGCGGCCGGTGACGGGAGCCGTGTCCCACCGCGCCGGGTGGGGCCGTCCCGGCCGGGGCGGCGGTCTATCCCTACGAGCTCGCCGCCGCCGCCCTGCTGGCGGCGGGCGTGCTCTCGGCGCTCGGGCGCCGCCGCCGCGAGCAGCTCTGGCACCGGGCCTTCGGCAGGCGGGTGGCCGTGCCGGTGCGGCCCGCGCCCGCCGCCGCGGCCGAGGTGGCGCTGCGCCTGGGGGCGGACGAGCCGTCCGCCCGCATGCTCGACACCGGCCTGCGCCACCTGGCCCAGGCGCTGGCCGCGCCAGGGCCGGGCGCTGCCGACGGTCTTCGCCGCGCACGTCGGCCACCACCAGCTGGATCTGTGGGTGGCGCCCGCGCGGACCGGGAGGCGCCCGCGCCGTGGGTGGCCGTGGACGATGGGCAGGTGTGGCGGCTGCCCCTGGCCGTGGTGCCGGGGCTCGACCCCGACCAGGTGGCGGGGGCCCGTGCCCCGTACCCCGGGCTGGTCTCGATCGGGACCGACGCCACCGGGCGGGTGCTGATCGACCTGGAGGCCGCGCAGGGGCTGATCGCGGTCACCGGTGAGCCACACCTGGTGCAGGCGGCGCTGGCGGCGATGGCGGTGGAGCTGGTGACCAACCGCTGGTCTGGCCCGGTCAGCATCACGCTGGTGGGCTTCGGTGCCGACCTGGCCGCGCTCGCGCCCGGGCAGGTCAGCGCCGTCTGGCTCGCTCGCCGAGGCGCTGCCGGCGCTGGTGGCCCGCGCCGAGCTGGCGGCAGAATTCCGGCCGCGCCCGGTGCGGCAGAGGTGCACTACGTCATCTCGGCGGTACCCCCGTCCGCCGCGGAGCGGGAGCAGTTGCTGGCCCTCGCCCGCGCCGGGCCACGCCGGGGCCTCGGGGTATGTGATCGCGGGCGACATCGCGCGGTGCGGCGTGGACGTGGGAGATCACCGAGCAGGGGCGGCTGCGGGCCGGGCCGCTGGGGCTGGACGTGCAGGCGCAGCTGCTGCCGCCCGAGCAGGGCGCCGCGGTGGTGGACCTGTTCCGGATGGCCGAGCAGTTCGAGGGTGGCGCTCAGCGCCCCGCTCCCGGATGCGGCGCCCGCCGGGCACCTGATCCCGGGCTCGGCCGCGCAGGTCGACGTCACGCTGCTGGGCCGGACCCGCGTGAACGCCCCGGGGTGATCGAGCCGGAGCGGGTGGGCCTGGCCACCGAACTGGTCGCGTTCCTGGCCACGCACCCGGGGGCGTGCACCCGGACGTGCCTCGCGGCGGCCATCTGGCCACGCGGGGTCACCCGGAGGTGCGGGACGCGGCGCTGGCCCGGGCGCAGGACTGGCTCGGCACCGACGGCATCGGCTGGCCCTCAGCTGGCCACCGACGCCAGCGGTCGGCTCCGCCTCGGCTCCCAGGTCCGGGTGGACTGGCAGGTTTTCTGCGCCCTGATGGCGCGGGCCGCGGCGGCGCCGGCGGGCACGATGAGGAGGCGGCGCTGGAGCAGGCGCTGAGCCTGGTGAGCGGCCCGTTCATGGATGGCCGCGAGCCGGGGCGCTACGCCTGGCTCTGCCGGTGACGGGCTCGAATGCGAGGCGGCGGCCCAGGTCGCCGACGCCGCCCACCGGCTGAGCTAGCTGCGGCTGGCCCAGGGCGACCCCGGCGGCGCCATGGACGCCTCCCGGGCCGGGCTGAGGCTCGCCTCTCGATGACGAGCTGCTCTGGCGGGACCTGCTGACCGCGGCCCACGCGACCGGCCAGGAGCACCTGCTGCGGGCGGTGGTGGCCGAGCTGTGCGCGAGGACCGCGCTGGATGAGGTGCTGCCGCGGATGGCGCCGGAGACCGAGGCGCTCATCGACGAGCTGCTGCCCTCGTGGCGGTCGTCGGTCGGCTGACCAGCTGTCATTGCCTGTCCCTTACTAATGTTTCAGGCTGGCTTCAGTTTTCTCCCAGCCTGGCAGGCGGACACTCCCAGATGGATGAGGCGGGGGACTCCTCTGACGGACACAGGCGTCCGTCACCGCAGGAGGAGGCCGCCGTGGCTGGCATGACCGGGAACAGTTCCGCACCGCCCAGCGGGCCGCCCGCCGTGGTCCTGGTCCATGACGCCTGGCACGGCGCCTGGTGCTGGGAGCCTGCCATCGCCGAACTGGCCGCCAGCCGGTGTCACGGCGCTGGCCATCGACCTGCCGGGCCATGGCGATGACCCCGGCCCGATGGGCGACCTGCATGGTGACGCCGCGCACGTCAGCAGCGTGCTCGACTCGCTCGACGGCCCCGTGGTCCTGGCCGGTCACGCCTATGGCGGCGCGGTGATCACCGAGGCGGCAGCCACCCGGCCGTCGCCCACCTGGTCTATCTGAGCGGGCTGGCGCTCGATGACGGCGAGTCGTGCAACGACGCGGCCAGCGAGGAGGCGGTATCGGCGGGCATCTCGCACGCGGGCCGCACCGAACTGGCGGCGAGCTTCGTGGTAACCCCGGTGACACGGTCGCCCTCGACCCGGACGTGGCCCGGGCCTGCCTCTACCATGACTGCGCTCCTGCCACCGCGGACTGGGCCATCGCCCGCCTCGGGCCCCAGCCACTAGATCAGCCTCCGGCAGCAGCCGTGGGCGGTGGCCTGGCGTACCAAGCCGTCCTGCGTCACGTCGTCCGCGCCAACGACCAGGCCATCCATCACTGTCCTGCAGCGCATCCTCGCCCGCCGCTGCATCACCGCGGTGGAATGGCCGACCGGCCATGCGCCGTTCCTGTCCCGCCCGGATCTGCTCGCCGGGCTGCTGGCTCAACCTGGTGGTCCGCCCGCCCGCAGGATGCGCCGGCTGCACCGGATAACTCGGACCGGGTGCGCCGGTCCCTCGCCTGCGCCGAGGCAGCTCCCGCTCGAGGCAGGGCTGAGGAGCGCTCAGCCCGGGCCGAGCCAGCCAGGCGTCGATCCCCGCCAGCAGGCGGGCCGCCGTACCGGCTACGGCGCGGCCGAGCCGCGCACCGACATCCGGGCCAGCTCGGCGATCTCGGCGTCGCTGCATCCCGTGCACATGCCGGGCGATCTCGTACTGGGCGGTCAGCCGGGACCCGAACAGCAGCGGGTCGTCCGCGCCCAGCGCCACCGGCACGCCGTCATCGAGCAGGCGTGCGCAACGGCACGTCGCCGGGCCGGGCCGCGACCCCGAGCGCCACGTTGGAGGTGGGGCACACCTCCAGGGTGATGCCAGCTGGCCGCCAGGCGCTTGATGAGCTCACGGTCGGCGGCGGCGGCGACGCCGTGGCCGATCCGGTGGGCGTGCAGGTCGTCCAGGCAGGACCGCACGCTGGCCGGCCCGGCCAGCTCCCGCCGTGCGGGGTGAGCAGCAGCCCGGCCCGGTCGGCGATCCGGAACGCGGCGGCGAAGTCGCGCGCGGCGCCGCGCCGCTCGTCGTTGCTCAGCCCGAACCCGATCACCCCGCGGCCCGCGTACTGGCCGGCCAGCCGGGCCAGGGTGCGGGCCTCCAGCGGGTGCTTGGTCCGGTTGGCCGCGATGATCACGCCGATCCCGACGCCGGTCGCGCCGCCGCCGCGGCGCGCGGCGGCGGCCAGCACCAGTTCCACGGTCGGGGTCAGGCCGCCGAACCGGCCCGCGTACCCGGAGGGTCCACCTGGATCTCCAGCCAGCCCGAGCCGTCCGCCCGCTCGTCCTGCGCCGTCTCCGCAGCAGCCGGAACACGTCATGCTCGTCGGTGCAGCACCGAGCGGGCGATGTCGTACAGCCGCTGGAACCGGAACCAGCCGCGCTCGTCGGTGCCGCTCAGCCGCGGCGGCCAGGCCGCCGCGAGCGCGTCCGGCAGGTGGATCCGCCGCTCGCCGGCCAGCTCCACCAGCGTGCGGTGGCGCATCGCGCCGGTGAAATGCAGGTGCAGGTGCGCCTTGGGCAGGGCGGCGAGCGGCCGTGGCATGCGTCAGCCCGGCCGGGCTATCTCGCCTGCGCGAGCAGCTTGCCGAGCCGGGTGATCCCTCTTCCAGGTCGGCGTCGCCGAGGGCGCAGGACAGCCGGAAGTACCCGGGGTGCCGAACGCCTCGCCGGGCACCACCGCGACGTCGGCGTGGTCCAGGATCACCTCGGCCAGCTCGGCGCTGTGCTGGCCTGCGGCTACCGGCGAGTTCCTTGCCCAGCACGCCCTTCACCGACGGGTAGCAGTAGAACGCGCCCTCGCGGCAACGGGCAGATCACCCCGGGTATCGTCGTTCAGCATGGTGGTCATGCAGCCAGCCGCCGCCGGTCGAACGCCGCGCGCATCTCGCGCCACCGCGGACAGGTCACCGGTGACGGCGGTCAGCGCGGCCGCCTGGGCGACGTTGCAGACGTTGGAGGTGGCGTGGCGACTGCAGGTTCGCGGCCGCCTTGATCGACGTCGGCCGGGCCGATCATCCAGCCGACCCGCCAGCCGGTCATGGCGTAGGTCTTCGCCACGCCGTTGAGCACCACGCAGCGGTCGGCGATCTCGGGCGCCGCCACCGGGATCGACGCGAAGCGGCGCGTCGCCGTAGACCAGGTGCTCGTAGATCTCGTCGGTGACCACCCACAGGCCGCGCTCGGCCGCCCACCGCCCGATCTCCGCGACCTGCTCCGGCGGGTAGACCGCCCCGGTCGGGTTGGACGGGGAGACGAAGACCAGCAGCTTGGTGCGGCTGGTGCAGGCCGCCTCGAGGTCGGCCGCTGACGCGCGGTAGCCGGACCGCCTCGTCGGTCATGACCGGCACCGGCACGCCGCCTAGCCAGCGCGATGGCCTCCGGGTAGGTGGTCCAGTACGGGGTCGGCAGCAGGACCTCGTCGCCGGGGTCGAGCAGGGTCGCGAACGCCTCGTAGACGGCCTGCTTGCCGCCGTTGGTGATCAGCACCTGGCTCGCGCTCGACCTGGTAGCCGGAGTCGCGGGCGGTCTTGGCCGCGACCGCCTCCCGCAGTTCCGGCAGCCCGGCGGCGGGGTGTACTTGTGGAAGCGGGGCTCCGCGCAGGCGCGCTGCGCCGCCTCGACGATGTAGCCGGGGTGGGGAAGTCGGGCTCTCCCGCGCCGAACCCGATCACGGGCCGCCCGGCCGCCCGCAGCGCCTTGGCCTTGGCGTCCACGGCCAGGGTGGCCGACTCGGCGATGGCGGACACGCGGGCGGAGATGCGAGGGTGGGGTGAGGTCATGTCCCCATACTGGCATCCCGGGCGACACGCTGCGGGCGCCACGGTTCGACCGCCGGGGCATCCGGCAACGTAGACTTCAGCAACTGGCGGTGGTTCACTCACCGAACCACGCACGCCCGGCATGGGCTGCGGCGGCGTGCTGGTGAGTCGTGCGGCAGCCGATGCAAGCCATGTCTGCGCTGGTCAGGCCGTCAGGCAGAGGGCAGTAGCTCAATTGGCCAGAGTCCCGGTCTCCAAAACCGGTGGTTGGGGGTTCGAGTCCCTCCTGCCCTGCGAGCACAGCCCGTCGGCGCGCCTCAGCTCGTCGGTAGCGATGAGTGACCGATCAGTGTTGTTCAGGTGAGGACATGGCGACACAGACGCGGCGGCAGCCCGCGCAGAAGCGGAGCGAAGTCCGGTGGCCCGGCCAAGGCGGCCGGACCAGCCCCGCGCTGTTCATCCGCCAGGTCAGTCGCCGAACTGCGCAAGGTGATCTGGCCGACCCGCCGGGAGCTGCGCACGTACACGATCGTCTGCGCTGACGTTCGTGCTCGTGATGGTCGTCGATCGTGACCAGCCTGACTACCGGCTTCACCAAGCTGGTGTTCTGGGCGTTCGGCTAAGTCGGTCGCGCGGGCCCGCGGGCCGCAGTAACGGCGCGGGTGCCATGCCGCCAGGAAGGCGTTCCTGGGGCCGGTGCCGAGGTAAGGCCGGAGGACCGGTGCTGCCAGGACAGGCCCGGCGCCGGTGCCGCCAGGAAGAGCGGGAGAGAAAGAGTTACTCGTGTCCGAGTCCCAAGTGCACGCCGGTGATCAGCCAGAGGATGCTCCGTGCGCGAGCGGACGGCGGCTAGCGAGCCGGTGAGCGCGGAGGCCGTGCGGCGGCCGAGGAGGCGGTGAGGCTGGAGGCCCAGGCTGAGCAGGCCGAGGCTGAGAGCGGCCCAGGCCGAGGCTGGCTGAGGCTGAGGAGGCCAGGCTGCGGGGCCGAGGCTAGGAGCCGAGGCTGAGCGCCGCAGGCGGCCGAGGCTGAGGCCGAGGCGCGAGCCGAGGCTGAGCCGGCGCGAGGCGCCGGGCGGCTGAGGCCGAGGCAGCCGAGCCCGGCAGGCCGAGGCCGAGCAGCCGAGCCCGGGACGCTGGGCCGAGGCCGCCGGACCGAGGGGAGAGCCGAGGAAGCCGAGGCCGACCCGGTCGAGGCGTACGCAGCGCGAACTCGCGGCATGCTGCCGGGCGACTGGTACGTGGTGCACTCCTACGCCGACTACGAGAACCGGGTCAAGGGCAACCTGGAGAGCCGCACCCAGTCGCTGAACATGGAGGACTACATCTTCCAGATCGAGGTCCCGGTGCACCAGGTGACCGAGATCAAGGACGGCAAGCGCCAGCAGGTGCAGGAGAAGGTGCTTCCCGGCTACATCCTGGTCCGGATGGATCTCACCGACGAGTCCTGGGCCGCGGTGCGCAACACCCCGGCGGTGACCGGGTTCGTCGGCCCGTCCGAGCCTAGCCGTCGCCGCTGCAGCCTGACCGAGGTGGCCACCCTGCTCGCCCCGGAGCCGCAGGAGAAGGCGGCGAAGGCCGAGGTCGCCCGGCTGGCCGTGGAATACGAGGTGGGCGAATCCGTTACGGTGATGGACGGCCCGTTCGCGACGCTGCCGGCCACCGTGAACGAGATCAACCCCGACACCCAGAAGCTCAAGGTGCTGGTGTCGATCTTCGGCCGGGAGACACCGGTCGAGCTCTCCTTCGACCAGGTCTCCAAGATCTGATCACGACGACGCGCAGGCACGCACGGAACAGGAACAGGACAGGACAGGACACCGATGGCCCCCAGAAGGAAGAAGATCGCTGCCGTCGTCAAGGTGCAGCTGAACGCGGGCGCGGCCACCCCGGCGCCGCCGGTGGGCACGGCCCTGGGCCCGCACGGCGTCAACATCATGGACTTCTGCAAGGCAGTACAACGCGGCGACCGAGTCCCAGCGGGGCAACGTCATCCCGGTCGAGATCACGATCTACGAGGACAGGTCGTTCTCGTTCATCACCAAGACGCCGCGGCCGCTCCGAGCTGATCAAGAAGGCGGCGGGCGTGGACAAGGGCAGCGGCGACGCCGCACACGGACAAGGTCGGCTCGGTGACCGCGGCGCAGGTCCGCGAGATCGCGCAGACCAAGATGCCCGACCTCAACGCGAACGACGATCGAGGCGGCCGAGAAGATCATCGCGGGCACCGCCCGCTCGATGGGGATCACCGTCAAGGACTAAACCACCGCGCGAACATACGTTCATATTTGTGCCCCTATAGGGCAGGAAAGTGACCTGCTGATGGGATCCGGGGTCAGCCCCGGAGGTGGCAGGAGCCAGCGCTTGGCCCGTGGACCACAACCTCCATCCGTTAAGGAGAGAAGAACATGAAGCGCAGCAAGGCGTTACCGCAGGCCGCCGAGAACCAGGTCGACCGGGCAGGCTCTACAGCCCGGCCGAGGCGGTCGCGCTCGCCCGGAAGACCTCCAGCGACCAAGTTCGACCCCACCGTCGAGGTGGCGCTCCGGCTCGGCGTGGACTCCGCGCAAGGCGGACCAGATGGTCCGCGGCACGGTCAACCTGCCCAACGGCACCGGCAAGACCGCCCGGGTGCTCGTCTTCGCCACCGGCGACCGGGCCGAGGAGGCGCGGGCGGCTGGCGCCGACTACGTCGGCTCCGACGACCTCGATCGAGCGCATCCAGGGCGGGTTCCTCGACTTCGACGCCGTCGTCGCCACCCCCGACATGATGGGCAAGGTCGGCTGGCTCGGCCGCGTGCTCGGCCCGCGCGGGCTCATGCCCAACCCCGAAGACCGGCACGGTCACGCCCGACGTGGCCAAGGCCGTCACCGACATCAAGGGCGGCAAGATCGAGTTCCGGGTCGACCGGCACGCGCAACCTCCACTTCATCATCGGCAAGGCGTCCTTCACCGACGCGGCGCTGGTGGAGAACTACGCCGCCGCCATCGACGAGATCCTGCGGCTGAAGCCGTCGGCGGCCAAGGGCCGGTACCTGCAGGAAGGTCGCCCTGGCCACCACGATGGGCCCGAGCATCCCGGTCGACCCCAGCAAGACCCGCGGCCTCACCGACGACCTCCAGCCCGCGGCTGAGGCCGCGCCTGACCGCCAAGCGACGTCCACCCGCGCACGGGGCCCGGTCTGATGGCACGCGCCGGGCTGGTGCCGTGGCCACGGGCATGCGCCGGCGGGTGAGTTGCCGTGGGCACGGGCGCGCGTGGGAGCCGGTAGACTGGCCACAGCCAAAGACCGTCGGTCGTCGCCGCGTGCCTGGCACGGGGTGGCCGAAGGACCCGCGATTGCGGGCGGCCCGCGCAGGCGTCCGAGCTGAAGCGCCGCTCTGCCCCTTCCGGGGCGCCGACGGCGTCCACGCCCTGGTGCCACGCGCCGGGGCGTTTCGTTTTGCCGGGCCCCTCGCCGACGCCGGACGCGGCTGGTGCCGCTTGCCCAGGCAAGGGCCGACCGGCCCAGGAAAGGAGGCCCATGGCGAGGGCGGAGAAGGTGGCCGCGGTCGCCGAGCTGACCGAGCGGTTCCAGAGCTCCAGCGGCGCCGTGCTGGCCGAGTACCGGGGCCTGACCGTGGCCCAGCTCGGCCGAGCTGCGCCGTTCGCTCGGCGAGCAGGCGACGTTCAGCGTGGTCAAGAACACCCTGACCAAGCTCGCGGCGGCCGAGGCGGGCATCGCGGCGGAGCTGGAAGGGCTGCTCAGCGGGCCGTCGGCGATCGCCTTCGTCAAGGGCGACGTGGTCGAGGCGGCCGAGGGACTGCGCGACTTCGCCAAGGCCAACCCGGCCCTGGTGATCAAGGGCAGGGTCATCGACGGCAAGGCCGATGAGCCCGTCGGAGATCGAACGGCTCGCCGACCTCGAGTCGCGCGAGGTGCTGCTGGCCATGCTGGCAGGCGCCATGAAGGCGTCGATGGCGAACGCGGCGGCCACGCTCAACGCGCTGCCGGTCCAGATGGCCCGGCTGGCCGGACGCGCTCCAGGCCAAGCGGGAAGCCGAGGGCGGCGCCACGGCGCAGGCCGACGCCGGCGCCGCGGCACGGCACCGGCCGACACGGCGGAGTCGGCAACGGACCAGGTCCCAGCCGATACACCCAACGACGAGCCCGCGGCCGCACTGCCGCCGCGGGCGACCAGCCCATCAACGGAGGAATGACCACCATGGCGAAGCTCAGCACCGACGACCTGCTCGACGCGTTCAAGGAGATGACCCTCCTCGAGCTGTCGGACTTCGTCAAGAAGTTCGAGGAGACCTTCGACGTCAGGCCGCGGCCCCGGTCGCGGTGGCCGCCGCGGCGCCGGCGCCGGCGGCGCCGCCGCCGCCGAGGCCGAGGTCGAGGAGCAGGACGAGTTCGACGTCATCCTCGAGGCCGCGGGCGACAAGAAGATCCAGGTCATCAAGGAAGTCCGCGCGCTGACCAGCCTCGGCCTGAAGGAGGCCAAGGACCTGGTGGACGGCGCGCCCAAGCCGCTGCTTGGAGCAGCGTCAACAAGGAGGCCGCCGACAAGGCCAGGGCCGCGCTCGAGGGCGCTGGCGCAACCGTCACAGTCAGGTAACGGTCCGGTAACGGGATGTGCCCGGTGGCTTCGGGCTAGCCGGGCACATCCGGCTCCGAGGCGCCGATCTGAGCCCGCAAGCGGCGGTTACAGGTTCTCGCCCATTGCTCCGCCCGGGCCAGGAATATCGCGGCGAACTGATAGGTTTACCCGTCGGGATGCAGCCCCACACCAGAAGCAGGCTGTGGCGTTCGTCACACGGCCGAGTTCTGCGGAACAGCCTCGGTGGACTTGACGTTTCGCCTAGAACGAGCCATGCTGCGGAGCAACCGTGAACCTCATAGTTAGATACACTTGACCAGCGGTGTGGCCATCGGCTACACTGCCAATTTGCGCTGCACTCTCAACGTCCTCGACCAGCCCGAGCTCCCTCGCGGCGTGTCCGCAGGGCGTTTTGGTGCGTGCGGTGAAAGTTCGCCACAAGCTCGGAAGGACCCCTGTTGGCAGCATCGCGCAGCGCCCTCAGCTACCAGCCCAGCTACCCGCCGCGTCTCCTTCGCCCGATTCACCGAACCACTCGAGGTCCCCGGCCTCCTCGCCCTGCAGACGGATTCGTTCGACTGGCTGCTGGGCAACGAGCGCTGGCTGACCCGGGTGGCGGCCGCGCAGAAGGCAGGCGACAAGGACATCCCGGAGCAGTCCGGCCTCGAGGAGATCTTCGAGGAGATCAGCCCGATCGAGGACTTCACGGGAACCATGTCGCTGTCGTTCCGCGACCACCGGTTCGAGCCGCCCAAGTACTCCGTGGAGGAGTGCAAGGACAAGGACATGACGTACTCCGCCCCCATGTTCGTGACGGCGGAGTTCATCAACAACAGCACCGGCGAGATCAAGAGCCAGACCGTCTTCATGGGCGACTTCCCGCTCATGACCGCCCAAGGGCACCTTCATCATCAACGGCACCGAGCGGGTCGTGGTCTCCCAGCTGGTCCGCTCGCCCGGCGTCTACTTCGACCGCCAGGTCGGACAAGACCTCGGACAAGGACATCTACAGCTGCAAGGTGATCCCGTCCCGCGGCGCCTGGCTGGAGTTCGAGATCGACAAGCGGGACAGCGTCGGCGTGCGCATCGACCGCAAGCGCAAGCAGAGCGTCACCGTGCTGCTCAAGGCGCTCGGCTGGGACGAGGCGCAGGATCCTGGAGCGGTTCGGCGAGCTACGAGTCGATGCGGGCCACCCTGGAGAAGGACCACACGACCGGCCAGGACGACGCGCTGCTCGACATCTACCGCAAGCTGCGGCCGGGCGAGCCGCCGACCCGGGAGTCCGCCCAGGCGCTGCTGGAGAACCTCTACTTCAACGCCGAAGCGGTACGACCTGGCCAAGGTCGGCCGCTACAAGATCAACAAGAAGCTCGGCCTCGGCATGCCGATCCGGCAGGGCACGCTGACCGAGGAGGACATCGTCGCCACCATCGAGTACCTGGTCCGGCTGCACGCGGGCGAGGAGGACATGAAGGCGGGCGACGCCATCGATCCCGGTCGAGACCGACGACATCGACCACTTCGGCAACCGGCGGCTGCGCACGGTCGGCGAGCTGATCCAGAACCAGGTCCGGCTCGGCCTGGCCCGGATGGAGCGCGTGGTCAGGGAGCGGATGACCACCCAGGACGTCGAGGCGATCACGCCGCAGACCCTGATCAACATCCGGCCGGTCGTCGCGTCCATCAAGGAGTTCTTCGGCACCAGCCAGCTCGTCCCAGTTCATGGACCAGACCAACCCGCTGGCCGGCCTGACGCACAAGCGGCGGCTGTCGGCGCTCGGCCCGGGCGGCCTGTCCCGCGAGCGGGCCGGGTTCGAGGTGCGCGACGTGCACCCTCGCACTACGGCCGGATGTGCCCGATCGAGACGCCGGAAGGCCCGAACATCGGCCTGATCGGCTCCCTGTCCTCCTACGCCCGGGTCAACGCGTTCGGCTTCGTGGAGACGCCCGTACCGCAAGGTGAAGAGCGGCAAGGTCACCGACCAGATCGACTACCTCACCGCGGACGAGGAGGACCGGCACGTCATCGCCCAGGCGAACACGCCGCTGACGCCGGACGGGACGTTCGCCGAGGACCGGGTGCTGGTCCGCCGCAAGGGCGGCGAGGTCGACCTGCATCCGGCCGGACGACGTGGACTACATGGACGTGTCGCCGCGCCAGATGGTGTCGGTGGCCACCGCCGATGATCCCGTTCCTGGAGCACGACGACGCCAACCGCGCCCTCATGGGCTCGAACATGCAGCGCCAGTCGGTGCCGCTGCTGCGCAGCGAGGCACCGCTGGTGGGCACCGGCATGGAGTACCGCGCCGCGACCGACGCCGGCGACGTCATCATCGCCGACAAGGCGGGCGTGGTGGAGGAGTCCTGCGCCGACTACGTGACCGTGGCCAACGACGACGGCACCCGGAGCACCTACCTGGTGGCCAAGTTCCGCCGGTCCAACCAGGGCACCTGCTTCAACCAGAAGCCGGTCGTCGGCCGAGGGCCAGCGGGTCGAGGTGGGCCAGGTCATCGCGGACGGCCCGTGCACCGATCAGGGCGAGATGGCGCTCGGCCGCAACCTGCTGGTCGCCTTCATGCCCTGGGAGGGCCACAACTACGAGGACGCGATCATCCTGTCCCAGCGGCTCGTCCAGGACGACGTCCTGTCCTCGATCCACATCGAGGAGCACGAGGTCGACGCCCGGGACACCAAGCTCGGGCCCGGAGGAGATCACCAGGGACATCCCGAACGTCTCCGACGAGGTCCTCGCCGACCTCGACGACCGGGGCATCATCCGGATCGGCGCCGAGGTCGTCACCGGCGACATCCTGGTCGGCAAGGTCACCCCGAAGGGCGAGACCGAGCTGACCCCGGAGGAGCGGCTGCTGCGCGCCATCTTCGGCGAGAAGGCGCGCGAGGTGCGCGACACCTCGCTGAAGGTGCCGCACGGCGAGTCCGGCAAGGTGATCGGCGTCCGGGTGTTCACCCGGGAGGACGGCGACGAGCTGCCGCCCGGCGTGAACGAGCTGGTGCGGGTGTACGTGGCCGCCAAGCGCAAGATCACCGACGGCGACAAGCTGGCCAGTACGGCACGGGAACAAGGGCGTCATCGCCAAGATCCTCCCGATCGAGGACATGCCGTTCCTCGAGGACGGCACGCCGGTGGACATCGTGCTCAACCCGCTCGGCGTGCCGGGCCGGATGAACGTCGGCCAGGTGCTCGAGACGCACCTCGGCTGGGTGGCCAAGTCCGGCTGGGAGGTCAACGGCGAGGACGCCGACTGGAAGAAGCGGCTCCGCAGATCGGGGCGCGGAAACGGCCGGCCGGGCACCCCGGTGGCCACCCGGTCTTCGACGGCGCCCGCGAGGAGGAGATCACCGGGCTGCTCGGCAGCGTGCTGCCCAACCGGGACGGCGACCGGATGGTCGGCGCCAACGGAAGGCGACCCTGTTCGACGGCCGGACCGGTGAGCCGTTCAAGGACCCGATCGCGGTCGGCTACATCTACATCCTCAAGCTGCTGCACCTGGTCGACGACAAGATCCACGCCAGGTCGACCGGCCCGTACTCGATGATCACCCAGCAGCCGCTGGGCGGGAAGGCGCAGTTCGGTGGCCAGCGGTTCGGTGAGATGGAGGTGTGGGCACTGGAGGCCTACGGCGCCGCCTACGCGCTGCAGGAACTGCTCACCATCAAGTCCGACGACGTCCTCGGCCGGGTCAAGGTGTACGAGGCCATCGTCAAGGGCGAGAACATCCCCGAGCCGGGGATCCCCGAGTCGTTCAAGGTGCTGATCAAGGAGATGCAGTCCCTGTGCCTGAACGTCGAGGTGCTCTCCAGCGACGGTGCCGCGATCGAGATGCGCGACACCGACGAGGATGTGTTCCGCGCCGCCGAGGAACTCGGCATCGACCTGTCCCGGCGCGAGCCGAGCAGCGTTGAAGAGGTCTGATCCGAACTACCCCAGGGGATATACACGTGCTTGACGTTAACTTCTTCGACGACCTGCGTATCGGCCTGGCGACCGCGGACGACATCAGGCAGTGGTCGCACGGCGAGGTCAAGAAGCCAGAGACCATCAACTACCGCACGCTCAAGCCCGAGAAGGACGGGCTGTTCTGCGAGAAGATCTTCGGCCCGACCCGGGACTGGGAGTGCTACTGCGGTAAGTACAAGCGGGTCCGGTTCAAGGGCATCATCTGCGAGCGCTGCGGCGTCGAGGTCACCCGGGCCAAGGTGCGGCGGGAGCGGATGGGCCACATCGAGCTGGCCGCGCCGGTCACGCACATCTGGTACTTCAAGGGTGTGCCCAGTCAGCTGGGCTACCTGCTCGACCTGGCGCCCAAGGACCTGGAGAAGGTCATCTACTTCGCCGCGTACATGATCACGTACGTGGACGACGAGGCGCGCGACCGCGACCTGCCCTCGCTGGAGGCCAAGTTCTCGGTCGAGCGCGGGCAGCTGGAGCAGCGGCGGGACGCCGACATCGAGGCCCGCCAGACCAAGCTGGAGGCCGACCTGGCCGAGCTGGAGGCGGCCGGGGCCAAGGGCGACGCGCGGCGCAAGCTCCGCGAGAGCAGCGACCGGGAGTGCCGCCAGATCCGTGACCGCGCCCAGCGGGAGATCGACCGGCTGGAGGAGGTCTGGAACCGGTTCCGCGACCTCAAGGTCCAGGACCTGGAGGGCGACGAGCTGCTCTACCGCGAGATGCGCGACCGGTTCGGCCGCTACTTCCGCGGCGGCATGGGCGCGCAGGCGATCCAGGAGCGGCTGGCCAGCTTCGACCTGGAGGGCGAGGCGCGCAGCCTGCGGGAGACCATCCGCACCGGCAAGGGCCAGCGCAAGGCCCGTGCGCTCAAGCGGCTCAAGGTCGTCTCGGCGTTCCTGTCCACCCGCAACAGCCCGATGGGGATGGTGCTCGACTGCATCCCGGTGATCCCGCCGGACCTGCGGCCGATGGTGCAGCTGGACGGCGGCCGGTTCGCCACCTCCGACCTCAACGACCTCTACCGCCGGGTGATCAACCGGAACAACCGGCTCAAGCGGCTGCTCGACCTCGGCGCGCCCGAGATCATCGTGAACAACGAGAAGCGGATGCTGCAGGAGGCCGTGGACTCGCTGTTCGACAACGGCCGCCGCGGCCGCCCGGTCACCGGGCCGGGCAACCGCCCGCTGAAGTCGCTGTCCGACATGCTCAAGGGCAAGCAGGGCCGGTTCCGGCAGAACCTGCTCGGCAAGCGGGTCGACTACTCCGGCCGGTCGGTCATCGTGGTCGGTCCGCAGCTCAAGCTGCACCAGTGCGGGCTGCCCAAGGAGATGGCGGTCGAGCTGTTCAAGCCGTTCGTCATGAAGCGGCTGGTCGACCTCAACCACGCGCAGAACATCAAGTCCGCCAAGCGGATGGTGGAGCGGGCCCGGCCGGTGGTCTGGGACGTGCTGGAAGAGGTCATCACCGAGCACCCGGTGCTGCTCAACCGCGCGCCCACCCTGCACCGCCTCGGCATCCAGGCGTTCGAGCCGCAGCTGGTGGAGGGCAAGGCCATCCAGATCCACCCGCTGGTCTGCACCGCGTTCAACGCGGACTTCGACGGCGACCAGATGGCGGTGCACCTGCCGCTGTCGGCCGAGGCGCAGGCCGAGGCCCGGATCCTGATGCTGTCCACCAACAACATCCTCAAGCTCGGCCGACGGCAAGCCCGGTCACCATGCCCACCAGGACATGGTGATCGGGATCTACTGCCTGACCCGGGCCGCCAGCGGCGAGGAGGATCCATCGCCGGGGAGGGCCGGGCGTTCGGCTCGATCGCCGAGGCCACCATGGCCTACGACCGCGGCGAGCTCGACCTCCAGGCCAAGGTCGTCGTCCGGCTCCGGGGATCACCCCGCCGCGCGACTTCGAGGTCGCCGGAGGGCTGGGCCGAGGGCGACCCGTTCCGGATCGAGACCACGCTGGGCCGGTGCTTCTTCAACGAGGCGCTGCCGGACAGCTTCCCGTTCGTGAACTACGAGGTGGGCAAGAAGCAGCTCTCGGCGATCGTCAACGAGCTCGCGGAGAACTACCCCAAGGTGGAGGTGGCGGCCGCGCTCGACGACCTCAAGGACGCCGGGTTCCACTGGGCCACCCGCGCCGGGGTCACGATCGCGATCGAGGACGTGGTCGCGCCGCCGAACAAGGCGCAGATCCTGGAGTCCTACGAGAAGCGTGCCGACAAGGTGCAGCGGGAGTACGAGCGCGGCCTGATCACCGACGAGGAGCGCCGCCAGGAGCTCATCGAGATCTGGACGCACGCGACCGCCGACGTGGCCAAGGACATGGAGGCGGCGTTCCCGGAGACCAACTCCGTGTGGATGATGGTCAACTCGGGCGCGCGCGGTAACCAGATGCAGGTCCGGCAGATCAGCTAGGCATGCGGGGACTGGTCTCCAACCCCAAGGGCGAGACCATCCCGCGGCCGATCAAGTCCAGCTTCCGCGAGGGGCTGTCCGTGCTGGAGTACTTCATCTCCACCCACGGCGCCCGCAAGGGCCTCGCCGACACCGCGCTGCGCACCGCCGACTCCGGGTACCTCACCCGGCGGCTGGTGGACGTCGCGCAGGACGTCATCGTCCGCGAGGAGGACTGCGGCACCGACCGGTCGATCGCGATGAAGATCGCCGGGCGCGATGCCGACGGCAACCTGCGGCAGGCTGCCCAACATCGAGAACACCGGCACCGGCCGGACCATCGCCGAGGACGTCGAGGTGGACGGGACCGTGCTGGCGGCGGCGGACTCCGACACGACCGAGGCGATGATCGACCAGCTGATCGCGGCGGGCGTGGACGCGGTGCGCACGTTCAGCGTCCTGGTGTGTGAGGCCAAGGTCGGCGTCTGCGCCAAGTGCTACGGGCGGTCGCTGGCCACCGGCAAGCGGGTCGACGTCGGCGAGGCGGTCGGGATCGTCGCGGCGCAGTCGATCGGCGAGCCGGGCACCCAGCTGACCATGCGGACGTTCCACACCGGTGGTGTGGTAAGCCGGGACATCACCCACGGCCTGCCCCGGATCCAGGAGCTGTTCGAGGCCCGGATCCCCAAGGGCATGGCGCCCATCAGCGAGATGGAGGGCCGGGTCAAGGTCGAGGAGACCGAGAAGACCCGCAAGATCCTCATCGTGCCCGACGACGGCGGCGAGGAGATCGCCTACCAGGTGCCGATGCGGTCCCGCCTGCTGGTGGCGGACGGTGACCACGTGACGTGTCGGCCAGCAGCTCATCCAGGGCGCGGTCAACCCGCACGAGGTGCTGCGCATCCTGGGCTCCCGGGAGGTGCAGCTGCACCTGGTGCACGAGGTGCAGGAGGTGTACCGGTCGCAGGGCGTGTCCATCCACGACAAGCACATCGAGATCATCATCCGGCAGATGCTCAAGCGGGTGAACGTGCTCGAGTCCGGCGACACCGACCTGCTCCCGGGGAGCTGGTGGAGCGCCCCGGTTCGAGGAGATGAACCGGGGCGTGGTGGAGGAAGGCGGCACGCCCGCCGCCAGTCAACCGGTGCTGATGGGGATCACCAAGGCCTCGCTGGCCACCGAGTCGTGGCTGTCGGCGGCCTCGTTCCAGGAGACCACGCGGGTGCTGACCGACGCGGCGATCCACGCCAAGTCGGACCCGCTGCTCGGGGCTGAAGGAGAACGTCATCATCGGGAAGCTGATCCCGGCTAGGCACCGGGATGCCGCGCTACCGCAGCTTCCGGGTGGAGCCGACCGAGGACGCCCGGTCATCGGTCTATCCGGCGGCCAGCTACGAGGAGGCCCGGGCTACGCGTTCGGGCAGCCTTCGGCCGAGTCGATCCCGCTGGAGGAGTACGACTTCGGCACCTACAACCGCTGATTCACGCCGGTGCGGGAAGGGCAGATCTTCCCCCGCACCGGGGAATTCAGCGAGATCCCCGTTGTTTTGACCATCGCAGGAACCGTTCGGTACCCTTAGTCTTCGTGCCCGTGACGCGGGCACGCGCGTAGTGGGCCGCGACCCCGCCGGAAGGCCGGGGTCGGCGAACGGCCCGCGCGTGCGAGGACCATCCCTCTTCGAACGTCCGGTCCCAGCCGGGGCCGGTGCACCGTGGTGACAGCGACACGCCCGACCGCGGGGGTCGGAGAGGCCGGAAAACGAGCACGTCAGGTGCGTCGAACGACGTGCCTGTAGGCCTGAAAACGAGATCGAAGACGGAGACGCGGTGCCCACCATCCAGCAGCTGGTCCGCAAGGGCCGCCAGGACAAGGTAGCCAAGACCACGACCCCCGCGCTCAAGGGCAGCCCCAGCGCCGCGGGGTCTGCACGCGCGTCTACACGACCACGCCCAAGAAGCCGAACTCCGCCCTCCGCAAGGTCGCCCGGGTCCGGCTCACCAGCCAGATCGAGGTCACCGCGTACATCCCGGGCGTCGGGCACAACCTGCAGGAGCACTCGATCGTGCTGGTGCGCGGCGGCCGGGTGCGCGACCTGCCCGGCGTCCGCTACAAGGTCATCCGCGGCTCCCTCGACACCCAGGGGTGCGCGACCGCAAGCAGGCGCGCAGCCGCTACGGAGCCAAGAAGGAGAAGAGCTGACATGCCGCGCAAGGGACCCGCGACCCGACGGCAGCTCGTCACCGACCCGGTGTACGGCTCGCCGCTGGTGACCGCACTGGTCAACAAGGTGCTGCGGGAAGGCAAGCGCTCGCTGGCCGAGCGGATCGTGTACGGCGCGCTCGAGGGCTGCCAGGACAAGACCGGCAACGACCCGGTGGTCACGCTCAAGCGCGCGCTCGACAACGTGAAGCCGACCCTCGAGGTCAGCAGCCGCCGGGTCGGCGGCGCGACCTACCAGGTCCCGATCGAGGTGCGGGCCTCCCGCAGCACCACCCTGGCGCTGCGCTGGATCGTGGCCTACTCACGCCAGCGCCGCGAGAAGACGATGACCGAGCGGCTCATGAACGAGCTGCTCGACGCGAGCAACGGCCTCGGGGCGAGCGTGAAGCGCCGCGAGGACACCCACAAGATGGCCGAATCCAACAAGGCCTTCGCCCACTACCGCTGGTAGCGGTCGCAGGCGAAACCCCGTCAGGCACAACGGATTGACGGGGAGACGACGAGAGAACAAGGAAAGCAAGCAGTGGCCACCCAGACCGCCGTGGAACTCGCCAAGGTCCGCAACATCGGGATCATGGCGCATATCGACGCGGGCAAGACGACCACCACCGAGCGGATCCTGTTCTACACCGGCATCAACTACAAGATCGGTGAGGTCCATGAGGGCGCGGCCACCATGGACTGGATGGAGCAGGAGCAGGAGCGTGGCATCACCATCACCTCCGCCGCGACCACCACTCACTGGCGCGACCACACCATCAACCTGATCGACACGCCCGGTCACGTCGACTTCACCGTCGAGGTGGAGCGGTCGCTGCGGGTGCTGGACGGCGCGGTGGCGGTGTTCGACGGCGTCGCCGGGGTCGAGCCCCAGTCCGAGACGGTCTGGCGGCAGGCGGACCGGTACGGCGTGCCGCGCATCTGCTTCGTCAACAAGATGGACCGGGTCGGGGCGGAGTTCCACCGCTGCGTCGACATGATCAGCGACCGGCTCGGCGCCACCCCGCTGGTCATCCAGCTGCCGTGGGGCGTCGAGGCGGACTTCCGGGGCGTCATCGACCTCGTCCGCATGCGCGCCCTGCTCTGGCAGACCGAGGGCAAGGGCGACAAGTACGACATCGTGGCGATCCCCGACCATCACCTCGAGGCGGCCCGCGAGTGGCGGGACCGGCTGATCGAGACCATCTCCGAGAACGACGAGGAGATGATGGAGCTGTACCTGGAGGGCACCGAGCCCGACGTGGACCAGCTCATCGCCGCGATCCGCCGGGCCACCATCACCGGCGGCGTCACGCCGGTCCTGTGCGGGAGCGCGTTCAAGAACAAGGGCGTCCAGCCGATGCTGGACGCGATCGTGGACTTCCTGCCCAGCCCGGTGGACATCCCGGCGATCAAGGGCCACAAGGTGGGCGACGAGGAGGCGGTGATCGAGCGGCACGCCGATCCCGCCGAGCCGTTCGCCGCCCTGGCCTTCAAGATCATGTCGGACCAGCACCTGGGCAAGCTGACCTACATCCGGATCTACTCCGGCACGCTGAGGTAAACGAAGCAGGTGTTCAACTCGACCAAGGGCCGCCGGGAGCGGATCGGCAAGATCTACCAGATGCACGCGAACAAGCGCGAGGAGCGCCCGTCCGCGATCGCTGGCCAGATCAGTGGCCGTCATGGGGCTCAAGGACACCAGCACCGGCGACACGCTCAGCGACCAGAGCAACCAGGTGATCCTGGAGTCGATGACGTTCCCGGCGCCGGTCATCAACGTGGCGATCGAGCCGAGGACCAAGGCGGACCAGGACAAGCTCGGCACCGCCATCCAGCGGCTGGCCGAGGAGGACCCGACCTTCCAGGTCCGGACCGACGAGGAGACCGGCCAGACCATCATCTCCGGGATGGGCGAGCTCCACCTCGAGGTGCTGGTCGAGCGGATGAAGCGCGAGTTCGGGTGGAGGCCAACATCGGCCGCCCGCAGGTCGCCTACCGCGAGACCGTCACGCCGGAAGGTGGAGAAGGTCGAGTACACCCACAAGAAGCAGACCGGCGGCTCCGGCCAGTACGGGCGGGTGGTCATCAACCTGGAGCCGACCGGCGGCGACGGCGGCGGCTACGAGTTCGAGAACAAGATCACCGGTGGGCGCATCCCGCGCGAGTACATCCCGTCGGTCGACACCAGCTGCCAGGAGGCGGCGCGAGTTCGGCGTGCTGGCCGGGTACCCGATGGTCGACCTGAAGGTCACCCTCACCGACGGCGCCTACCACGAGGTGGACTCGTCCGAGCTCGCCTTCAAGATCGCCGGCTCGATGGCCTTCAAGAAGGCGGCCGCCCAGGCCGATCCCGTGCTGCTCGAACCGGTGATGGCCGTTGAGGTCAGGACCCCCGATGACTACATGGGTGACGTCATCGGCGACCTGAACAGCCGCCGGGGCCAGATCCAGGCCATGGAGGAGCGCTCCGGGATCCGGGTCGTCAAGGCACTCGTGCCGCTGTCGGAGATGTTCGGCTACGTCGGGGACCTGCGCAGCCGGACCCAGGGGCGGGCGGACTACAGCATGCAGTTCGACTCGTACGCCGAAGTCCCGCCGAACATCGCCAAGGAGATCATCGCGAAAGCCCGAGGCGAGTAGCAGCAGTCAGTACGTCAAGAGCAACAAGGCCTCCGGGAAGAGGCCCGGGCCCCCAGCGGGGGCAGATCGTAACGAGGAGAAACCAGTGGCCAAGGCCAAGTTCCAGCGGACCAAGCCGCACGTGAACATCGGCACCATCGGGCACATCGACCACGGCAAGACCACGCTGACCGCGGCGATCACCAAGGTGCTGCACGACAAGATGCCCGACGTCAACCCCTTCACCCCCTTCGACGCGATCGACAACGCCAAGGAGGAGAAGGAGCGCGGGATCACCATCTCGATCTCGCACGTCGAGTACCAGACCGAGCACCGTCACTACGCGCACGTGGACTGCCCGGGCCACGCCGACTACATCAAGAACATGATCACCGGTGCCGCCCAGATGGACGGCGCGATCCTGGTGGTCGCGGCGACCGACGGCCCGATGCCGCAGACCCGCGAGCACGTGCTGCTCGCCCGGCAGGTCGGCGTGCCCTACATCGTGGTGGCGCTCAACAAGGCCGACATGGTCGACGACGAGGAGATCCTCGAGCTGGTCGAGCTGGAGGTCCGCGAGCTGCTCACGCAGTACGAGTTCCCCGGCGACGACGTGCCGGTGATCCGGGTCTCCGCGCTGAAGGCGCTCGAGGGCGACGAGGACGTGGGGCGACAAGGTGATGGAGCTGCCTCGACGCCTGCGACGAGTCCATCCCCGAGCCCACCCGCGAGGTGGACAAGCCGTTCCTGATGCCGGTCGAGGACGTGTTCTCGATCACCGGCCGCGGCACCGTGGTGACCGGCCGGATCGAGCGCGGCAGATCCACACCGGCGAGGAAGTCGAGATCATCGGCATCAAGGAGAAGGCGCAGAAGACGGTCGTCACCGGCGTCGAGATGTTCCGCAAGATCCTCGACGACGGCCAGGCTGGGCGACAACGTGGGCCTGCTGCTGCGCGGCATCAAGCGCGAGGAGGTGGAGCGCGGCCAGGTCGTGATCAAGCCGGGCACCAACACCCCGCACACCGAGTTCGAGGGCCAGGTCTACATCCTGTCCAAGGACGAGGGCGGGCGGCACACGCCGTTCTTCAACAACTACCGGCCGCAGTTCTACTTCCGCACCACCGACGTGACCGGCGTGGTCCACCTGCCGGAGGGCACGGAGATGGTCATGCCCGGTGACAACACCGAGATGAAGGTCGAGCTGATCCAGCCGATCGCCATGGAGGAGGGCCTGCGCTTCGCGATCCGCGAGGGCGGCCGCACCGTCGGCGCCGACCGGGTCATCAAGATCGTCAAGTAGCACGAGGGCGGGGGCCACAAGGCCCCCGCCTCTGCGGCACATGCAGCGGAACGTCAGGCACAACAGGGCAGCAAAGGACATAGGGAAGCCACATGGCGGGACAGAAGATCCGCATCCGGCTCAAGGCGTATGACCACGAGGTCATCGACAGCTCGGCGCGGAAGATCGTGGACACGGTGACGCGCACCGGCGCGCGGGTTGCCGGGCCGGTCCCGCTGCCCACCGAGAAGAACGTGTACTGCGTCATCCGGTCGCCGCACAAGTACAAGGACTCGCGCGAGCACTTCGAGATGCGCACGCACAAGCGCCTGATCGACATCATCGATCCCACGCCGAAGACCGTCGACTCGCTGATGCGGCTGGACCTGCTTAGGCCGGCGTCGACATCGAGATCAAGCTCTGAGGACCGCACCGATATGAGCAAGGACGATCAAGGGCGTTCTGGGCACCAAGCTCGGCATGACCCAGGTCTTCAGCGACGACGGGAAGATCGTCCCGGTCACGGTCGTGGAGGCGGGTCCGTGCGTGGTGACCGCGGTGCGCACCCCGGACGCCGACGGCTACTCGGCCGTGCAGCTCGGCTACGGCGAGATCGACCCGCGGCGGGTCACCAAGCCGGTGGTCAAGCCACTTCGCCAAGGCCGGGGTGACGCCCCGCCGGTACCTGGTCGAGCTGCGCACCGACGACGCCGATCAGTACACCCTCGGCCAGGAGGTCACGGCCGAGACGTTCGAGGCCGAGCGAGCTGGTCGACGTCACCGGCCGGACCAAGGGCAAGGGCACCGCGGGCGTGATGAAGCGGCACGGCTTCCACGGCCTCGGCGCCTCCCACGGCACCCAGCGCAAGCACCGGGCGCCCGGCTCGATCGGCGGCTGCGCCACGCCGGGGCGCGTCTTCAAGGGCATGCGGATGGCTAGGCCGGATGGGCAACGTCCAGACCACGGTGCCGCGGCTCACCGTCCACGCGGTGGACGCCGAGCGGGGCCTGCTGCTGATCCGCGGCGCCGTCCCCGGTCCCCGGGGCGGCCTGGTCCTGGTGCGCAGCGCCGCCAAGCAGCCAGCGGTGAAGGAGGCCCGGTGAGCACGGTCAAGGTCGTCACCCCGTCGCGGCAAGGGCGGCCAGAACGTCGAGCTCCCGGCGGAGTTCTTCGGCGTCAAGGTCAACATCCCGCTGATCCACCAGGTGGTCGTGGCCCAGCAGGCGGCGGCCCGGCAGGGCACCCACGCCACCAAGACCAGGGGCGCGGTCCGTGGCGGCGGCAGGAAGCCGTACCGGCAGAAGGGCACCGGCCGGGCCCGCCAGGGCTCGCTGCGGGCGCCGCAGTACGCTCGGCGGCGGCACGGTCCACGGCCCGGTGCCCCGCTCCTACGTCCAGCGCACCCCCAAGAAGATGAAGGCCGCCGCGCTGCGCGGGGCCCTGTCCGACCGGCGCAGCCACGGCCGGGCTGTCGGTCGTGAGCCGGATTCGTCGAGGGGAGCAGCCGAGCACGTCGGCCGCGCTCACGGTGCTGCGGGCCGCCGTCGGTGAGACCGGCGCCCGGCTCTCGCGGTCGGTGCTGGTCGTCGCCAACGCCGACGACGAGCTGACCCGCAAGAGCCTGCGCAACGCCGTGGGCGTGCACGTGCTGCGCCACCGGGCAGCTCAACACCTACGACGTCCTGGCGACCGACCACATCGTGTTCACCCAGCGCCGCGCTGTCGGAGTTCACCGGCCAGAGCCGCAGCCGAGGACGCCCCCGCCAGGCGCCGGAGCCAAGGCCGCCGCCAGGCGGCACCGGCCAAGAGACGCGGAGGCCAAGGCGGCACCGCGCCGCGGAGGACGGCACGCCGGCCAGGACGCAGGCAAACGAGGCGCGGGGACGCCAAGGCACGCCCCGGCCAAGGGCGCTCCGAGCCAGGGGCCAGGGCCGGACCGCGAAGGACGCGCCCCGCCGGGGACAAGTAGACGCCAAGGCTGAGGACGGCGACGGCGGCAGGCGCCAAGGCGGCCGACGCCAAGGACGCCCCGGCCAAGGAGTGCATCCGCCAAGGCGAAGCCTGAGCCGTTAGGGATAAGTCCGCGGCCGGGCCGGGAGGAGGAGCAGCAGTGAGCAAGATCGCGAACCCGCGGGACGTCCTGCTGCGGCCGGTGATCTCGGAGAAGAGCTACCGGCTGGCCGACGACGGGAAGTACACCTTCGTGGTCGCCCCGGGCGCCAACCGGACCCAGATCAGGCAGGCGGTCGAGGCCGTCTTCAATGTCCGGGTGACGGGCGTCAACACGCTCAACCGGCCCGGCAAGCGGCGCCGCACCCGGTACGGCTGGGGAAGCGGCCCGACACCAAGCGCGCCATCGTCAGCCTCGCCGAGGGGGACCGGATCGACGTCTTCGGCGGACCGGTCAGCTAGCGACAGGAGTCTGAGCACACATGGCTATCCGCAAGTACAAGCCGACCACCCCGGGCAGGCGGGGCGCGAGCGGGGCGGACTTCGCCGAGATCACGCGCGGCGAGCCCGAGAAGTCGCTCGTCCGCCCGCTGCACTCCCGGGGCGGCAGGAATGTGCACGGCCGGATCACCGCGCGGCACCAGGGCGGCGGCCACAAGCGCGCCTACCGGCTGATCGACTTCCGCCGGGCCGACAAGGACGGCGTCGTCAGCCAAGGTGGCGCACCTGGAGTACGACCCCAACCGCACGGCCCGGATCGCGCTGCTGCACTACGCCGACGGCGAGAAGCGCTACATCCTGTGCCCGGAGGGCCTGTCCCAGGGGGACAGGGTGGAGAACGGCCCCGGCGCGGACATCCGCCCGGGCAACTGCCTGCCGCTGCGCAACATCCCGACCGGCACCGTCGTGCACGCCATCGAGCTGCGGCCCGGCGGCGGAGCCAAGATCGCCCGCTCGGCTGGATCCGGCGTCCAGCTGCTGGCCAAGGAGGGCGGCTTCGCGCAGCTGCGCATGCCCTCCGGGGAGATCCGGCGGGTGGACGCGGCCTGCCGGGCGACCGTCGGCGAGGTCGGCAACGCCGAGCAGGGCAACATCAAGCTCGGCAAGGCGGGCCGCAGCCGCTGGAAGGGCCGCCGCCCGTCGGTGCGCGGGGTGGCGATGAACCCGGTCGACCACCCGCTCGGCGGTGGCGAGGGCAAGAGCTCCGGTGGCCGTCACCCGGTCAGCCCGTGGGGCAAGCCGGAAGGGCGCACCCGCCAGGCCAGCACAAGCCGAGCGACCGGATGATCGTCCGCACGGCGCAGCAAGAAGAAGCGGTAGGAGCACCTCACGATGCCTCGTAGTCTGAAGAAGGGCCCCTTCGTCGACGACCACCTGATCAAGAAGGTGGACGTCCAGAACGACAAGGGCACCAGGAACGTCATCAAGACGTGGTCACGCCGCTCCATGATCGTCCCGGCGATGCTCGGCCACACCATCGCGGTCCACGACGGCCGTAAGCACGTCCCGGTTTTCATCACCGAGGCGATGGTCGGCCACAAGCTCGGCGAGTTCGCGCCCACCCGGACGTTCCGCAGCCACGTCAGGGACGACCGCCGCAGTGCGCGTTGAGGCGCCGGACAGCGCGAGACAGATTGACAGAGAGACGGAGAAGAAGCGATGGAGGCTAGGGCAATGGCGCGGTACGTCCGCGTCACGCCGCGCAAGGCCCGCCGGGTGGTGGACCTCATCCGCGGCATGCCCGCCGACGAGGCGCAGGCGGTCCTTGCAGTTCGCGCCCCAGTCGGCGAGCGACCCGGTCGGCAAGGTGCTGGCGAGCGCCATCGCGAACGCGGGCCAGAGCCAGCAGGTCGACAGCGGGCTCGCTGGTGGTGAGCCGGGCGTGGGTGGACGAAGGGCCCGACGCTCAAGCGGTTCCGGCCCCGCGCCCAGGGCCGCGGCTACCGGATCAACAAGCGGACCAGCCACATCACAGTCATCGTCTCGGACGAGACCAAGGGAAGGACCCGCTAGTGGGCCAGAAGGTGAACCCGCACGGGTTCCGGCTGGGCATCACCACCGACTTCAAGAGCCGGTGGTACGCCGACAAGCTGTACAAGGATTACGTCGCCGAGGACGTGGCGATCCGCCGGATGCTGCAGCGCGGCATGGAGCGCGTAGGCATCTCAAAGGTGGAGATCGAGCGCACCAGGGACCGGGTCCGGGTGGACATCCACACGGCGCGGCCCGGCATCGTCATCGGCCGGCGCGGCGCCGAGGCCGACCGGATCCGCGGCGACCTGGAGAAGCTCACCGGCAAGCAGATCCAGCTCAACATCCTCGAGGTCAAGAACCCGGAGATCGACGCGCAGCTGGTCGCCCAGGGCGTGGCCGAGCAGCTGTCGAGCCGGGTGTCGTTCCGGCGCGCGCATGCGCAAGGCCATGCAGACGGCCATGAAGGGCGGCGCGCGCGGGATCAGGGTGCAGTGCTCAGGTCAGCTCGGCGGCGCGGAGATGTCGCGGTCGGAGTTCTACCGCGAGGGCCGGGTGCCGCTGCACACGCTGCGCGCCGACATCGACTACGGCTTCTACGAGGCGCGCACCACGTTCGGCCGGATCGGCGTGAAGGTCTGGATCTACCGCGGCGAGGCGCCGCCGACCCGCGCCGAGCGCGAGGCGCTCCAGGCGGCGTTGCGGGCAGGCCAGCGCCGTGACCGCGACCGCCGCGCCTCGCCGGCGCCGCCGCCGCGCCAGGCCGGCGGACGGGCCCGGGCCGCGGAGGACACGCCGGCGGCCCACCGGCCGGCAGGCCGCGGTCGCGACCGTGACCGAGGAGGGCTGAGGCATGCTCATCCCGCGCAGGACCGCGCACCGCAAGCAGCACCGGCCGGACCGGCACGGCACCGCCAAGGGCGGCACCCGGGTGGCGTTCGGCGAGTACGGCATCCAGGCGCTGGAGCACGCCTACGTGACCAACCGCCAGATCGAGGCGGCCCGGATCGCGATGACCCGGCACATCCGCCGTGGCGGCAAGGTGTGGATCACCATCTACCCGGACCGGCCGCTCACCAAGAAGCCAGCCGAGACCCGGATGGGCTCGGGCAAGGGCTCGCCGGAATGGTGGATCGCCAACGTCAAGCCCGGCCGGGTCATGTTCGAGCTGTCCGGGGTGTCGGAGCCGGTGGCCCGGGAGGCGCTGCGCCGGGCCATGCACAAGCTCCCGATGAAGACCAAATTCGTCAAGCGAGAGGTTGGTGAAGCTTGATGTTCAACCACAAGCTGCCCATGCTCTGCTTGCCGCACGGGCCAAGATTCGTCAAGCGTACTCCACTAACCGGGGACAACCCAGCCCACTGGAGGTGAGGCGTGATGGCTAAGGGCCTGGTCGCCGATGACCTGCGGAACTCCACCGAGGAAGAACTCGACAGCAAGCTGGCCGAGGCGAAGACGGAGCTGTTCAACCTCCGCTTCAGGCCGCGACCGGCCAGCTGGAGAGCCACGGGCGGCTGCGCGCCGTCCGCAAGGAGATCGCCCGCATCTACACGGTGAAGCGCGAGCGTGAGCTGGGCATCGTGACCATCGCCGAGGAGACGGAAGACGAGTGAGTGGCAGCGAGCAGCGGCGGCGCCGGCCGGGCCCGGCGGGGCTACCGCAAGGTCCGCGAGGGCTACGTGGTCAGCGACAAGATGGACAAGACCGTCGTGGTCGTGGTCGAGGACCGGGTGAAGCACCCCAAGTACGGCAAGGTCATCCGCCGCACCAAGAAGTACAAGGCGCACGACGGCGAGAACGCCTGCGGCGTCGGCGACCGCGTCCGGCTCATGGAGACCCGGCCGCTGTCGGCGACCAAGCGCTGGCGGGTCGCCGAGATCCTGGAGAAGGCCAAGTAAGACACGGACGGTCCCGACGACCCGCCACGGAACCACGACGCACCCGCCAGGCCGCGCAGGCCGGCGTCAAGAAGCAGGAGTTGACGTGATCCAGCAGGAGTCGCGGCTCAAGGTCGCCGACAACACCGGAGCCAAGGAGCTCTTGTGCATCCGGGTGCTCGGCGGCTCAGGCCGGCGATACGCGGGCATCGGCGACGTCATCGTCGCGACGGTCAAGGACGCCTTCCGGGTGCCGGGGTGCAGCAAGGGCGACGTGGTCAAGGCGGTGGTGGTGCGCACCCGCAAGGAACGCCGCCGCGGCGACGGCTCCTACATCCGCTTCGACGAGAACGCCGGCCGTCCTCATCCGGGACGGCGGTGACCCGCGCGGGACCCGCATCTTCGGCCCGGTGGGCCGCGAGCTGCGCGAGAAGCGGTTCATGCGGATCATCTCGCTCGCGCCGGAGGTGCTGTGATGACGAAGCAGAAGCAGGCAGGACGCAAGCCAGCCGGAATGAAGATCAGAAGGGCGCGACACGCGTGCGTGGTGCTGGCAAGCCGCGACCGCGGCCGGGAGGGCACGGTCATCGCCGCCTACCCGGACCGGCAGCGGGTGCTCGGTCCAGGGCGTCAACATCATCCGGAAGAACACGAAGGTCAACTTCCAGGGCGCGCGGGGCGCCAAGGAGGGCGGCATCGTGACCCAGGAAGCGCCGATCCACGTGAGCAACGTCGCGCTGGTCGACCCGGACACAGAAGCAGCCCGAGTAGGCTACCGGATCGACGAGGCCGACGGCATCGGACCAAGACGCGGATCTCGCGCGCGAGCGGTAAGGACATCTGATGACAGCGACAACCGAGCAGGCGGCCCCCGGGCGCGTCAAGCCACGCCTGAAGGAGCGCTACCAGACGGAGATCGCGCCCGCGCTGCGGGAGGAGTTCGGCTACGCCAACGTGATGCAGGTCCCCGGCCTGACCAAGATCGTGGTCAACATGGGGGTCGGCGAGGCGGCGCGGGACGCCAAGCTGATCGAGGGCGCGGTCAGGGACCTGGCCATCATCACCGGCCAGAAGCCGAGCCGTGGCCCAGGCGCGGAAGTCGATCGCCCAGTTCAAGCTGCGCGAGGGCATGCCGATCGGCGCGCACGTGACGCTGCGCGGCGACCGGATGTGGGAGTTCCTCGACCGGCTGCTGTCGCTCGCGCTGCCCCGGATCCGTGACTTCCGGGGCCTGAACGACCGGCAGTTCGACGGCCGGGGCAACTACACGTTCGGCCTCACCGAGCAGCTGATGTTCCACGAGATCAACCCAGACCAGGTGGACCGCCAGCGCGGCATGGACGTGACCGTGGTCACGACCGCCACCAACGACGACGAGGGCCGTTCGCTGCTGCGACGGCTCGGATTCCCGTTCAAGGAGAACTGACCAGTGGCGAAGAAGGCGCTCGTCGTCAAGGCGAACCGCAAGCCGAAGTTCAAGGTGCGCGGCGTACACCCGGTGCTCGCGGTGCGGGCGCCCGCGGGCGCGTCTACCAGAGGTTCGGGCTGTGCCGGATCTGCTTCCGGACCATGGCCCACCGCGGCGAGCTGCCCGGCATCACCAAGTCCAGTTGGTAACCGACAGCACGAACCCGCACAGGCGCCCGGGCGACCGACCGGGCGCCGAGCACGACCACGCCGCAGGTCCGCAGGGAAACCGCGGCGAGGAGGGCCATCAGGCCATGACGATGACCGACCCGATCGCAGACATGCTGACCCGTCTGCGCAACGCCAACTCGGCATACCACGACACCGTGGGCATGCCGCACTCCACGATCAAGGTTCACATCGCGGAGATCCTCCAGCAGCGAGGGCTACATCGTGAGCTGGCGGGTCGAAGACTGCCGAGGTCGGCAAGAACCTCGTGATCACGCTCGAAGTACGGGCCGACCCGTGAGCGGTCGATCGCTGGTGTCAAGCGGGTGTCCAAGCCCGGGCTGCGGGTGTACGCGAAGAAGGACAACCTGCCGCGGGTGCTCGGCGGTCTGGGCGTCGCGATCATCTCCACCTCGGGGGGCCTGCTGACCGACAAGCAGGCGAATCAAGCGCGGCGTAGGCGGGGAAGTCCTCGCCTACGTCTGGTGAGGGAGACGGCAGATGTCACGTATCGGACGGCATGCCGGTGCCGATCCCCAGCGGGGTCGACGTCACCATCGACGGCCGCGAGGTCACCGTCACCAGGGCCCAAGGGAAGCCTGTCGCTGCAGGTGGCCGAGCCCATCGAGGTGTCCCAGAGCGACGGCGTCATCACCGTGACCAGGCCCAACGACGAGGGGCAACGTGCGGGCGCTGCACGGCCTGTCCCGGTCGCTGATCGCCAACATGGTGACCGGGGTGACCGAGGGCTACGGCAAGACCGCTGGAGATCGTCGGCGTCGGCTACCGGGTCCAGGCCAGGGGCCCCAATCTGGAGTTCTCGCTGGGCTTCAGCCACCCGGTGACCGGTCAGCCGCGCCGGAGGGATCACCCTCCGGGTCGGAGACCCCCACCAGGCTCGGTGGTCGAGGGGATCGACAAGCAGCAGGTGGGCGAAGTCGCCGCCAACATCCGCAAGCTCCGCAAGCCCGACCCGTACAAGGGCAAGGGCCTGCGGTACTCACGGCGAGCACATCCGCCGCAAGGTCGGGAAGGCTGGGAAGTAAGACATGGCTGGCTACCAGGACCAAGGCGGACGCGGGCACACCGACCATGCGGACGTCCTTGCGGGCGCGGCGGCACCTGCGCGGTGCGCAAGAAGGTCAGCGGCACGCGCCAGCCGTCCCCGGCTGGCCGTCAAGCGGTCCGCCCGGCACATCTTCGCCCAGCTGGTCGACGACGCACGGGCAGCACACTCTGCGGCCGCCTCTACCCTGGATTCCGGCGATCCGGACGCCGAGTGGCGACAAGACGGCCAAGGCGCGGCAGGTGGGAGAGCTCCTGGCCGCCGAGCGCGCCAGGAGGTCGGCGTCGCGGCGGCGGTGTTCGACCGGGCAGGCTACGCCTACCACGGCCGCGTCGCCGCGCTCGGCCGACGGCGCCCGCGAAGGCGGGCTGAAGCCGTGAGCAGCCCCGGCCCAGAACGAACACTGGAAGGACGATCTGATGGCAGCGAGCTCCGCGGCGCGGCAGCGGCGGCGGCGAGCGGCGGGACCGTCGCGACGACCGCCGGCGGCGGGCGCCGACAAGGGCACCGCCTACCTGGAGCGGGTGGTGACCATCAACCGCGTGGCCAAGGTGGTCCAGGGTGGGCGGCGGTTCAGCTTCACCGCCCTGGTCGTCGTGGGCGACGGCAACGGCATGGTCGGCGTCGGCTACGGCAAGGCCCAGGAGGTGCCAGCCGCGATCGCCAAGGGCGTCGAGGAGGCCAAGAAGAGCTTCTTCCGGGTCCCGCGCATCGGCGGCACCATCCCGCACACGGTGCAGGCGAGAGGCGTCAGCCGGCGTGGTGCTGCTCAAGCCCGCCAGCCCCGGGACCGGCGTCATCGCCGGCGGCCCGGTGCGCGCCGTGCTCGAGTGCGCGGGCATCCAGCGACGTGCTGCTCACGGTCGCTCGGGTCGTCGAACCCGATCAACGTGGTGCACGCGACGGTGGCCGCGCTGAAGAGCCTCGAACCGCCCGGAGGAGATCGCGGCCCGGCGCGGCCTGCCGATCGAGGACGTGGCGCCCGCGGCCGTGCTGCGCGCTCGCGCGCAGCGGCGGCCGCAGCGCGGCGGGCAACAGCTGACCGGGAGTGCGTCGATGGCACAGCTGAAGGTAACCCAGACCAAGTCGAAGATCGGCGGCACGCAGGCAGCAGCGGGACTCGCTGCGCTCGCTCGGGCTGCAGCGGATCGGCGACGTGGTCATCAAGGCCGACCGGCCAGAGATTCCAGCGGCATGATCCAGGCGGTGCGCCACCTGGTCACCGTCGAGGAAGTGGACTGAGTATGGCAGGCGCGGGACGGCGGCACCGTGCCGGGGCACGCGCCGGCGGCCAGGCCTGCCAGGGCCTCATCACTGCGTCCGCCCGGGCGCGCGCACGGCCAAGACCGGGTGGGCCGCGGTGAGGGGTCGAAGAGGGCAAGACCGCAGGCCGCGGCACCAAGGGCACCAGGGCCCGCGGCCAGGTGTCGGCCGCCTTCGAGGGCGGCCAGATGCCGCTGCACCGCAGGCTGCCGAAGCTGAAGGGCTTCTCCAACGCGCGGTTCAAGACCGAGCTACCAGGTCGTCAACACCGGGCGGCTCACCGAGCTCTATCCCGAGCGGCGGCGACGTCACCCCCGAGACCTGGTCGCCAAGGGAGCGGTGCGCGCCGGGCGAGCTGGTCAAGGTGCTCGGCAACGGCGAGGTCGGCAGCTGGCGTGGCGGGTGAGCGCGCGCGTTCTCGGCCACGGCCGAGCAGAAGATCACAGCCGCCGGCGGTACCGTCACGCAGCTCTGAGGAACCGCTGCACGTGTCCACTGGCCAGGCGGCTCGTTGCGCGCGCGCTACCGGGGAGCCTGAGCCTGGCTTCGGCTGGCTGCGCTGGCGCCGCCACTCGGCGTGGCTGTTAGCAGTGCAGCGAGCTGCGTAACCTGCGGCGCCCACCGGCGGCAGCCACATCGGGCGGCCAGCGCCGCGCAGGTGCCGCAGCACGCCTGTGCTGACCGATCGAAACCAGGACGACGCATGCTGACCGCGTTCCTCCAGGCGTTCCGGACGCCAGACCTGCGCCGAAGCTGCTCTTCACGCTCTGCATCATCGCCGTCTTCCGGCTGGGGACAGCGCTGCCGACCCTGGCGTCTCGAAGTCGGCGGTCCACCAGTGCATCGGGTGGCGAGCACCAGAGCGGCAGCGTCTTCGCGCCTGGTCAACCTGTTCAGCGGCGGCGCGCTGCTGCAGCTGTCGGTGTTCGCGCTCGGCATCATGCCCTACATCACCGCGCAGCATCATCCTGCAGCTGCTCGGCCGTGGTCATCCCGCGGCTGGAGACGCTGCAGAAGGAGGGCCAGGCCGGGCAGGCCAAGATCACGCAGTACACCCGGTACCTCACCGTGGGCCTGGCGATCCTGCAGTCCACCGGCATCGTGGCGCTGGCGCCGGTCGCGGCAACCTGTTCGGCACCGACGGGCTGCACCGGCCACTGATCCACGAACGACTCCATCTTCACCATCGCTCGATGGTGATCACGCATGACCGCCGGCACCGCGCGTCATCATGTGGCTGGGCGAGCTGATCACCGACCGCGGCGTCGGCAACGGCATGTCCGATCCTGATCTTCACCCAGGTCATCGCGCGTCATCCCGGGCGAGGTGCTGCAACATCTACCAGGCCGAGCACGCCTTCGACGCTTCGGTCATCGTGCTGCTGGTCGGCGTCGCCGATCGTGGCCGTCGTCGTCTTCATGGAGCAGGCGCAGCGCCGGATCCCGGTGCAGTACGCCAAGCGGATGGTCGGGCGCGCAAGATGTTCGGCGGCACCTCGACCTACATCCCGCTCAAGGTCAACCAGGCCGGCGTCATCCCGGTCATCTTCGCCTCGTCGCTGCTCTACATCCCGCGCTGGCCGCGCAGCTCATCGCCGCAGTACCGGCGCAGCGCAGGGCTGGTCGTCCTGGATCAGCAGCGTACCTGGTCGGGGCGACCACCCGGTCTACATGATCGCGCTTCTTCCTGCTGATCGTCTTCTTCACCTACTTCTACGTCGCGATCACCTTCAACCCGACCGAGGTCGCCGACAACATGAAGAAGTACGGCGGGTTCATCCCCGGCATCCGTGCCGGGCGGCCGACCGCCGGACTACCTCGACTACGTGCTCGCCCGCATCACGCTTCCCGGGCTCGCTCTACCTCGGCCTCGATCGCGCTCATGCCGCTGATCGCGCTCGCGCTGGTCGACGCCAACCAGAACTTCCCGTTCGGCGGCACCAGCCATCCTCATCATCGTCGGCGTCGGTCTCGACACGGTGAAGCAGATCGAGAGCCAGCTGCAGCAGCGCAACTACGAGGGCTTCCTGCGGTAGATGCGCCTCGTCCTCGTGGGCCCCCCGGTGCGGGCAAGGGGACACAGGCCCAGTTCATCGCGTCGCACCTCGGCATCCCGAAGATCTCGACAGGTGACATCTTCCGGTGACAACGTCAGCCACGGCACCGCGCTCGGCCGCCGCGGCCCAGGCGCTACATGGAGCGCGGTCGACCTCGTGCCCGACGAGGTCACCATCGCCATGGTCCGCGACCGGCTGGCGGACGACGACACCGGCACGGGTTCCTGCTCGACGGCTTCCCGCGGAACGTGCCCGCAGGCGGAGGCGCTCGAAGAAGATGCTCGCTGGCCTGGGACACCCGGCTGGACGTGGTGCTCGAACTGGTCGTGGACGACGACGAGGTGGTGCGCCGGCCTGTCGGGCCGGCGTACCTGCTCAGCGGTGCGGGCGGGTCTGGCACGCCACCAGTTCGACCCGCCGTCCCAGTGCCCGGCATCTGCGACGATTGTGGCGGCGAGCTGTTTCAGCGCGACGACGACCGCGAGGAGACGATCAGGCACCGGCTCGAGGTCTACCAGCAGCAGACCTCGCCGCTGATCGCGTTCTACGCCGACGAGGGCATCCTGCTCGGCATCGACGCCACCGGCCCGGTGGAGGAGGTCACCGATGCGCGCCATGAACGCCCTGCGCCGTTTCATGCGCTGATGAGGGCCACGCACACGCCCGGCGGGTGCGGTACAAGGGGAATCCGGAGGCACGATGCGGATAAGGCGCGAAGCTAGGCCATACAGATCAAGACCGCGGCGCAGCTGGCCGCGATGGCCGAAGCAGGACAGGTGGTCGCCCGCGCCCTGAGCGCAGCGGCGGCCGCGGTCGCGCCTGGGGTCAGCGCACGCCGCGCCCTGGACGCCATCGCCGCCCGCGGATCCGGGCGGCCGGGGCGGCCTCCCTGTTCCTGGGCTATCACGGCTTCCCCGCCGACGATCTGCGCCTGCGTCAACGACGAGATCGTGCGCACGGATCCCGCAGGCCGCCCGGCGTGCCGCGGACGAGCGACGTGGTGTCGATCGACTGCGGGGCGATCGTGCGACGGCTGGCACGCCGACGCCGCTCGCCGTGCCCGTCGGCGCGGTCGGGGCCGAGCTGGGAGCTGCTCATCGACAGCTGCGAGCGTGCACGTGGCACGGCTGGCCGCCGCCCGGCCCGGGCGTCGCGGCTCGGCGGCGTCGCTCGCGGTGGAGCGGTGTGCCTGGCGGCCGGGAGTACGGGATCGTCGAGGATTACGGTGGGCACGGCATCGGCAGCGAGATGCACATGGACCCCCGGTGCCCAACCAGGGGCGGCCCGGCCGCGGGCCGGTGCTGGCGGACGGGATGGCCCTGGCCATCGAGCCGCTGCTCGTGCTCGGCAGCCCGGCACCCGCCTGCTCGACGACGGCTGGACGGTGGTGACCGAGCGATGGCCGGCCGGCCGCGCACTTCGAGCACGCGGTGGCGATCACCTCCGGCGGCCCCTGGGTGCTCACGGCCGCCCACGGGGGCCAGGGAGGCTTCGCCCGGCTGCCCCAGCAGCCGCCCGCGAACTGGCACGGTCGCACAGCTGAGAGGATGCCGATGGCCGGTGACCCCAGGGATCCGTGCCTCGGACGCGGACCGCGACCGGACCGCGGCGCTGCGCGCGCGCACCACGCGGCGGGCAGGCTTGACGGCCGAGGATTCGACGAGCGGCTCGCAGACAGGCGTACGCGGCGGAGACCCTGGGCGAACTGGATGACCTGCTGGCCGACCTGCCGGGGATCGACCTGTATAAGCTGCCCGACGCGTCGCTGGGCCGGGCCACCGGGGCAGGTCGGAATCCCGCCGCTGCCCTGGCTGATGGTGGCGCCGGGGCGCATGTCCCCGGCTGGCGGGCCGCCCTGGGGTCGTGGCTCTCGGTGAGCCTGATCGCGCTTCTTCGTCTGGCTGCTGGCCGGGCACCCGGACAACCTGTGGTTCCTGTGGGTCGCCGGGCCACGGCCTGATCCTGCTGGGGCGGTGGGTCAAGCGGTGGCGGTGCGCCGCGCCGTGGCCACCGCGGCCACGACCGAGCGGGCAGGGAATACCCGGGCCCCGGTCGGAGTTCGCATGAACAGCTCATGTCGCGTAGACTCTGCTGCAGCCTGTAAAGGCTGTTATTCCCTGGCTGAAGCGTAGCCGGTGCGGGGCAGCGATAACAATACGTAAC
>ERZ1370068.1675-contig-11592_pt1 | contig 48078 bp, 74 predicted proteins | sample MGYA00561227_ERZ1370068 | MGnify/ENA primary metagenome ERZ1370068 (study PRJEB38410, sample SAMEA6850437) | metagenome | study: Metagenomic assessment of the ecological functions of the soil: analysis of the soil microbiota associated with the... | reverse complement strand
AGGTCCGGCGTCGGCCTCCGAACCTCTGCGTCGCGGCGGGGGAATCGCCCACACTCGGCAAGTCACGCGCGCCATCTTACTCGCGATGAGACACCCCGCGTCGTGCGTGGTAGCATCGGGACTCGTCGCGCGACCATAGGCTCGCGCGAACCGAACCTTTCATCCTCGGAGGCTCACATGCGCGTGCTGGTGACGGGAGCGGCGAGCGGCATCGGGCGGGCGACGTGCGTGCGACTGGCGCGGGACGCCCACGCGCAGGGCAAGAAGGCGCAGGTGGCCGCGGTGGACATCGCCACGGCGACGTCCGGACTCGACAGTCTCGCGAAGGAGCTCACGGGCCTCGGCGCCGAGATCCTGCCGCTCCACGGCGACATGGCCGATCGCCGAGGCGCCGGCGCACGCGGTGGCGGCCGCCGTCGACCGCTTCGGCGGTCTCGACGGCCTCGTCAGCAATGCCGGGATCAACCGGCCGGGCCGGCTCGTCGATTATGCCGTCGACGACTGGGACCGCATGTTCGCCGTCAACACGCGCGCGACCTGGCTCCTCGCCAAGGCCGCCTATCCCGCGCTGAAGGCCTCGCGCGGCGCCATCGTGGCGGTGGCGTCCATGTCGGGCTCGAACGCCCACGCCAATCTCGGCCCCTACGGGCCCAGCAAGGCCGCCGTCATCATGCTCGCGAAAGTGCTCGCCCAGGAGCTCGGGCCCGACGGCATCCGCGTCAACACGGTCTCCCCGGGCATGGTGCAGACGGGCATGACCGCCGCGGTCTACGCCGACCAGCAGGTGGCCGCCGAGCGCGCGTCGCTCGTGCCGCTCGGGCGCGTGGCCGGGCCCGAGGACATGGCCGACGTCATCGCGTTCCTGCTGGGGCGCGACGCGCGCTACATCAACGGCCACGACCTCGTCGTCGACGGCGGCGTGGCGGGCAACTACCTCGGCCGTCTCCCGGACTCGCGCGCATCACGCGAAGCTGAGGCGCGCCTCAGCCTTCACGGCGCCCATCGTCAGCCCGCGCACGATGTGGGCGCTGCAGCACGAAAGGACGCGGCCGGGGCGGGAAGTCAGCGCCGCGACGGTGATCGAACCAGGGATCGGCGACGCGACGAAAGACTCGGTGCTCAAGTACTTGCTCGTGAGCACGACGCTGAATGGCCCGATCAAGAACCTGAACGGGACGCGGACGATCACCAGGCTGGCCGTCGGGAAGTCGGCCTCGGTGTCGAACGCGATCCTGACCGTTTTCACCGACACGCCGCTGGGAACCTATGTGGTGCAAGCGTGCGCAGATGCCACGAACGTGCTGCGTGAGAGTCTGACGGGGCCCGACGGAACCGCCGAGACCAACAACTGCACGAGCACGACCGCAACCGTGCAAGTGATCCCGTAGCGCTGCTGCCGGCCGTGACGCCCCTGTCGCGACAGGGCGTCACGGCCGGCGTTCGTAGCACGCCGCGCGCGGCGCGATTCTACTTCGATCCGCCGCGCCCGCTCGGTCAATCGGCGTCCGCGTCCGAGGCGGCCGTGTCCAGGAAATGATCGAGCACCGCGGGAAGCTCTGTCACGCTGCCGATGATTCTGAGGGGAGCGAATGCCGCCCACGCCTCAGCATCCGTGGCGCCCGTCAGGACCCCGATGAAGGGGATCGCAGCGCTGGCAGCCGCCTGAGCGTCAACCGGATGGTCGCCGACGTACACCGCGCGCGATGGGTGCACGTCCAGAGCCGAAGCGCCCGCAGGAGGCTCTCCGGGTGCGGCTTGTGCTGCGCGACGTCCTCGCCGCCCACGATCACGTCCACCAGACCACTCGAGTCCGCCCGCTTCAGGATATCCTCGATGCGATACCGGAACTTCGTCGACACGATCGCGGTGCGAAGGCCTCGGCCGCGCAGGTCTCGAATCGTGTCGGCAGCCCCGGGATACAGACAGACCAGCTCCGCCATGACTCGATCGGCGTGCTCGCCGAAATGCTTCGCGTACGCGGCGCCGAGCCCCGGATCGTCATTGCCGCTCAGGGTCCGGAACGAGTGAGCCAGCGACAGTCCGATCGTCTGATGCACCAGAGCCGGCTCCGCGGCCGCGAACCCGAGCGCACGAAGCGCGTGGTTCGCACACTCCGTCACGCCGGCTGACGAATCTGCGAGGGTGAGATCGAAATCGAAAAGGATCGCCTCAACCATGTTCAGCCACGTGGCAGGATCAGCGGCGCCGCTGGCTGTCTCCACCCGAGGCGGCCAGCACGCACACCAGCGCGATGAGCCCGGGAAGGGCCTGGGTCAGCAGAATGGAGGTCTTGGCCGTGATCCCACCAAAGACGCCCGCGACCACCACGCAACTCAGAAAGAACACCTTCACGTCACGTCGTCCCGCCAGGAGGCCCCAGATCAGTCCCGCGGCCAGGAACCCGTTGTAGAGCCCCTGGTTCATCGCCAGCACCTTGGATGAGGCCGAGACCTCGGGGGTCATCGCGAAGATTCGTCGGCCCACCGGGTGGTCCCACAAGAACATCTCGAGGACGAGGATTCCGACGTGAGCGAGCGCTACCAGCCCCGTCAGGACATTGGCGATCGGCGTCATGGTTCCTCCCGCTACCGGTGTCGCCAGACCATCGAGAAGCTGATCGGCAGCCCCGAGTAGATCTGCAGCTTGGGTTTCTTCTGCAGCCAGGCGTCGTCAACGAGTCCTTCGTCCATCTCCAGGAGGTCCCAGCCGGCCGCGTGAGCGGCCTTCACATGATCGCTCAGGAGGTGCACGTAGCACCTGGATTGTCACGGGCTCGCCCGGCGCCCGGTCGAAGTGAGTGGGCACGCCAGCCATGAGGAACTGGGGATGAAAACCCACGATGACGAAGTGGCCTCCGCGTTTGGTGACGCGCCCGACCTCGCGGTAGAGCGGTCCGAGATCGGGCAGAGTGCTCGTCCGCCAGCGATTGAGTACAGAGATCGTACGTCTCGGCGGGCAGGCCGGTCTTCAAGACGTCTGCGATCCCAGAGTCCGGTAGACGCCCCTGCTCCGCGCCACGTCGAGCATCCCGGGCGTGATGTCGACGCCATCGACGGCGGCCGCCGAGCAACGCCGGCTGAGCCACAGCCCGATCCGCCCGGTGCCGCACGCGAGGTCGAGCACAGATCGCGCCGCCGACCAGTCGACCGTCCGCACTCTCTCCAGCAGGCGCAGGTCCATCTCGTCCTGGACGGTCTGCTCGTAGGTGTGCACCCACGCCCCGTAACCTTCCCGCACGTCGACGATGGGGTATCGGCGCTTGTCGTAGATGGAGTGATCCACGGACATCTCTCACACGGCTGGTGGAGCCCACGTCGGCGCATCGAAGTACGTCCCGTCGCCCTCTTCAAAGACCACGCTCAGCGCCCGTCTCGTCTGAGGCGACAGATCGAGGAGAAACGCCTCCTCCCGCGTGACGTACCGCGCCTCGAGACTCTCCTTGCCGTCAAGAACGAGACTCCCACCGACGACCCGCGCTTCGAATGCGAACGCGACATAGGCCATCTCGTCGCCGCTTCCGTACGTGATGTGATGGTCGCGCCCGCCAAAGACCCCGATGAACCTCGTCAGCTCGACGAGGAGGCCGGTCTCCTCCCAGGTCTCGCGGATCGCGGCGTCGGCCGGCGTCTCGAACGGCTCCACCATCCCGCCCGGATTGGTCCAGCGACCACCCTCCGCATGGCGGATCAGCAGCAGCCGGCGCTCGGCGTCGAAGACGTACGTCCCGGATGCAGACACGAAGAGCAGATCGTGGCCGACCTTCGCGCGGAGACCGCTCATGTACTCGGACATTGCCGATCAGGCCGCATGCGGCTCGCCCTCGAACACTGGACCCATGAAGCTCCGTTCGAAGCTCAGACCTATGGCACCCACCCTCTGGCGCCGAGCAGGATGCCATGGTTCCCGCCCGGCGTGTTCAGGCCGTAGACCCGCAGCGCAGACCAGTCGAAGCGCGGTTTCAGCTCGGCGAGGGAGACGGGGTCGACCGTTTCGTGGACCTGGATGGCACACAGCAGTCGGTTCTGCCCGAACCGATGGACCAGGAGTCCACGATCTCGGTGATTGGCGGCGTCGTGCGCCGCAGATCGAGGCCGGAGGCCTTGCTGAGCGCATCGCCCCAGGGCGGCGCGATGAACGTGATCAGCAGATGGTCCGCCGGCACGGTCGCGTCGGCCAGCCCGGACAGGTAGTCGGTGTTCACGATGTCGATGGGCAGCGCGAGGGCCGCGAGATTCCGGCTGGTGAGATGGAACACCATAGCATCCAGCTCGAACCCCAGCCCGCGCGCCCCCGGCAAGTGGCGCAGCATCCAGTACAGCGTATTGCCCGAGCCGGCGAACGGGTCGATTGCCAGCACCCCAGCGGTCGTAGGTGCCGTTCCGGCAATTGCGGCGATGTCCCGTCCGATCGCATCCGCCAGCCCATCCCGTGTGCATTCGACGGCAGTCCGCCCGAGCAGCCGAATGCCGTTCAGATACCAGTCGGCAGGCCGCATGCCGTAGATCGAGACATAGTCGGCGTCGCCGTAGCTGTCGGTGCCGTAGCGCTGCACCTCCCATAGCTCCAGCGTCGCGTTCCGCTTCGGCCCGCTCAGGAGCAGCTCGCGGTCATAGATCGGATCCTGGTTTTCCGGCAAGCGCGGGGCGTGGTCGAGCAGCGCGAGCACCGCGCCGGGCGACAGCGGCATCTCGCGGACGCGCACGCCCCAGGGGCTGAGGGCGTCGTCCACGGCCTCGGCGATGAGGGCGGGCACCGGGATCGCGCCGGCCTCGCCGACACCCTTGACGCCGAGGGGATTGAGCGGCGAGGGCGTCTCGATGTGGCCGACCTCCATGTCGGGCACCTCCATCGCCGTCGGGATCAGGAAGTCCATGAACGTGCCGGTCAGGAGCTGGCCGCGCTCGTCATAGACGATCTTCTCGTAGAGGGCACCGCCGATGCCCTGGGCCACGCCGCCGTGCACCTGGCCCTCCACCACCGTGGGGTTCACCATGATGCCGCAGTCGTGCTGGACGACGTATTGCACGATCGCGATCTGGCCGGTGCGGACGTCGACCTCGACGATGGCGGCGTGGAATCCGCTGGCGAACGTGGCCTGGGGCGGCGCGTAGTAGCCATGGGCCTCGAGGCCCGGCTCTTCACCGGAGGCGAGCACGGGGCCCTCGCGCGGCTTGACGAGGCGAAGCGCGGCCTCCGACGACTCCGTGCCATAGGCGTAACGGATCGGATTGGCGACGGTCGCGAGCGCGCCGAGCGTGAGGCGGCGGTCGGGCGCGCCCCTTGACGCGGATGGCCCCGTCCACCAGCTCGAGGTCGAGCGCCGAGGCCTCGAGGAGATGCGCCGCCAGGTGCAGCGCCTTGTCGCGCACCTTGAGCGCGGCGACGGACACGGCATTGCCGCTCGTCACCAGCGCGCGGCTCGCGAAGGTGCCGGCGCCCCAGTTGAAGCGGCTGGTGTCACCGGTGACGACCGTGACGTCGGCGGGATCGCAGCCGAGCGCATCCGCGGCGATCTGGGCGAACGTCGTCTGGTGGCCCTGCCCGTGCGTGGTGAGGCCGGAGGCGACGAGAGACCTTGCCGCTCGGCTCGACGCGGACGCGCGCGCCTTCATACGGCCCGATGCCCGTGCCCTCGACGTAGCCGGCGACGCCGAGGCCGAGATGGCGGCCCTCGGCGCGCGCGGCAGCCTGGCGCGCGCGGAAGTCACCGTAGCCGATCATGGACAGCGCCATGTCGAGGCCGGCCGGGTAGTTGCCGCTGTCGTAGCGGGTCGGCCCGCCGTCCTGGAAGGTGAGGCCCACGTCCCACGGGAACTCGTCGGGTTGGATCAGGTTGCGGCGGCGAACCTCCACCGGCTCGATTCCCAGCTCACGCGCGATGAGCCCGATGACACGCTCCATCACGAAGGCCCCGTGGGGACGGCCGGCGCCTCGGTACGGCGTCACCTGCACCTTGTTCGTGTAGACCACGTCGAACTCGACGTGATAGTTGCGGAGCCGGTACGGCCCGGGGAGCTGCGTCGAGGTGATCAGCGGCACGATGAGGCCGTACGGCGTATAGGCGCCCGCATCGTGCAGGAATCGGTCGCGCAAGCCCAGGATGCGGCCGTCCTCGTCGATGGCGACCTCGACGTCGTGAAGCTGACCGCGCTCCTGACTCGTCGACAGCAGGTGCTCGACGCGGTCCTCGATCCACTTGACGGGACGGCCCAGGCGCATCGCCGCGCACGGCACCAGGATCTCCTCGGGATAGAACAGCATGATCTTCGAGCCGAAGGCGCCGCCGATGTCGGGCGCGATCACCTCCACCTTGAACTCCGGCAGGCCGAAGATCCGCGCGAGCCCGTTCTTGATCGGCAGCGGCGCCGCTGGGTCGAGATCCACGCCCTGAGCGTCCCCGCGCGCGGGTCGAACTCGGCCAGGACGCCGCGGGTCTCGATGGGGCTGCCGCAGCTCCGCTCGATCCACAGCCGCTCGCGGAGCACGCGGGCGGCGCGGGCAAAGGCGGCATCCGGATCGCCCACGCGTTGCACGAGCCGGCCCGCGCGATTGGCGGGCACATCCGCGTGCACCAGCGGCGACCCGTCGGCGAGCGCGGCTTCCAGCTCGGTGACGGCGGGCAGCGCCTCGTAGCGCACCTCGATCAGCTCCGCGGCGTCCTCGGCCACGTAGCGGTCCTCCGCGACCACGAACGCGACCATCTCACCCATGTAGCGGACGCGGTCGGTGGCGAGCGGCCGCTGGGTGCGGGGCTGCGTGAGGGCGGGATGGGGGATGAGGAGCGGCGACGGCTGGTTCGGCTCGCCGAGGTCGGCCGCCGTCAGGACCAGGTGAACGCCGGGCAGGGCGCGGGCCCGCGCCGCGTCGATCGATACGATGCGCGCATGGCCGTGCGGGCTGCGGAGGCCGGCGGCGTGCAGCATGCCCTCCAGGTGCACGTCGTCGACGAAGCAGCCGAGGCCGCGGAGGAGGCGTGGGTCCTCGTTGCGGGAATGCGCGCGCCGATCATCCGCGTGGTCATGGCCGGGGCGCTTCCGCAGGCGCCGGCGAGGGGCCGCGACGTGCCGCGAGCAGCGCGCCCGCTCGGCGGACGGCCCGCACGATGTTCACGTAGCCGGTGCACCGGCAGAGGTTGCCCGCCAGCCAGACGCGGATCTCCTCATCGCTCGGGCGCGGGTGCTCCTCGAGCAGCGCGCTGACCGTCATCAGGATGCCGGGGGTGCAGAAGCCGCACTGAAGCCCATGCTCCTCGTGAAACGCTTGCTGAACCGGATGAAGGTGCTTCGGCGTCGGGCGCCAGGCCCTCGACGGTGGTGACCTCTCGCCCGTCGACCTGGGCCGCCAAGAGCAGGCACGACCGCACCGGCTCGCCGTCGAGCAGGACGGTGCAGGCGCCGCAGACGCCGTGCTCGCAGCCCACATGCGTGCCAGTGAGGCGAAGCCGCGAGCGCAGGAAGTCGCAGAGCAGGAGCCTCGGCGGCACGGCTTCGGCGCACTCGCGCCCGTTCACCCGCGCGCGAACCGCAACGGAGAGCGGGCCGCCCTCCGGGCTCATCGCGACGCTCCCTCCCGTCCGAGGTACGCCGGCACCATGGCGTGCGCCCGCAGCTCGGCGACCTGACGCACGGTGTGCGAGCTGCGCGTGCTGTGGCGGAAGTAGAGCGTCGACGCCGAGCCGATCACCGTGTCGACCACGAACACCGCGAGCAGAGCCCGGGCGAGCAAGCTCCCGCGCTCCCGGCCGAGGCGCAGCAGGGCGCGCCCCACGAGCAGCATGCTCAGCACGACGAACGGCAGCGCATAGAATTGCCAGTACGCGTGGATGCGGGCCCAGGTGGGCGCCACCAGCACATAGGCGAGCGCCGCGCCGCCGCTGATAGCGAGGAGGCGCCGGAGCAGCCACATCGTCCCCGGGGCCGAGCACCTGGGCGGCCGGCGGCCAGCGCCAGGCGAGGAGCGCCCCGGCAACCACGATGGCGGACAGGAGCCCGCGTCGGTGTAGTAGCGACGCGCGGTCTCGAGCTGACCCAGGGCGAACGACGGCGGATCAGCGCCGCCCACTGCGTCACCCACGGTCCGGCGAGCACTCCGTCCAAGAGCCTCAGCGATCCGATCGATCCTCCCGCGACGAGCCACAGGTGCCCCACGTCGACGAGGAGGATTCCGGCCGCCGAGCCCGCGAGCACGGCGACGGGCGTCACGCGAGAAGACCCGGACGAGGCATCTCGCATGGCGTCCACCGCCAGGACGGCGGTGAGGGCCGCGGCGAAGAAGAACGCGGGCCAGTCGATCAGCCCGCCGAGCACGACGCCCACCACGGCCACGAGAAGGCCGCGCCGCGTCCCTCCTGCCTCCAGATGGCATAGCCGTCGAGCTGGAGCATCACCGCGAAGAGGCAGAGCGGCTCGTAGTTCACCATCCGCCCGAAGAACGCACCCATCGGAAGCGTCGCCATCACCGCCCCGCCGAGTAGCGCCGCGCCGGCGCCGAAGAGCCTCGGAGCAGCACGATCATGCAGGCGATGGAGCCGAGCTGAAACGCGATGACGGCCAGCCGCGCCACCGCCGGCGTGATCCGATCCCGTCGCCGCGAAGGCCGCGGCCACGACCAGGCCCGGCCCCGGCGGATGGGCGCCGTATCGCCCCTCGAGACCCGTGCGCGGCTCGAAGAAGTAGTCGATGCGCCCGCGTGCGCGCGAGCCCGAGCCGGACGTGGCTCAAGGCAAAGGTGGTATGGAGCGCGCCATTGTCACTCGTGGAGCAGCTCCCACTCACGCGTGAGCCCGATGGACAGGATCGTGAGCGCGTAGACGAGAACGACGCCCGTGGCGACGTAGCGACTCACGCCGGCCGGGAGCCTCGGGCCGGAGCGCCTCACGCTTCCTTCCGCAAGAGCTCGAGCACCCGCTCTCCGATGATCTCGCCCGGGACCAGCACCTCGTCGGCGCCCGCGCGCAAGAGGTCCTCGGCGTCGGATTTCTCCTCCCCGTCATCACGATGGTCGCCCGCGGCGCCAGGCGGCGGAGGATCCGCGACCAGCCGGCGCGTGCTGATCCCCTTCAGGAAGGTGTCCGAGATCGTGGTCACGACGAAGCGCGCGCTGCTCGAGCCCGAGGTGCTCGAGGGCGTCGGGATTGGCCAGATCGCCGTACTCCCAGTGGAAGCCGCGCGCCATCACCCGCGGGCGCGCGTGGCGTCGTAGTCCACGAGGGTGATCCGCTCCTTCAGCTCGGGGGCGTCCTGCCTCCACCCGGTCGAGCACGGCCTGGGCGATCCGGAAGTGGCCGAGCAGCACGATGTCGCGCACGGGCCCGCCCTCGCCCGCGGGCCGAGCTGCCGCGGCGGCGGCATGCCGAGAGCGCCCGAACGGCCGGATGATTGCCCGGGCAATCTTGTCGTTCGCGCCGATCACGTAGGGCGACACGAGCGACGTCAGGATCATCGCCGTGAGCACCACCGCGCTCGCCTGATCCGAGACGTGGCCGTAGCCCGCCCCGAGCGTCAGGATGACGAGCGAGAACTCGCTGATCTGCGACAGGTTCAGCGCGGTGACGGTGCCGGCGTACAGCCCGTCGCGCATGAAGTAGGTCGTGGGCACGATGGCGATGAGGCGGCTCGCGAAGACGAAGAGCAGCGATGAGGGCGGCCTGGCCGAGGATCGTCGGCGGTCGGGACGGGGATCTTCATGCCGAGCGCCACGAAGAAGAGCGTCACGAAGAAGTCGCGGACGCCGGTCACCTTGGAGATGACGTCGGACCGTACGGGAACGACGAGATGCTGACGCCCGCGATCAGGGCGCCCATCTCCCGCGACAGGCCGAGGCTGCTCGGCGGCGCCGCTCACCAGGAAGCACCACCCACCGGCGGAGATCAGGACCAGCTCGGGCCGGCGCGCGCGCCGCCTCGAACACGCGGGAGAGCACGTGGCGGCTCGCGAGGAAGGCGCACCGCGACGAGCACGGCGCCCCCGCGATCGACCGGGCGATCGTGAGCACGCCCGGGTCGGCGAGGCTCGGCTGCACCGCCATGAAGAGGATGGCCCAGATGTCCTGGACGACGAGCACGCCGAGGGTGAGGCGTCCCGACAGGACCTTCAGCTCGAACTTCTCGCGCAGCAGCTTGACGACGATGAGGCGTCGAGCTGAGCGAGATGACGATCGCGAGGTAGAGCAGGTCGAAGTTGCCGCTCGTGACCCGATAGCCGAGCCAGGAGAAGAACACCAGGCCGAGCAGCGCATTGATCACGAACTGGCCCACGCCGAGCGCCAGCATGGACGCGTCCGAGTCGCTGGCAGCTCGCGCAGGTCGATCTCGAGGCCGATGATGAACAGCAGCAGGATGAGGCCGATCTCCGCGATCAGCTCGATGCTCTCGGCGCTCTTCACGAGGCCGAAGCCGAGGCGCGGGCTCAGGATGACCCCGCCCGCGATATAGCCGAGGATGAGGGGCTGGCGGATGAGCCGGGCGACGTGCGCCGCCAGCGCGGCGAACACGATGCCGAGCGCGATATCGCGGAGAAGGGTTACTTCGTGGGGCAAGGGGCTCGGCGTAAGCCGAAGCGCGCATTGGGCTCGTTGCGGCTAGCAGCCTACACGGTCGGCGGGAACTGTCGGCGCGGCGCGGCGCCCGGGGGCGAGGCCCCCCAGGCGTTCGCCGCAGGACTACTGGACGATCCGCGCTGAAGTCGTCGGCGCGGTGAGAGGTTCCCACCCCGAGCTTCCACCCATGGCGAAGCCTACGCCGCCGGTGACGGTGGGGCCGGATCCGCCACGGTGGCCTTGATCACCCCGTCGAGCCGGAGGGTCAGCGAGCCGCCGGTCGCCTGGCGGGACAGCGTGAAGCGGGAGCCCTGAGTGGGGTTGGTGACGCTCGCGGACTTCAAGACCGTCTCCACGCCATTGACCACCTTCGCGATCCGGAGCACCCTCGATCCGCCGATCTGCCGGTAAGCGAGACATTGTTGCTCGTCAATTCCTACCGCTTCTAGGAGATTCTCACTGCTTCCAGGAAAATGCCGCCCCCGGGAACGTCAGGCTGGTCACGGCTCAATCGAGCGGGGGCGCATCCTTCGGGACCATGAGCGTCCCGTCCTTCGTCATGCGGAAAGAAACCTTTGCCTTCCTCTCGCAGTGGCCGCCCACGGACGCAATCGCCTTGCCCGTCTTGGTTTGCCGTCGATCCCGCTCGCATTGGCCGTACTCCGCGTACGGACCGTGGACCAATGTCTTCCGGCCGGGGGGTATTGCTCGAACATCCAGTAGTGCTCGCTGCCGAGCGTCGCACGGACCGTACGTCCATTCCGTCACCGCGAGGCCCGCGCTGTTCACCTTCTCGCGCTTGTGCTGAAGCAGTGCTCTCCGGCGAAGTAGTAGCCCGGGCGCAGGGCGTCATCGCTCGGGTACTCGATCACGAGATCCGACTCGCTCGTCACGACTCCCGGCTCGGCCGACGATCCGCCGAAGACGGGGCGAGCCTTGCCCCGGATCATCAACCGATGTCCGTCACGGCCGATTACCTTGCCCTCGACCTGCAGCTCGCTCGGGCCGTCGGTGCGCCCCGCCCGCCCAACACGCTCCGCGATCTCGCGCATCGCGCGGTCCTCGAAGTGGGCGATGCGGTCGTGCAGGCGCGAGGTGACGCGTCGGCCGCCTTCCTTCTCCACGACGTATCCCGAGTTCGCCCGCTGGCCGAGCACGCCGCCCTCGCGCCAGTGACACTCGATCGCCTCGGCCCCGCGCCCGGCGGCGGAGAAGCCGACGATGAGCCGGCACGTCTCGAATAGCGCCTCGTCGCTCGTGCGCCAGGGCGCGGCGGCCGGCCGGAGCCGGCCTCGAAGTCGCGCGCATAGGACCGGATGTCGTCCGCGCTGAACCGAACGCCCGGGCGGGACGGCTCCGGATACGGGTAGAAGGGAGAGCGGTAAGGCTCGTCACACGTCACCGCAAGGCCATCTCGCGGGGCATTCGTCTTCGGATCGAACCGGAAATCGAAGACGCAGTCCTCGGGGACGGTGCCCGTCTCCACGGCCCACCGCTTGGCCTCGTCCCACAGGCCGTCGAAGTCGGGCAGAGCTCTCGCGGTCTGCGCCGCCGAAGGGCCGACGCCTCCGACGACGACAGCGAACGCAAGCGCAAGGATCAGGACCGGATGGGTCATCGCGCGAAGTGCTATGAGCGCGTCGGAGAAACCCGGCTAGAGCGATGAGAAGGGTCCAGCTGCGAGGCGGCGCCCGAAGGCAGCCGGCGAGGCGTACTTTCTGTACGTTGAGCCGGCTGTCGAGGGCGCCAACGAAGCAGATGGGCCCTTATCATCGCTCTAGCCGCGGTCGACTGAGCATCCGGCGCAGGATCTTGCCGGAGGCCGACTTCGGGATCTGGTCGATGAACTCGAGGTGCCGGATGCGCTTGTGCGGCGCCACGCGCGCCGCCACCCAGCCCATGATGGCCTCGGACGTGGTCGCGCGAGCGGCGTCGTCGCCGCTTGAGGACGACGTACGCCTTGGGCACCTCGCCCGCCTCCTCGTCCGCCTTGCGCACCACGGCGGCGTCGAGGATGGCGGGATGCGTGACCAGCAGCGCCTCGAGCTCGGCGGGCGCCACCTGCAGCCCCTTGTACTTGATCAGCTCCTTGGTGCGATCGACGATGAAGAAGAACCCCTCGTCGTCGACGTATCCCACGTCGCCGGTGTGGTACCAGCCTTCCCGGTCGAGGCAATCGGCGGTCTCCTCGGGCCGGCCCAGATACCCCTTCATGATCTGCGGCCCGCGGATCCACAGCTCGCCCTCCGCGCCCTGGGCGACCGCTCCTCGCCGGAGACGACGTCGACCATCTTCACCTCGGTGTTCGGCACCACCTTCCCGGCCGAGCCGGGCTTCATCGGCTCATGGCTCGTGGGGCTCAGGTGCGTGACCGGGCTCGCCTCCGTCATGCCGTAGCCCTGCACGACGGGGCAGCCGAGCTTGCCGCTCAGCTCGCGCGCGATGTCCTCGCCGAGCGAGACCAGGGCCGAGAAGATCCCGCCGCGGTAACTTAAAAAGGTTGCGCAACGGGATTCCTCGACTTTCGCTCGGAGTGACGATGACTCTGGATAATTGCGCTGCCGTAATCACCGGTGCATCGGCCGGGATCGGTCGGGAATTGGCGCGGACAACTCGCGGCGCGTGCAAAACTTCTCGTGCTCTCGTGGCCAGAAGGCGTGATCGGCTGGAGGAACTACGCGTGGAATTGCAGACGAAAAATCCAGCGTTGCGCCTCGGGGTTCGGCGGACATTGACCTCGCAAATCTTGAGCAGACGACGCGCCTCGCTGCTCTGCTTGCGAACGAGCCAATCGATTTCCTGATCAACAACGCCGGCCTCGGCGATCGCGAGATCCCCTTTGCCACGGCCGATCCAACTCGAGTGAACCAGCAGATCCAGGTGAACGTGCTGGCGTTAACCGCGCTGACTCGCGCGTTACTACCACGCCTTGATCGCGCAAAAACGCGGCGCGATCTTGAACGCCAGTCCCTCCGCTGGATTTCTCCCTCTCCCAAGCATTGCAGTTTACGCGGCCACAAAAGCATACGTCACCAGTTTTTCCGAAGCGATCCGCGCCGAGACACGCTGACCGCGGGATTACCGTGAGGCCGCGCTTTGCCCCGGTCCGGTCCATACCGGGTTCGACGAGGTCGCGAATCGACAGGAGCATCGACGAAAGCGGCGGAACAGTCTCGTGCATGCTCCGGTTGAGAAAGTCGCACGCGCCGGTTTGGAGGCGATCGAGAGAGACAAACCTCTGGTGATTCCCGGGATCGCCATGAAGATTGCGGCGAGCGATCGCTCGCGCTTTGCCGTTATCGCTGTTGCGAGTCGCGTCGGGAATCGTGAAGGACGATCGGAATTAGCCTTTGGTTGTTCTTGAGAGCGAGTAAGGGCTTGTCGTTACATCTCTTGCGAGACGCGTGCGTTACCCTAAAGCCATCAGGAAAAAGGGAATTTTTGATCGATGGCAGTCTTGTCCGGCATAATCCCAATCTCTCCTCCCACATCCGGATATAGACAAACGCGTAGCGCCGCCTCGGCGTTTGCCAGCCAGTAGCCTCGCCCGACCACTCCCTTTTTCCGCTTCTCGGCATAATCGAAAAATTCCGAGGCGGGTTTGACCGACCAGTTTGAGTATTTTCCGATTTGCATCGAGCGCCGCTCGCAAATCGCCCTCGCCCCACTGGCGTTCCAGTCCGCTTTTTGAAGGCGACGTATCGCGCTTTGCCGTTGAAGAAACCGACCTGGTGATCTCGAATCCTTCGCTCATGTCCCCCGTCAGGAACCCAAAGGCCTCTTCGCCCTGGCCCACCATCCCCAGGAGATTCGGCGCCATCGTCGCCTTCTTCCGAAGTGCGTTTCGATCTCTTCTTTGTCTGCTAAGAGAATGTTCATCCTGTAGGCAGTTCCCGGGACGAACTAGACAACGGCACAATCAGGATGTCGAATCCTGTAACAGCCCGCCAGACGCACTAAACGAGCTAAAAATTCGGATGTTTCCACAAGCTGCGGCGACGGCAGGCTGGTAGCCTGCCGTCGCCCAGAGTTCAGAAGCCCCGCGGTCAGCGACCGCCGCTACAAGCTCATTTGTATTTGACCGAGCAGCCGTAGGGACGCGTGTTGGCGTTCGAAACGGGCTTGCCGCTCGAGCGATTCATCGAGCGCGACTTTCACGTAGTTGGTCGAACTCGGAATGTCGGCTGGATTCGGCGAGGCTTTGCTGTCGATCGCGCCTTCGTAAATGATTTTGCCTTCGGGATTGATCACGAACATGTGCGGCGTGTTCTTCGCGCCATAGGTGCGCCCGGCTTTGCCTTCGGGATCGAGCAAGCAGTGCGGTTTGCTTCGTTTTCCATCCTGTCATCACTTTCTCGCCTGTTCCGGCGATAGGTTTCCCTCGTAACCGGGCGCGTTGGAATCGATCGTCAGCCAGACCACGCCTTTGCCGGTGTATTCGTCCTGCAACTTTTGCATGTTGCCGCTGCCGTAATGCTTTTTCACAAACGGGCACTCGGGATTGAACCACTCCAGCACGACGTACTTGCCTTTGTATTGCGAAAGCGCAATGCGTTTTGCCCTGAAGCATCCGGCAGGCTAAAATCGGGCGCAGCCGCTGCCGACGGGCGGCGAATCGGCAGCGAAAAGAGTAGTGGCGACGAGTGAACTCAATGTGAAGATCAGATTTGTTTTCATAATTTATTGTGACGCGACAGTGCGCGTTAACGGTTTCCAGTTTTTCCAGAACGATGTTTTTGGTGAGCAGTTCCGGGAAGATATCGGTTCGCGCGCGCTCTGCCCGGGATAAAGCACATATAATGGGACACCCGGTCGGCCAAATTGTTTCAATAATTTCGTGATCGCGGGATCGCCATTAGTCCAATCGGCTTTCAGTTTAACAATTTGCCGCTCGAAATGCGCTCGCGCACGGCTGCGCTTTCAAGCACCGTTGACTTCGTTGAATTTGCAGGTGATGCACCATTCGGCGGTGAAATCGATGAAGACGGAATGACCCTGCTGCAGTTCCGAAGCGAGCCGTTCGGGTGTAAATTTTTCCCAGCCTGCCACCGGAAGCTGTCGGGTTGTCGACCGCGGCTGCGCTCTGAAATTTATCGCCGATGAAATAATATCCGCCTCCGATTATGAGCAGGAGCATGAGCAGGAGCACGAGACCGCGCGTCTTGCGCTGAAGCCAGCGGTGTGAGAAAGGCGCCTTTCATCCAGCAGGCGACGCTGAGGACGAGAAGAAAGCGCGCATGTCCAGATCAGGGAAGCAACGCCGCGCTGAGCGCCGAGCACGGAAAGTAAAAAGAGCAGGGTCGCGATCAGCAAGAAACCCATGAGCTGTTTCACTCGCACCATCCACGGGCCCGGGCTTGGGCAAAAATTTGAGCCAGGCCGGTTGCGCGCTAAGCAGAAAATAAGGCGCGCTCATTCCCAGCGCGATTGAGCCAGAACATGAGCAAAATGACCGTGGCCGATTGGGTGAAAGCGAAGCCGAGAGCGGTGCCGAGAAACGGCGCGGTGCAGGGCGTGGCCAGCACGGTTGCGAACACGCCCTGGAAAAATGAGCCGGCTTCGCCATGCATAGACCCTTCAGCGGCGACGGCACCGCCGACTTAACCACTGCGGCAAATTAATTTCGAAAACGCCAAACAGATTTAGGGCAAAGACAAGCACAACCGCGCTCATGAAAAGCACGAAATAGGGATTGGTGAATTGCGCCGCCCAGACAGGTTGGCCTCCCGCAGATTTAATGATCACCAGGACAAGTGCCAGGCCGAGAAACCAGGCGAAAATTCCGGCGATGAAGGCGAGGCCGCTCCGAAAAATGCGGGCTCGGCTCTGGCCGGCTTGCTGAATAAAACCGAAAATCTTCAGCGAGATCACCGGCAGGACACACGGCATCAGGTTGAGAATGAAACCGCCGATGAAGCCGAAAATAAGGAAACGAACAAGCTCACTCCATGTCGAATTCTCGTTAGCCGTTGCCATTCCGGAGCCAACCGAAATGCTCCCAGGCACTGCGATCCGGTCCGTCAGCGGCATTTCCGAAAACGATCAGCCCGGGTAGCGATTTGAAGTTTTGCTTCGCGTTATCGAGCGGAATACGGAAGGTGTAGTTAGCGCCTTCGTGCGATTCCAAGCGCGGGTGACCAACGGCAACATTCTCCGGAGGCGACGGAAAGAACTCGACAGATGGAAATTTCGCCAGTTCAGGCTGGGTAACGTTCAAAACTAGTCCGGCCGCATCGCTTTTCCAGGAAGCGGAAAAAGTTGGCCGCAGGCGACCCCGGCAACTGCTTTTGAAAGCGCGTGAAAAGGTCTGTATTTGCCGGCGAGTTAGTCGCCGCGCTTGGGAGCGACAATGTCAAGACTGCGTCGCCCGGAATGCAAATCTTCTCACAAACAAGCCAGTTCACTTTCGCCGACAATTTCACCGTCAAATTGGTGGAGTTCTTTGCTGGCGTGATCTGTTGAATCAAAAGGACTTCGTCGTGATAGCCGTAGATTTGAATATCGCCCGGTTCCTGAAGCTTCAGCGGAATCGGCCATTGAATGCCGCCGACGCGCCAGCCTTCCGGTAATTCCCATTTGATATCGGTAGGAATGCCGAGCGTCGCCCGGATACTTCCAATAGGTATGCCAGTGCGGCTGCATTTTTAACCGCACGCCAACCAGAAACGGCTCGCCAGGAACAACGGCGTCCACACTTGCAAGGGCGTCGGCTTGGACGAGCTGTTTACCCTGGTAAATCTGCCCCTGTGCCGTCATTGCGATCAATGCCGACACCCACAGGAAAAATACCGAACGCCGGACTGCGTCCATGTGATTACTTATCACTCCACCTCGGTTCGGGCAATGGCTGGAGCTGGCTCATATCGTGCTGATAAAGGAGAATGCGTTACTTCGTAGTCGTTGCACTGATCGCGCTAGGCGTGATTTTCTTGCGACAGAAAAAGGCGGAAGATTCTGCGCCCCAAAAAACGGCGGAAGCGGTGGCTCAGGCAACATTGACGCCGCGACCGGCCAGCGAGCACGATTGGGCAAAGGCTGCAATTGATCGGACGAACGAAGTGAGACAGACAGGTGAAACGCGAACGTGCGTCAAACGAGGTGCCCTGATTGATCAGGGACCAGCGCCGTAAAACCTCAATCAAGCAATCTCCGCGGCGGATCGGACCACCAGCGGTGTGACTGCTCGCAACGCTAGCTTGGTGAGCAAACTCGCCTTAATGCTGCGCGCTCTGCGCCAGGGCCTTGGCGTGGATTGCCTGCTTGAGTGTCTGCGCTGACATGGCGTGCCCGGCGGACGCTGCGACCTCATTTTTGCCAAGCTGGGTAACGTCGCTTAAGAGGCGATCCCTCGTTCGTAAAAAGCTGCGTCGCGCCCGGCCTCATCTTTCTTAACCCGGAAACGTCCATGCATGATGCCGACGAGCGGAACGAACTGAGTGCCGTTGTTTTCCACAAACAAGATGTCGCGATCACCGACCTTGAATTTCGGCGCATCGGTCACCTCCATCGTCTCACTGCCCACCGTACGCCAAGCATTTGCAAAGTGATTTGCGCTCCAGGCTTTCCTTTAATCGCGTCCTCTACCTTAAAAGTAACATAACTGTTGATGTGGCGCTGACCGCCTTCCCCAGCCCATTGAGAACGCACATCAGTAACCGTTCCCTGAAAGATTACTTCGGCACGGCTGACGAGGGCTCATCAAAGGAAGGTGGAATGACTGTCGTGGCGAGTGCGCTGCAGCCGATCGCGAGGATCCCAGCGCAAGCGAGTAGAATACGCTTTTCATATGTAAACGTGATAACTTAATCTGCTTTGAATTCGGCATAGATTCAATTTTGAGGGGGTGGACTAAGCAGAGTCATTAATCGACATGAGCAAGCGCTGACGATCTTGTTAAGCCGGTGGTGTTCGCAGCAGACGCGACGCTCGCCAGCGGTGCCAGAGCTGAAGTCTGTGTTCGTTTGCTCAACGCTGAGTCAAGCTCAGCCAGCCGGAAGCGTTGGACCATTGGCGCTGCCGGTGAAGACATTGTTGTCGAGATACCAGAGGGTGGTTCCCTGGACGCTCGGACCATAAAGCACGTAATCGGGCTTGCCGTCCGCGTTGAAATCGGCCGCTCCTATCAAAGATATAGCCGCTTGCAATCATCGGCCCATATGCGCCGCTAATTAAAGTAGGGCCGGACAAGTACCCAGATCGCCGTTTGGCGCGTTGCTGGCATTGTAAAGGAGATAATCGGCCTTGCCGTCGCGGTTGAAGTCCGCAACACCAGCTATCTCTCCAATTAGCTGGAAGCGTTGGAGCAAAAGCGCCACCCATAAACATATTGTTGTTTAGTGCCAAATCGTCGCGGTTTGGCGCGTGCCGGCGTTGTAAAGCAAATAGTCGGGTTTGTTGTCTGCGTTGAAATCGGACACCGTCACCAACTCCCAACCACTGGGAAGGCTCGGGCCGTAAGGCCGCCGCTAACAAGGGTCGCGCCCGACAAATACCAGATCGCTGTTTGGCGTGTGCTGGCATTGAAGAGCAAGTAATCGGGCTGGCTATCGCCATTAAAGTCCGCCACACCAACTACTCTCAACCAGCCGGAAGAGTGGGAGCGGAAGGTGCCGGCGACAAAAGCATTGTTGTTCAAATGCTACCAGACCGCTGTCTGGCGCGTGCTGACATTGTAAAGGAAGATAATCGGGCTCCCCGTCGCCGTTGAAGTCGTAGAGCGGAGTTGGCGTAGCCTCCGGCACCGCCAGAGGTCGGGGCTCCATAGAGCGCTGCGCGCCCCGCGATGTCATCGCTCGAGAGCGTCTCGCGATTGCTCGTCATCGAATTCATGATCGCATCCACGTGTTGCCCATGATCATCTGGGTGATCCAGACCCAGCGCGTGGCCGAGCTCGTGAATAAGAACACGGCGGATATCGCCAATGGCCAACCTGTTCGAGCCGAAACGCAGCGGACCCCGATACGAGTCGAACTGATTGATTTCTGTTAAAGAGAACGTCAGCCTCGATAATATTGCTGCCGGAAGAACGCCAGGACGTCACTGCCAGCGTGCCTGATCCAAACCTTGCTGACCGAATACGGTGTTGGAGAAGACGATCAGCGTTGACGCCGTCACCGGAGGAAACGGGAGGACTGGCTGACATTGCCATTATATTGCAACCGGGCCATGACGTTGTCTCCACGCCGCGAGTGCTGGCGCTGCCGCAGTATTCCATGAAGTATTGCCATCAATGAGCGTGCGGCCCTGCAGAACCGAGGCCCATCTGGAAAGTCACGATAGTTCCGGCCGGCCAGCTACTCACCCTCCAGCACGTAGCCATTTGCACGGCGGGCAACCAGCGCGAAAACGGCCAAAAGAATCAGAATTGAGAGCAATTGCAGCGGTGCAAAAGCTCTCCTGGGCGTGGGATACGGCCGGGGCAGCCGGAAGAGAGTAAATCCCATAATCACCATAAAAGCACGAAGTATGCGAAGAGATACAGTGAAAGTTATCACCATCGCCAGACTCTTAATATCGCTATGCAATACTCTTCATTCGCAAATCTGCGTCGCCAGGCATTGCCGCAAGCAGTCTAAACGAGCATGCGCAAGTCCTGCTTCCGCCTGGACAGCCAATCAGGCCGAAACGGCGGCTACCGGATTAACTCGCCCGGGCAGCGTCAAGGAACGAGGAAGATCTTCTGCGAGTAGGGATCCTTGACCTTGCTCCCAGATTGGTAGCCCGTCACATCGACATAACCGCCGTTGGGGTCGTAAGGACTGAAAACATACCCAGGTTTCCCAGGAACAGGTTTCGCCACCGGGAATTGCGCTGCGCTATTTGACGAGGAACTCCGCGGCGTCGCGCTCGGCCGTGGCGTGACTGCAGTTAATGGTCGCGTCTCGTCTTGCTGGGATGGTGGCGAAGTGGTGGTCGAGGATGTTACCGTCTGCGGCGATCGCAAAGGCGTTGCCGTCGGCTGCGGAGGCATGCGCCTCCACCGGTTGCCCTTCGTAAACTGTCGTCTCCGTCGTCGGCTGCTCGCCGTGCCGGAACAAATGGACCGGAGCCGTTACAACTGCCGCGGAAGTCGAGGCCACATTTTCCGCCGTGCGGCAACCGAAAACGGTGAGAGTCAGAAGAAAAGTGAGTGCGGCGCCGCGAATCATCGTGCGATGTATATCAGCGCGCTGCGGACGCGCAACTTCTCGCCGCCTTGAAATCGGAAAGGAACGCCGAGATCGCGTCCTCCGTTGCTGACCACGCGCACATCAAACGATAAATGTCCGGCTCGATGAATTTGTAAAAATCCCATCCGCGCTCGCGTAGGTTCTCCGCAACCATCGCATCGAGACGAGAAAATACCGCGTTTGATTCGACCGGAAACACAATCTCAGCTCCACAACTGCGCAGGCCGCTGGCCAATTTGAGCGCCGCCTCATTCGCCTGCCGCGCGTTTTTCAGCCAGACTTCATCCGTCTAACAAGGCGAGCCAGGGCGCCGCCAAAAAGCGCATTTTCGACGCGAGATGTCCGCCCTGCTTTGCCCGATAATCGAAATCGGCGCTGCGCTCTTTGTTGAAGAAAACGACCAGCTCGCCTGCCGCCAGACCGTTCTTCGTTCCGCCGAAGCAAAGGACTTCCACGCCGGCTCGCCACGTGATTTCCTTCGGTGCGCATCGAAGTGTCGCGATCGCATTCGCGAAACGCGCACCGTCCATATGCAAAAACATCCCGCGCTTGTTTGCGAATGCTGAAATCTCGCGAATCTCATCAGGAACATAGACCGTTCCCACTTCCGTCGCCTGCGCGAGACTGATTACGCGCGGCTTGTGCGAATGTAATTCGTGTTGGCGCGTCAGGGCCGCTTCCACTTCGCGCAAATCAATCTTCCCTTCGTGCCGGGCGTTGGAATCAGTTTGGATCCACCTGTGTAAAATTCGCACGCGCCGCATTCGTCGTTGTCGATATGCGCGTACTCGTGACAGATGACGCTGTGAAATGGCTGGCAAAGTTGTGCCAGCGCGAGCGCGTTGGCTGCCGTCCCATTGGAGACGAGAAAAACGTCGCAATCGATTTCAAAAAGTTCACGGACGCGATCACACAGGCGCTGAGTCCATTCATCATCACCGTAAGCTGCCGCTGCGCCGGCATTCGCGTCCTGAAGCGCAGCGCCCACTTCCGGGCAAAGGCCCGCGGTATTGTCGCTCGCGAACTCCTGGCGCCGCTCGATCATGCTGCCAGTCGCTACCCGAGTTTCCCGATTCGAGCAATCGAATGATACCGGTCTGCGAGTAGTCCTGAGTTTATCGAAGGGCAGTCGATCCACCTAGGTTGTCGCCTTCGCCTGGCTCAAATGCGGCAGACAATATTCTTCGCCGTTGCGCGCCACCCGAAACTCGAGATTTGGATCCGTCACTTCCGTCGCCCCGCAAATCGCGCAACGATGCAGTGCCTCCGCTTCGGCTTCGCGTGTTTGCATTTCAAAACGGCGGCGGCGGGCGGTCACATCACGGCGCTGGCGAGCGTCGCGCACGATACCGGGACCGAAGAAGATCAAATAATTCGCCATCGCACAAATCGCCGCGGCGCGAAATTGCATCGAACCGACAACGATTTGCAGAAGCAAAACGCGCAGCCGAAAACCAGGCGATCCATTTCACTTTCATCGGCAGGATGTAGGCGAAATAGATGACGAGATCAGGATAAAAACGGGCGAAAGCGAAAAAAGCGAAGTGGTCAGCATCAAATTTGAAAAAGCGGCACCAAAGAAAAAGGCTGCGATGGTCGTGCCGATCATCCCGAGCAAATAAAAAATGGTTAGCTTGAACGCACCCCAGGCTGATTCGAGCCCGTTGCCCATCCACCAAAGAAAGAGAATGTAAAAGCGACGTTAACCCAATCGGGTAATGGCAGCATGCTCGCCATTTGCGGAATGAAAATATAAGTGATCAGCCGCCAGACTTCGCCGTGCATGACTGCAACAGGATCGAGATCGAGCAATCGGAGATAACCCGGATTCACTTTCTCGAGGACGAAGACGAGCGCGGTAAGGAAGCCGACGTAACGGAGCAAGCCGGGAACGGCGAGAAAACCGATCCGCCGTTCGAGTTTGTCGAGCCACGTCATACTTCCGGGAGAGTAAAGGCCGCAGTTTGCGTTTTCAAGGTAGCGACGGTTTCGCCCAAGCGCCGGCGAGGAACACGGGCTCAAGCCTGTGCGTCAAACAGGTCTCCAGACCTGTTTTCCTTCAGCCGGCTGAAAGCCCGCTGGGCGCACAAGCTAAAAGCTTATGTTCCGATGCTTGCGTCACTTTCCTCGAAGTCTAGGATGCTCGCGTGAGCGAAGCTCGCCGAGAAAAAGACGCCGCTTTACCAGGAACACGTGCGGCTTGGCGCACGAATGGTCCCCTTCGGCGGCTGGCTCATGCCGGTGCAATACAGTAGCATCGTGGATGAACATCAGACCGTGCGAAACGCAGTCGGCATGTTCGATATTTCGCACATGGGACAGTTCATCGTCTCGGGAAATGATGCGCGTGACTGGCTCAACCGCATGCTGACCAATAATGTAGCGAAGCTGGACGTCGGTCAGGGGCAATACACTTTTCTTCTCAATGATAACGGCGGCGTCATTGATGATTTAATTCTCTATCGAATCGGCCAGTCGGAATTTCTGCTCGTCGTTAATGCTTCGAAGATTGAGGAAGATTTTGCCTGGTTGGAAAGGCATCGGCAAGATGGCACGATGCTGAAAAATCGCAGCGCGGATTTTGGCGGCGTCGCTATTCAGGGACCGCGCGTGGTCGATCTTTTCCATGACTTGTTGGGGCAGAGTGTCGAGCTCCCGGCGCGAAATCACATCATCGATTTGGTTATTTTAGAAATGCCGGTTTCGATCGCGCGCACCGGTTACACCGGTGAAGATGGCGTGGAGGTTTTTCCGGGCGAGTGACGCGGCGAAGTTCTGGACTTTGTTTTGGAACGCGGCGCCAAATTCGGCGCAAAACCGTGCGGTCTGGGAGCGCGCGATACTTTGCGATTGGAAATGTGTTACCCGCTCAACGGTTCTGATCTCTCCGCCGAACGTAATCCGATCGAGGCCGGGCTCGGCTTTTTCGTCGATCTCGAGAAACCAAATTTCACCGGGCGCGAAAAATTGCTGGAAACGAAAGCAAACGGTGCACGTGAGCGACTCATCGCATTCAAGATGAATGGAAAAGGTCCGCCGCCGCGCCCGCACTATTCGCTTTTGAACAACGGCGCACGGGTTGGGGAAATTAGCAGCGGTACGCTTTCGCCGAGCTTGAACATCGGCATCGGAATGGGGTATGTCTTGGCCGCGTCCGCGAGGATCGGGACGCGGTTGGAAGTGGAAATTCGCGGACAAAAATTTCCGGCGACGATCGAAAAGAAACCCTTTACAAAAAACAATCATGAACGTTCCCGACAATCTCCTTTACACAAAAAGTCATGAATGGATTCGGCGCGAAGGCGACAATATCCGCGTCGGGATCACAGACCACGCCCAAGCTGAGTTGACCGATGTTGTTTTTGTCGAACTGCCCAAAGTCGGCACGAATGTGGAAGCACAAAGCGCCGGTGGCGGTGGTGGAATCGGTCAAGGCCGCGAGCGACATTTACGCGCCCGTCAAAGGAACCGTGGTGGAAGCAAACAATGCGCTCACTAATAACCCTGCTCTGATCAACACTGATCCATTCGGCGAAGGCTGGATTTTTGCCCTCAAAATCGACAATCCCGACGATCTCAAAAATCTGCAGAGCGCAGCGGCTTATAAGGAACAGATCGAGGGGTAATTATTATCTGTTATCTCATTAACACCGGCCTTCAGGCCGGTGATTGTCGTCGACGAGGAGAGCCGTTTTAACGGCTTTCGTTGCGATTGATCAGGTGTAAGCACCGGCCTAAAGGCCGGTATTAATGAGAAGTGATCCGCGTAATCCGCGGTTAATTATTTAGTCTTTGCCGAAGAGCAGATGCTCAACGGCGCACAGGAGCTGCTCGATTTTCACCGGCACAGCCAGGAAGCTGTAGCCGCGCATGATTCCGGCGGACATGAATTGCCGTTCCGAAACAAAGTTGCTCAAACAAAGCAACGGAACATGACAAAGATCGCGATCTTTCTGAAGTTGCCGGGCAATGATTTCTCCGTCACTAGCGGCGCTGGTGAGATCGACCATGATCAGATCGGGCCGAAACCAACGGGCGGCATGAACAGCGAAAGCGGCATCGTGTTCTTCGCGGATGGAATACTTGCCCGCACTTTCAAGAGCGCGGCGGAGCGTTTGAGTGACGCGTGTCTTGTGATCGAGCAGAAGAATTTTTTGAGGACCTTCACGAAATTGTCTCTTATTCCGAGCATCGCCTATGCCAGTGGAGCGCTCCGGCAAGATAGGATTTTCTACCCGCCAATATTCACAGAGCGACTGCAGCCTGCTTTACTCACGCTTTGGTTACTGTGGCGTGTTTCATGCACATTCCGCACCCGGTGGCTCAAAGGAAACTCGACACCGTATTGATGGTGAGCGCCAGAATCACGGTGTTGAACCCAAACGACAAGATCCCGTGCAACAGCACCAGCCGCCGCATTTCGCGCGATGTAACATCCACATCTGAAACCTGGCAGGTCATGCCGATGACGAACGAGAAATACGCGAAGTCGCGGTAGTCCGGCAAATCATCCTCGGGAAAGTTCAGACCACCGGCGTGTTTTTCTGCGTTAGTTGCGCTGTCGTCATAAAATCTGTGGGCGTAACGCAGTCCGAATACGGCGTGCATTAGCAGCCACGACAGCACTATCGTGGCGAGAGCGAGCAACAGATGAATCGAAAAAAGGTGCCGCTCCTCCGGTTTTCCGCTGCGGATCAGAAATGCGACCGCAAAAAGAGCGGCGCACGCCACAATGATAACAAAGATGAAAATGACCGTGCGCCCGACGTCCTGTCGTTGCGCCACCGCCCGGATTTGCTCCAGCGGAGTGAGCGTGACTGTCACCCAGAATTGAACCGAGGATGACGAAGGCAAAGGCATCATAAGTGGCGAGCGACACCATCCAGAGCGCCTGCGTCCGCAAAGCCAGCCCGACGAGCGCGGCCACGATAAATCCAAGAAGCAACCGATGGTGCGCATCCATCTTCGCAATCGTTTGCAGCACTCGCGCCATGCCGGGATAGAACGAAACGGACTCCGTTTTCGCAAGCGAAACTCCCATTCATAGTCCTAGCCGCTACTCTGCTCGCGTTCAATTCACGGTTCTCGTTTTATGCTTCACGTTCCATCGTTCTGGGATGTCGGCCGGAGCCGAAACACCTCTTGCTTTTTGTCATCTCTAACGAACCTCGAGATGCAATATCTTATTCTCGTTAGATGTCGCATCGTTGTGCATCCTTGGAATACCTTCTCGCCATCGCCATTTCGGCCGCGCTTTTTGTGTGCGGCCCCTTCTGCGACTATCCCAGTACGGCGAGCACAGGGCGGAGGGGTGGCTTTGAGTGGGCGACGACAGCGATCCAGACACTTCGCGTAGCTTCCATGAAAAAGCTGTTGAACATAGTTTATTGGATTGGAATGGCCGTATCGCTTGAACTAATTAGCTTCGGGGTATGTTGCCACTTTACCATCGATGCAATTATGCGGATCCCTTTCGTTTTCCTTCCCGTCTGTGCTGGGCTAACGATCGGTCTTTATTGCGTCGAACATTTGCTGCGACAAAGGAGGTGAGCCCCGCACGATCGCAATGAAAATGGCGGCCTTACAGCGATTCTCGAAAATGAAATACGTGTGCGTTGCCGTTCTCGTCGCTCTTACTTTTATCACTCCGAGCCGCGCAGTCTGGCCAGAGAAAAACCCGGCGGAGGCGGTTCGCAATTTTTACGCATGGTACGTGCATGAGGTCGTGAATGGTAGTCGGCCGCTCGAAAAAGAACAGGAACAAATGCGGAAATTTGTCACGGAGGGCCTACTCAGCCGCATCAACAAAATGCCGAAAGGCCCGGGTGGCTTGGACGGCGATTTTTTCCTCAACGCCCAGGAGGTTGATCCGGAATGGGGAAAGAATGTTGCCGTTAGTAACTATTATGTCGGGAAAACAATGTCGAAGCTGGGCGTAATTCTCACAGGCCGAAAACTCGGTGACCGCCAATTTGAGGTGAAGGTGCTTTTCCAGGAAGGCGCCTGGAAGATTGACGAGGTAAAATTCAGCGACTGAGAAAAACCTTTGACGGTATCCTGCGCCAGCGCCTAGCCTTTCGCCAACAGTAAGCGAGTAGGCTTACTTGAATATGGCCGGCCGCATTGGCGTTGAATTCGGACGGGCTTTCCTAAACCTCAACTGAAAGAAATTCGAAATGAAATTAATTGTTCGCTTATTGAGTGTTGCAGTAGCTGCTCTATGCCCGCTTGCGCTTGTTTGGGCGCAAAGCTCGCCTAGTGAAAGCTGCCAGCGGCGGCTTCGTCGGCTCCGGCACGTAGCGAGGTTTATCACGTTTACTTTGGCAAAGCTGCCGCCGGGAAGGCCGTTCAGTTGGCGGAAATGCTGAAAACACCAAATCCGAAAGACCCGATGCCGGGGCATTTCATTCTTCTGCGCCATCAGGAAGGCGATGCGTGGGATTATTGCCTGATCACACATATGGGCGCCAAGGCGACGGTCGACGCCACGCCGCTTCAGGTCCCTGCGGCCATGCGCGACGTGAGCGACTGGCATAACGATACGTTCGTGAACGGACCGTCGTGGGAAGAATTCACCAAGGCGATGGCTATTTCCGATGACGCCAAGAGCAAGAGTAGAGGATCGGTTTACGTCGTCTCGGTCTTTCGGCCTACGCCAGGACATCGTGACGATTTGGAGAAGATACTATCAGCGCCACCGAATCGTCCCAGCGACACTTCTGCCGGAACGGTGCTGATGCAGCACCTCGAAGGTGGCCCGTGGACTTTTCTGACCGTGGTGCGGTACAACTCGTGGCAGGACTTTGCCACGAACGATATGAACAATGTGACCCAATCTAACAAAAATGAGGGCGGCTGGTTTGCTTTTCGCCAGTACAGCGCCTTCCACACTGATACTCTGACTGATCGCATTGCGCCGTAATGTTCGGGCTGCTCCCGGAAGACGCTATCGCTAATTATCGCGACGTGCACACTCCTGGCCGGCTGCCAGCGCGGGCCGAACCCGGCTGACACGGTTCGCAATGCCTATGGCTGGTATCTGCGCGAGCTGAAGAGTGGAGTTAACCCGCTGGAGCAAAAACGAGCTGAGCTCAAAGAATTCGTAACCGACAATTTTCTGGCGAGTCTCGATAACATGCGCTCTGAGCTGGAGGCCAGCCCGCTTATGGATGCGCAGGGCTTCGATGCCAAACTGTCGGTTGAGAAGGTTACGAGCGATCGCCGGGCCGCGACCGTGCGAATTGGACTAAGCGGTCGTCTCTTTGGTCAGCACGCGTTGAATGTTTACCTGGTAAAGATAGATGGCAGGTGGAAAGTGGACGATGTAAAGCTACTTGAACAATTGTCGTTAGCTGAAAAATCCGAGCGAGCTGGTTGAAAGGCCGAGAGTTACCAGCGAGAAGGCGACTTGGAAGTCGCCGCCCGAGTCATTAATAGATTTCCGGTCTGAGCTGTGAGATCACCGCGATGGCGGTGATGCCGCTCCGAACCTTTCCCGTCGCCCGCTCCCGCGCTCCACCGAGCGTGGGGCGAAGATTTTCGAGACAGCACGGCACGATAATCGCATTAAGTTCGCTCGTGCACGAAACCGTCATGACCGAGGAGCTGGATCGCGTCCTGCAAACGCGTGCCGGTCGCCGGGTGGAATACCTCAGTATCACCTGGACGTCGCTGGAAGCGATTATCGGCGTTACGGTCGGCATACTCGCCGGCAGCGTTGCTTTGATTGGATTCGGGGCCGATTCAATTATAGAAGTAGCCTCGAGCTGCGTCCTATTATGGTGGCTGGCGGAAGGCTCGATTGATCGCGATCGTGCGGCCCATCGATTGGTCGGCGCCTGCTTTTTGCGCTTGCCGCCTACATCGCGATTGACGCCTCAGCGGACTTGCTAAGACACGAAGCACCGCGCGTCACTTATTTCGGCATCCTCTATGCGGGAGCGTGTGTCGTTGTCATGCCTCTTTTGGCGCGAGCGAAGCGTCGCGTCGCTGTGCGGCTGAACAGCAATGCTCTTCATGCTGACTCTCATCAGAGCGACATCTGCGCTTATCTCTCGGTGATATTACTTCTCGGTCTCGCACTCAACGCCGCTCTGGGCTGGTGGTGGGCCGATCCAATTGCCGCCCTTGCATGCTGCCAATCATCATCCGCGAAGGCATTGCCGGCTGGTGTGGCAAAACCTGTTCGCACGCGCATTTTTGAGATGGAGTAGGTTGCTCAGCGGCCCTTCCCGGGCAACTGTGAACGCTCATGCCGGATCGACTAACCACCGATATCATCGACGCCGAATTAGCTCCGGGTGCGCGTAATGCCATCCGCGTTTGCCTGCGGTTGCAACCAAGCGAGCGCATCACGATTATCACGGACGAAGCGACGGCCGAGATCGCGGCGGCGTTGCAGGCGGAAGTGGAAGAAGTGGGCGCCGCTCACGCCGTTTTCGTTTTGGAAAATTACACGGAGCGCCCGCTCACTCGTATGCCGAAGATCATTCTGGATGATCTGGCACAATCGCAGGTCTCAATCTTTGCGGCGCGAACTTTGACCGGTGAACTTGGTTCGCGCATCGAGATGACCGCGGTGATAAATAAAAATCAGCATTCGTCATGGCCACATGGTCAACATCAACCGGCAGATCATGGTTGAAGGAATGCGCGCCGATTTCATTGCGGTTGATGCGCTGAGCCAGCGTCTGGTCGAGCGCGCCCGCAAAACTGAACGCATCCGCTGCCAAACGCCACACGGGACGGAATTTGAAGCGGAGTTTTCTCCAAAACTAAAATGGTTGAAGACAAGTGGGCTGATCACGCCTGAGAAATGGGGCAATCTTCCGGGAGGCGAAATTTTCACTTCCCCGAGAAACTGCAACGGCACCTTCGTTATAGATGGCGTGGTGGGCGATTATCTTTGTGCGAAATATGGTGATCTGGCCGCCGCGCCGCTCACTGTCGAAGTGGAAAACAGCCGCATCCGATCAATGCGATCGGAAAACAAAAAGTTGCTCGAGGAATTTCGTGGCTACACCAGCACCGATGAGAATAGCAACCGAGTGGGCGAATTTGCCATTGGCACAAACACCGCATGCACCCACGTAATTGGTAATATTTTACAGGACGAAAAAATTCCCGGCGTTCACCTCGCCTTTGGTCATCCGTACGCCGAGCACACCGGCGCGAACTGGCTTTCGAAAACGCATATCGATTGTGTAGGGCGCGATTTCGACATCTGGTTCGACGGCGCGCAAGTGATGCGGGATGGGAAGTTTTTAGTGTGATTTTGGCGGAGCTGGTGTCGTGCGTGATCTGGCGGAGACCTGCTGGCGCCAATGACGAAGCACGAATGACGAATGACAGAAATCCGAATTCATCAATGACGAAGGAGCAGATGCAACGCTTTTGCATTATTCGGATTTCGTCATTCCTTCGTCATTAGACATTCGTCATTCGTCATTTCAAAGCCATGCATCCCGAACTTCGCGCACGCTTCAACTCCGACTTCAGCCCCGAGAAGTATGCCGGCCTCTTGCGCTGCGTAAACGAAACCGAGAAGTGGCCAGCCGATTTCCGGATTTCGGAAACACCGATTTTTTTGACGCGCGAATTTTGTGATGAGGTGGTAGGCGCGGCTAACGAGATTGTGGCAAAAACGCGCACAGCGGAATTTGCGCGCCACGCTGCCACCGCCATTCCCTCCGGCTTGGAGGTGCCGAATGAAACCGCGCATCCGAACTTTCTGGTGGTGGATTTCGGAATTTGCACGGTGGGCAATCGGCTTGTTCCGCGCTTGATCGAATTGCAGGCGTTTCCCAGCCTGTTCGGTTTTCAATTGCTCCTCCTCGGCTGCATGCGCAAAGCTTTTCCGGCGATCCCGCGAGACTGGACCTCGTCCTTCGGCGGAATAGATGATGACGATTATCTTAAACTCTTGCGCAGAACCATGCTGGGCGACTCCCGACCGGAAAATGTGGTTTTGCTCGAGATCGACCCGGCGAAACAGAAGACACGGGTAGATTTCGCCTGCACCGAATCGCTTCTCGGTATTCCGCCCGTCTCGCTCACTGACATTACGAAACGTGGACGGCAATTGTTTTATCAACGCGCGGGACGCGAAGTGCGGATTGAACGCATCTATAATCGCGTGATTTTTGATGAGCTGCTAAGACGACCGGATTTGAAACTACCATTCAGCTTTCAAGAAGAGCTCGAGGTGGTCTGGGTTGGTCATCCAAACTGGTATTTCCGGATCAGCAAACATTCGTTGCCATTCTTGAAAAGCGCGCATACCGCGCGGGCATTTTTGCCGACGAATTTCCGGCTGCCGAATCGACCGGCGATTTCGTCCTGAAGCCGCTCTACTCCTTTGCCGGCCTGGGTGTCGATATGGAACCGACCCGGGAAAAGCTAACGGCATTGAAAGATCCGCACGAGTGGATTCTGCAAGAGAAAGTTCAATACGCGGAATTTGTTCCGACGCCGGAGGGTCCTAAATCCAAGGCGGAAATCCGAATGATGTTTGTCTGGCCGGATAACGAACCCGACCCAATTCTCGTTAATAATCTGGTGCGGATGAGCCAGGGAAAAATGATGGGAGTCGACTTCAACAAAGACAAGACCTGGGTAGGTTCGAGCATCGCGCTCCACCAGCGCGGCAATTAAACATATTATGAAACAGGAAAATCCTTGGATCGAAATTTGTCCCGGCATCAGGCGGCGAACACACGCCCACGGCCGCACCATGTATCAAATGGTGGCCGAGCTGGCTGCGGGAAGCCGCATGCCTGAGCATCAGCATTCGCAAGAGCAAATTGTCCATATTCTTTCCGGACGAATGCGATTGATCGTCGAAGGCACACCTCACGAACTCACCACCGGGGATGTCTTTTATCTCGCCAGCAACATTCCGCACGGCGTTGAAACGATCGAGGATACACGCGTGCTCGATACCTTCAGCCCGCCACGGGACGAATACCTAGCGATCGACGAAAAGGAACGGAATTCGAAAAAAGGTTAAACAGTTAAATCGTTAAAACCCGCGGGCACCTTTTCCACTTGGTAACCCTTTAATCTTGTAACTCGTTTTCTTGGGCAATAATTACTGACTGCTTCCGCAGAAGACCGGACCGGCACGACTTCGAATTCCATCAGATCGCTCCAGTTGCGCGTCCAGCGATCGAAGAGCGCGAAATCATTCGTCTGCATTAGTTGATAGCAGACTTTGAAATCGTGATCGATCCAACTGGAAACGATACTCGAGTCCATCCGGCATCATTCGCCCTTTTTCGCGTAATCGTTGGTAAATCGCGGGCGCATTCTTGAAGCGCTCGATTACCATGTAAAGCATCGTTGCTTCTGTAGTGGCAGGCGTGCCGCCCGCAACCTCGATTTTGCAGCCGACACGGCTGCCGCTACAGCTACTTCAGCTCCTCGTTCGTCTCCGCGAAGGCATTGACGGCGAATTCCAAATCTTCGCGGGAATGCGCTGCGCTGACCTGCGTGCGCACCCGCGCCGTGCCATGTGGCACCACCGGATAGAAGAAGCCGATAACGTAAACGCCTTTCTCCAGCATGCGGGCGGCAAACTTTTGCGACTTCGCCGCATCGCCGATCATAATTGGAACGATTGGATGGACCCCGGGCTTGATCGTGAGTCCACGTTCCGTTAGGGCGGCTTGCGAAAATATTTCGTGTTCGCTTCCAGCTTGTCGCGTAACTCGGTTGAACCAGCTCAGAAGTTCGAGGGCTTTCAAGCGTCGCGGCGACAATATGGGGCGCGACGCTGTTGGAAAAAAGATACGGGCGTGATCGTTGCCGCAATAGCTCAACGATGTGCTGCCGTGCGCTGGTAAATCCGCCACTGGCGCCGCCGAGCGCTTTCCCGAGCGTGCCAGTGATGATATCGATTCTACCCATCACCTCGCGGTATTCATGCGTGCCGCGCCCTCTCTTGCCTAGAAAACCCGTCGCGTGCGCATCATCGATCATCACCAGCGCGCCATACTTGTCGGCCAGATCACAGATAGATTTTAGCTCGGCGATGGTTCCGTCCATCGAGAAGCAACCGTCGGTCGCGATCAGTTTCACTTTGGCGTTGCTCGCCTCGCGCAACTTCGCTTCCAGATCGGCCATGTCGTTATGCTTGTAACGAAAGCGTTGAGCCTTGCAGAGCCGAATGCCGTCTATGATCGACGCGTGATTTAATTCATCGGAGATCACTGCATCCTTATCCGTCAAAATGGTTTCGAATAGCCCGCCGTTGGCGTCGAAGGCACTGGGATAAAGAATCGTTTCCTCGGTCCCGAGAAATTTTGTCAGCGCGCTTTCCAGTTCCTTGTGAATGTCCTGGGTGCCGCAAATGAAACGCACGCTCGCCATGCCGAAACCGTGAGTATCAAGCGCTTCCTTGGCCGCGGCGATAAGCGCGGGGTGATCGGCCAGGCCGAGGTAATTGTTTGCGCATAAATTGAGAACGCGCTTGCCGCCGGCGACGGCAATATGCGCATCCTGCGGCGTGGTGATAATCCGCTCAGTTTTGTAAAGGCCTTGCGCTTTGATTTCATCAAGCGTCTTCGCGAGTTGCTGATCAAATTCGGCGAGCATGCGGGCAATCTTGCGCGAACCAAGCAGAGTGCAAAGCCGGCGGCCATCGGTCGGCGACGGAAATTTCGGTTGCGTGGCTTGTGAATAATCTGTTAATAACCCCGCATCCGCCCTTGAAATACCTTCGGTTCGTCATCCTTATCGCGCTTCGCCGCAGTCGGAACAATTCTCCTCTCTTCCTGCGGCACGACAGGTGTGCGCGCACTCCCGGCCTACGAGCCCCCGCTGGTAAAATCCAATTTCCAAACCGTGCGCACGACCGCTTATACCCATACTGAGTCGGACCATCTGCAGTTTTCCGATCACAATGCGCTTGGGGGCCAGTTGCAGGCAGCGGGGCCGCCGATTCATCGGGCTGAAAACACTCGTCTTCCCTTAGAGATTGAAGGCGACTACAGGGTTGTTTCCTACACGCCGGCGCCCCAGCCATTCTCGATGAACGATGACGAACCAAAACCAACGGTGCGCAAGGCAACGCGTGCGACCACCACAACAACTACGACAACGACGCGAACGGTGAAAGTTGTGCGGGGAAACGCGTGGTGGTGAAAGGTAAGCCACAGCCCCCGAAGATTGGAAGTGCGGCAGCGGACTGGTCGCGCTGGCCGATGGGCACGACTTTCCGATTGCTTTCAACCGGTCAGATTTATCGCGTGGACGACTACGGCTGGGCATTGGCTGGACGCAACACCATCGACCTCTACATGGCTACCCAGGCGGAGATGAACGCGTGGGGCGCGCGGGAAGAGCCGATGCAGATTCTAAAATGGGGCGACTCAGAGGAAAGTTTGCGCTTTTTGGAGCGGCATCAGGATTACAAGCATATCCGCCGCATGGTGCTCGAGCTTCAAGGCAACGAAGAAGCGGCGGCGCAGTTGCGGTAATTCGCTTTCCCTCCTCTGTCATTCCGAGCGCAGCGAAGCGGAGTCGAGGAATCTCTATCTCTGACTGAGACATAGTAAGAGATCCTTCGACTTCGCTCAGGATGACAACGTAGCAAAATCCAGCACGATCTTTCCAGAGTTGCCGGACTTGGCGAGCTCGATGGCTTCTTTGAATTGTTGAAATGGAAAGTGATGGGTGATGACCGGTGAAATATCCACACCGCTCTGGATCAGGGAGGTCATTTTGTACCAGGTCTCGAACATTTCGCGTCCGTAGATTCCTTGCAGCGTCAGGCTATGAAAGACGACGACATTCCAATCGATCGACGCGGTTGATGGCATGATCCCGAGGAGCGCGATTTTGCCGCCGTAAAACATATTCGGGAGAATATCGGCGAAAGCTTTGGGGTTACCCGACATCTCCAGGCAAACATCGAAACCTTCCTTCATTCCGAGCTGCGTCATCGCATCCGCTAATTTTTCCGTGCGCACATCGAGCGCCAGCGTCGCACCCATTTTTCGGGCGAGATCGAGACGATAGGGATTGACGTCGGTGATGACGATGTGGCGTGCGCCGGCATGCCGGCAAATTGGAATGGCCATGCAACCGATCGGCCCCGCGCCGGTAATGAGCACGTCCTCACCGACCAGATCGAAAGTGAGGGCGGTGTGCACAGCGTTTCCTAGCGGATCAAAACAGGAAAGGACATCGAGCGAAATGGAAGGATCGGCATGCCACGCGTTGCTCGCCGGGATAGAGACAAATTCGGCCCAGGCTCCGGGGCGATTAACGCCGACGCCCAGTGTATTCGGGCAGAGGTGGCGGCGGCCGGCGAGACAATTCCGGCAATGCCCGCAAGTGATGTGACCTTCCCCACGACGAGATCGCCTTGCGCAAACCCGCGCACATTTGTTCCAACCGACGCGATCTCGCCGACGAATTCGTGGCCGATGGTCATCGGCACAGGAATGGTCTTCTGCGCCCAATCATCCCAGTTGTAAATGTGAATATCGGTGCCGCAGATTGAGGCCTTCTTCGTTCGGATCAGCACATCGTCCGGGCCAACTTCAGGCACAGGGACTTGTTCGAGCCACAGGCCCGGTTCGGGTTTGGCTTTCACGATTGCCTGCATCGTTTTTTGCATCGCGACCTAAATCTAGGCGAAATCAGGAAATGAGGAAAACAGGAATCAGCAAAAGTCGTCATTGGACGCGAAAGCGAAAGGATCGCGACGAGCTCACCCGGTGGTGGAATGCCTGTGGACATTTTCCCTCTTCATTCGGATGATGGGGTTCCATGTCCGCAACGGCCGAGACGCAGAAATAGGAAAGAAACCGGCGACGCCGCGCGCTGTTTTTATTCTGCGATTCACCAGCACGATCATCCTCTGGACAGTTGCGTTGCTCATTGCTTTTCCGGCTTCGAGCTGGCGTTTTGGGGCTTGATCAGTGCCTTCGGTCTGATCTCGCTCTGGGAATTCTACGGCATGCTCGATCAGCGCGGGCTACCGAATTTCAAGCTTACAGCGATGATTTGCGGCGTAGCCATGCTCTGCGGGAGCTTTTATTACTTTTCCCATTTTGGACTGGCGAATTCCTACGAGTTTGAGACGGCAGTGTTGTTATTGTTTTTGCTGACCGTGATCACGCGCCAGATGTTTGCGCGTTTACGCGAGGACGAACCGCTCCAGGCAATGGCCTACACCCTCTTTGGCCTGCTCTACGTCCTCTGGCTCTTCAATTTCATGACCAAAATTCTTTATGTCGTGCCGCGGTCGGACACAGGTGCGATCATGGGGCAATTTTACTGCCTGTATCTAATTGCGGTCACGAAGTTCAGCGACATGGGCGCGTACTCTTACCGGCAGTGTCATCGGGCGGCATCCGCTGATTCCACACATCAGTCCAAAGAAAACATGGGAAGGATTTTTGGTGCGATGGGATTTTCGCTGCTAGCGAGTCTGGCGCTTTTCAAACTGATGCCCGGACATCTCTCCGCGTTGAACTGGACCCATGCCACCATTTTGGGACTGCTGCTTGGTTTCGCGGCGGTGATCGGCGATCTGGCAGAATCGATCATCAAGCGCAGCACCGGGGTGAAAGATTCCGGAAGATTGTTACCGGGCATTGGTGGAGCACTCGACCTGGTCGATAGTTTACTTTTCACCGCGCCGCTACTGTTCTTTTATCTGCGCCTGGTGGTGCGAGTTCCGTGACTTTGAGATGAGTGATACCGCAGAACTTCGTTGCGAAGTCTTCATATGAAACGAAAGCGGGTTGTCGTTCTCGGCGCCACCGGTTCCATCGGCGAAAGCGCTGCGAAAGTTGCGCGCGACATTCCTGAGCGCGTGGAAATTGTCGGCATCGCGGCGAACTCGAAGGCGCGTGAGCTCGCGGCACAAGCCAACGAATTGCGACCGGCCGCAGTTTGCATCGTCGATGAGACAAAGCTCAGCGAGTTGCGCGCAAACCTAAAGTATGAGCCGGAGATTTTTGCGGGCGAAACGGGCCTGCGTGAGATCGCCTCGACAGTCGCGAGCGACATGGTTTTGGTCGCAATTGTTGGGACCGGTGGTTTGCGTCCCGCGCTGGCTGCAATCGAAGCGGGGAAAGATCTGGCCGTTGCCAGCAAGGAGATTTTGGTGATGGCGGGCGAGATTGTGATGCGGAAAGCGCGCGAAAAAGGAGTGCAGGTGTTGCCGGTTGATAGCGAGCACAACGCGATTTTTCAATGTCTTCAAGGTGGGCGGGGCCTTAGTGGCCCGAACAGTCAGCAGCGCTGAGGCCGCTCCCACATTTCAGTCGACCGACATTCGCCGAATTATTCTCACCGCCAGCGGCGGTCCCTTTCGGGAAACGCCGGCCGAGAAATTTTCGGCAATTACGGTGGAACAAGCGCTGAAACATCCGACCTGGAACATGGGGCAGAAGATCACGATCGATTCGGCCACGTTATTTAATAAGGGACTGGAAATGATTGAGGCGCATTGGTTATTTGGAGTGGAAATGGCGCAGGTGGAAGTAGTGATCCATCCGCAAAGCATTGTCCATTCGATGGTCGAATTCGCCGATGGATCGGTGCTGGCGCAATTGTCGCACTCCAACATGTGTTTCCCGATTCAATACGCCATCACCTGGCCGGATCGTGTGCCGAATTCGCTGCCACCGCTCGATTTTGGAAAACTGGCGGAACTGAAGTTTGCGCGGCCGCGTTACGATGATTTCCCCGCGCTCGGCCTGGCCCGGCGCGCGGGCGAAACCGGCGGTACGCTTCCCGCTGTTTTGAACGCGGCCAATGAAATTGCGGTCTCAGCTTTTCTCGAGAAACGCATGAGTTTCCCCAAATCTGGCAAACAGTTGAGCAGGTGATGGACGCGCACGAGTCCGTTGCACAACCCGATCTCGATGAGATATTGAGGGCTGACCACTGGGCGCGCGCGGAAGCAGGGAGGCACGCTAAGACGTTGAATCGGTAAAGCGTTACATCGGAACCGCCGGCGCCCAACTCGAATTAGCATTCACGAATCACGATTGACGTTTCCATCATGATCCTGCACATCGCGCGCGTCATCCTCATCATTTTCGAGGTCCTGGCTCTTTTCAATCTGCTCATCATCGTGCACGAGCTTGGCCATTTTTTAGCCGCGCGCTGGCGTGGTCTTTATATCGAAAAATTTGGCGTCTGGTTCGGCAAACCGATTTGGAAAAAACGATCAACGGTGTCGAGTATCCCTTGGTTCTCTGCCGTTCGGCGGGTTCGTCGCACTACCACAACTTGCCCCCATGGACATGATCGAGGGCAAAGCGGACGTCGATCGCGCGCAGTTGCCGAAGATTTCGGCGTTCGACAAAATCATCGTCGCCTTCGCCGGTCCACTTTTCAGTTTCCTGCTTGCTGTCGTTTTTGCGATCGTCATCTGGACGGTGGGGCGACCGGTCAGCGAATCGGAAGCGACCACGATTATCGGCTATGTAGTTCCCGATGGGCCCGCGGCCCAAGCTGGTCTCAAGGCGGGCGACAAGATCATTTCGGTAGACGGGAACGCGGTCACTCGTTTCGGTGGCATGAGCGAAGACTCAATCAGCTGGCGCATTGTCCGCAGTGAAGGCGAAACCATTCCGATCACGGTCGAGCGAAACGCGGACGGGGAGACGCGTTTAATCACGGTGGAAGCAAAACCGATAGTCCCGCAAACGCGCGCGTGGTGGCAGCGGAAGGGGTTACGGCAGATCGAAATTGTTCCGGCCGAGACGCCATTGGTCGCGCGGGTCTTGCCGGACAGCCCCGCGGCGAAGGCCGGAATACAAGCGAACGATTTAATCGTCGGGATCAACGGCAAAACCGCTTGATCATATTAACGGGATTGATGATTTTTGCGCGAAAATCCGTCCACGCCCATTCAGTTAAACCTGAAGCGGAACGGCGCGGATGTGACGGTGCCATTTGAGCCGGGTCCGCTCGTCGTTGGGGAGGTGTCACAGGATAGTCCCGCGGCGCGAGCGGGTTTGCAAAAGGGGACGTTGTTCTCGCTATCGATCAGATTCCGATGAAGAGCACTGCTGCAGCCTCAGAATACATCAGGCATCATGGCGGTCAGCCGGTAGTCTTCTCGGTCCTGCGAGACGGAAAGAAGGTCGACTTAAACATTACTCCCGAGGTGCCGCAGGGCGAACAATATCCGCGCATTGGTATTTCCTGGGAAGACAATTATGGAATTGTCCTCGATACCTATGGAAGATTAACGCGCACACATCCGACACCACTGGAACAAATCCGCGCCGCGACCCTGGCTGTGGTCAATACCCTTGGCGCCATCGCCTCGCCCAAGTCGGACGTAAGACTCCAGCACATGAGCGGGCCGGTCATGATGTTGCGGGTTTATTATTTGATGTTCGAAAATCGGGACGGCTGGCTGATGGCGTTGTGGTTCAGCGTTATTCTCAATGTTAACCTTGCCTTGCTGAATTTGATTCCGATGCCGGTGCTGGACGGCGGGCACATCGCTCTCGCGATCGTGGAAGCATTGCGCCGGCGTCCGGTCAACGCACGTGTCCTGGAGATCGTGCAAACGGCCTGCGCCGTGGTCATCATCGGATTCATGGTCTACATCGCCTTCTTTGATGTGCAGGACTTGTTTGGGCGCGCCGGCCCGAAATTCACCCCCAAGAACAGTTCGGCCTCCGCATCGGTAAAACTCCGGTGCGGCCAGGCTGAACCGTGCCTAAATTGCCGGTATGAACCCAGCGATGACAACCACGGCGTTTGAACTGGATGGTTACCGGATCGTGAAAAATTTCGGGGTGGTGCGCGCATCATTGTGCGATCGCGCTCAATTTTCGGAACGATTGGCGCCGGACTTGCAGACCCTGGTCGGTGGCAACATCACCATTCTGACCGAGCTCTGTGAGAAAACGCGCCAGCACGCGCTCGAGCTTTGTCTGCAGCATGCGCAGCAACTGGGCGCGAACGCCATCATCGGTTTGCGCTATGACGCAACCGAGATCATGCAAGGCGTGACCGAGGTGCTTTGTTACGGAACGGCGGTCCAGGTCGAGCCCAAACAATGAACTACTGCGCGGATCCGTTTTCCTATCATCGGCGAGTCTCGCGCGAGGTGCGCGTTGGGAATGTTGGTGTCGGCGGCGACAATCCGATTCGCGTCCAATCGATGATTACCTGCGACACGATGGACACGGAAGCTTCCATCGCGCAGACGATCGAGTTGGCGGAGGTAGGCTGCGAGATCGTGCGCATCACGGCGCCGACGGTGAAAGACGCGGCCAACTTGCAACATATTGTGCGCGGGCTGCGTGAACGCGGGTGCGATGTGCCGATCGTGGCCGACATTCACTTCAAGCCGGAAGCCGCGATGGAAGCGGCGAAGTGGGTCGATAAGGTGCGGATCAATCCGGGTAATTACGCCGACTCGAAGAAGTTCAAGATCATCGAGTATAGCGATGAGCAGTATGCGGCGGAACTAACGAGAATTCGGCAGCGTTTTGCGCCGCTGGTGGAACTTTGCAAAGAGCGCGGGATCGCGATGCGGATCGGGACGAACCACGGTTCGCTCTCCGATCGAATCATGAATCGCTACGGCGACACGCCGCTCGGGATGGTGGAAAGCGCGCTCGAATTCGCCCGGATCGCACGCGATCTCGATTATCACGCATTCATCTTCTCGATGAAGTCGAGCAACCCAAAAGTAATGATCGCGGCCTATCGTTTGCTGGTCGCGCGATTAAGTGAAGAAGGAGCGGATTGGAATTATCCGATCCATCTCGGCGTGACCGAAGCCGGCGAAGGCGAAGACGCGCGGATCAAGAGCGCGATCGGAATTGGTTCGCTACTGGCGGATGGGATTGGCGACACCATCCGCGTCTCGTTAACGGAAGACAGCATTCATGAGATCCCAGTGGCGAAAGCGCTGGTCGATTCTGTAGCGGCGGGCGTGTCGCCCGCAAATTCAGCAGAGATCAGACACCGTCAGCGATCAGAGGTCAGAAATTTCCGCTTCGATCCGTTCTCGTATCAGCGACGCACGACGAAGAAGTTGGAGCGCGAAGGCGTGCCAGTCGGCGGCGACGAACTTGTGCGCGTTGTCATTCGCAAGGAGCAGCATGAAAAGATCGCGCACAAGATCGATCAAGATGGGCGATTACAAGCCGGAGATCGTTTTTGAAAACGCCCGACGTCATTGAGCTCGATCCGCGCGATGACGAAGCCGTTGCGCGCGTGAACGATTCGGCGGAGACGCAACTTGTCACGGTCAAGGATGGGGTCGATCTGCCGATGATCGCGGCGTTTCGCTTGCTGGCGGCGAAGTTGCAATCGCGGCATCCGATCTTGCTCAAAGATGTGCTGAGTCAAGCTGCAGCAAATGACGAAGCACGAATGACGAATGACGAAGCAAGCTCGAATGCTCAAATGACGAAAAGTAGTTCGGGATTTCGTCATTCCTTCGTCATTCAACGCCAGTCGCTCGGATCATTCGTCATTCGTCATTTCTTCACACTCTGCTCATCGCCTCCACCAACATTGGCTCGCTCCTTTGCGATGGAATTGGCGACGCGATCCTGGTGCAAGGCGAAGAAGCGCCCGGACAATCGCTGCGTTTGAGTTACAACATTTTGCAGGCGGCCGGTGCGCGCATTTTCAAGACCGATTATGTCGCCTGCCCCAGTTGTGGCCGCACCTTGTTTAATCTGCAAACCACGACGGCCAGAATCAAAGCGGCGACAGTGCATTTAAAAGGAGTCAAAATCGCGATCATGGGCTGCATCGTAAACGGGCCGGGCGAAATGGCGGACGCAGACTTCGGTTATGTCGGAGGCGCGCCGGGCAAGGTAAATCTTTACGTTGGGAAACAGGCGGTAAAATTCAATATTCCTGAAGCCGAAGCGGTAGATCGACTAAAGGATTTGATTCGCGAGCACGGCAAGTGGGTGGAACCGGTCGCGCAACCGGCGTTGGCAGAAGCAAACGCTTAGGTCAGAGTCTCCGAGATCGCGGCGAGACGCTCTACAGCTCGTAAGTCGTGATCTCGATTTCGTGTCCGTCGGGGTCGCGAAAGTAGATCGAGTGCGAAATCTCGTGATCCTGAAAATCGAACGGAATCGCGCGTTTCTTCAGCTCATCCTGCGCATCGTAGAAAATTTTCGCGATCGGCGCGAAAAGCAAAATGAAGCGTTCGGACCGCGGCACGATCGTGGGACGTCGATCCGGCTTTGTCGCGCGCGGGAAATAATGCAATGGCGGCAGCGCCGTTCCCGACAAAGATCGGGACTCCATTCCACATTCCTTCATGCTCTCGTTTAAATCCGAGAACATCAGCATACCACTGGGCGGAACGTTCGACGTCGCGGACGGCCAAGCGACATGATCAAGAGCCTCAATCTTAAACATCGATAACGCTTATTCCTAGAACTCAGCTGCTCATCTCACAACATCGACGGCTTCCTGAACGCGGACGCAGCCTGCTCGCAGGCAGGTGACAGTTGACTTTTACGTTGCTAGATGAGTTCTGTTCCAGGTTTATCGCAACGGATCAATCCCTGAATCACGAATACAAAGGCGTTGGCGTGCTTCATCCGATATGAAATTACAACGTATGAAATGGAAAATTGGGATACTTCTGGCAATGCTCGCAGCAATGGCATCCATGGCAAATGCTGTCATTGTGAACGTCGAGGTCGGTGACCGGCCTTATTACAGCCTATGGGCCGGGCTACTACGTCGGTCGCGCTTACCGGAGTTTGCATTCCGGGACATTGGCGTGCTGGCATCATCATCACAAACACTGGGTCCACGGGCCAATACGCGTCCCGCTAAAAGAACGCGCCCTTTTTGACTTGGGCCTCGCCGTTCGGGATAACGACGGGCCCCTGGGGATCTTTCGGCATCCGCTTGCTGGCGCCGCTCTAAGGCTGCGCGCGCTATTCCGCGAACGCTAAGATTGTCGGGCAAGCGGTGTCGCCGCGATGGCCCTGCTGTTTCCGTCAAACCGACGCCAGGTTGCCCTACAGAATGGATAAGATCCGCAACATCGCCATCATCGCGCACGTCGACCACGGCAAGACGACACTGGTCGATCAACTGCTGCGCCAATCGGGCACCTTTCGCGCCAACCAAAAGGTCGAGGAGCGGATGATGGATTCGATGGATCTCGAGCGCGAGAAAGGTATCACCATTCGCGCCAAGAATGCCGCCTTTCAGTGGAACGGCTATCGCATCAACATCGTCGACACTCCAGGCCACGCCGATTTCGGCGGCGAAGTCGAGCGCATCATGAAGATGGTCGACGGCGTCCTGCTCGTGGTCGATGCGCACGATGGACCGCAGGCGCAGACGCGTTTCGTTCTGCGAAAGGCGCTCGAGAACAAGGCCAAGCCGATCGTCGTCATCAACAAAGTCGATCGCGAGAACGCGCGTCCGCACAAGGTGCTGGACATGGTCTTCGATCTGTTCGTCGAGCTTAAAGGCAACCGATCAACAACTGGACTTCCCGGTGGTTTACGCCAGCGCGAAAAACGGTTTCGCACTGCGCGAGTTGCACGAAAACAATGAAGACATGACGCCGCTTTTTGAGGCGATCGTGAAACATGTCCCGCCGCCAACAATTTCAGCGGACCCATTTTTTCAAATGCTCGTTTCCAATCTTGATTACAGCGATTACCTCGGACGAATTGCGCTCGGCCGGATCGTAAGCGGGCGCGTCGAACGTGGGCGATTCGATCGTTTGCATTCACCGTAACGGCGAACGCGAGCGCGCGACGGTGACCGACGCTCTTTACTTACACCGGATTGGAGCAGGTCGAAATCAAACATGCCAGCGCAGGTGACATCGTCGGGCTGACCGGCTTTGAAGAAATTTTTATCGGCGAAACGCTGACCGATCGCGAGGAACGCGCACCGTTGCAATTTGTGGACATTGATCCGCCGACGATCCGGATGCGAATTCTGGTCAACGATTCGCCGTTCGCCGGGCGCGAAGGAAAGTTTGTCACCGCCCGCCATATCAAGGAGCGACTCGTGCGCGAGACGCGCACCAATGTTTCGTTAGAGGTCAGTGAAACAGAAACAGCCGGCGCTTTCGAAATCAACGCTCGTGGCGAAATGCAGATTGCGATCCTGGTGGAACAGATGCGGCGCGAAGGTTACGAGCTGATGGTCTCGCGCCCGGAAGTGATTTTTCGCCGCGACGCCGATGGCAATCTGCTCGAGCCGATCGAAAATCTTTACGTCGAAATTCCGAATGACAATGTCGGGGATGTGATGCAATCGCTCGCCGGGCGCAAAGGCGAAGTCGTGGGCATGGATCATCACGCGAATCGCGTTTCCATCGAAGCGATCATTCCGACCCGTGGGTTGATTGGATTCGAAACGGACCTGGTGAACCTGACCCGCGGCGAAGGATTGATGAGCCACCTCTTTCGCGAATACGCGCCGTTCAAAGGAGAAATCGAAGGGCGCAACCGCGGCGTGATGATTTCGATGGAGCCGGGGACGAGCACCGCCTATGCGCTCAACAACATTCAAGCGCGCGGAAAATTGTTCGTTGGCCCGCAGGAAGAAATTTATACCGGCATGATCGTGGGCGAGAACGCGCGGCCGGAAGATTTGCCGGTGAATCCATGCAAGGCGAAACATCTCACCAACATGCGCAGCCAGGGCGAAGGCAAGGGCATTCAGCTGGAAGCGCCGCTTAAGATGAGTCTCGAGCGCGCGATCGAGTACATCGATTCCGACGAATACGTCGAAGCCACGCCAAAATCGCTGCGGATGCGCAAAACTGGATTCTAAGCGCCACCCAACGCAAGCGGCGCCGCGAATATACTCGCGTCGGCGTAACGTAGATACGACGGCACCACGTCGCGCAGCCTAAAAGCTGTGGCCGGCGGATGCACATCGTCCGCGGCTCGCGCAGCCGAGCGGCCAAATGGGAGCCACCTCGCTGCTGCAACAGGTTCTGGAAGAGGTGTGCGCCCTTCCTCGCCTAACGACTCCTAGATTACAAAAAGTAATGTTAAACTTCTTGACCGACTCCTGAGACAGAGGACGAGTCTGAGCACTCACACTTCCATATACAAATACTATGAAAACTTCTCGTCGTTTTACTCGAAATCGATCTTCTCTCACAGCTACGCATCGCGAATGCGGTGTACGCTAATGTCCGCGGCGGCCGCAATGGCTTGTCGCCGGCGGCGATAGGCTCGTTACCGTCGGCAGCCCGCCGAGCCAGTCTCGCAGGACCGAGTCGGTTAACTAAGATCGCTGGCGATCCGGACGCAGTACCAGACAAGCGCCCGCACTACACCGGGCGAAGGCCCGGTAGGCGGTTACGAGGCGCATAAATCCGCGGCGCGAACCTATCCGGCCAACGTGATCCCGCCGTCGATGGTGCAGAACGCCAAGAACACGTTTCAACAAGATCGCCACGCAGCCCACGGCGACCCGCAGAGCAACAACCACTGGCAGTCGTGATGGGCCGCTGCAGAACGCTATCGAGCCCGGCGTGCTCGTCGTTCACCGGTAAGCCACGACACAACCGCGAGCCGTAGACACGGCGCTCGTCATCGCGCCGACGTGCGTGCCGGGTAACTGCCGTCTCTGGGTTGGCGCCGCCGGCGGTGGCGTTTGGCGGACGGACGACGCCCTCGCGGCAGACCCGAGCTGGACATACCTCACGGGCGGGATCGCGCAGAACTCGGTCGGCGCGCTGACCGCTGATCCCAACGACTCTAGCGGCAACACGCTCTACGTCGGCACCGGCGAGGCCAATCGCTGCAGCTCCGGCTGCGAAGCGGGCGTCGGTATCTACAAGACCACGAACGGCGGCAACACCTGGACGAAGCTCGCCGGACACCTGCGTGAGCAACGCGACCTACGCCTGCGTCGACGCTCGGTGCTGACGCCTTCCTCGGGCGCAGCGATCGGCAAGATCCTCGTCGATCCGACGGACCCGAACCACATCTACGTCTGCGTCCGCACTCGGCGTCCGCGGGCTCTCGCACGTGATCGGGTCTGGACGACCGAGACGCAGCGGTTCGCGCCCGGCGCAAACTCCGTCGGGCTGTACGAATCGACCGATGGCGGGAACACGTTCACCGAGGTCTGGAACGGCAACGGCTCGACCTTTCGGCGTGAGGCCGACGTCGGCGCTCGACCCGCTCGATCCGCACGACGGTGCCTACGTCGGCGTTCGACCAAGGTCTCTGGCGCCGCTCCCCGGCGCTCGACGGCACTCGTCTACGCCACTGCACTTCCACCAGGTGTTCGCACCGCGGAATCCCGGCGGCGGGATCGACCGCGTGATGTTGGCGCCGACCGTCAAGAACGGCACGACGCGGATCTACCTGACCGACGGCACGGCTGGACAGCGCCAGCGCAGCCGTCGGACTTCTGGCGGACGGACAACGCCAACCAACCGGCCGCGGCGCTGCTCGCATCGCAGGCGGCCGGCGCGACCGAGCCGCCTCCGCCCGGCATTCCGTTCCCGGCGATCTACAACGGCTGGCAGAAGCTGACGTCGAGCGACGACGGCGAGCCCCTACTACGCCACGTTTAACTTCTGCACGGGCCAGTGCTGGTACGACCAGGACGTCTACACGCCGGCCGGATTGCCCGATACGGTCTACGTCCTCGGCTCGTATAACTACGGCGAGCTGCCGTGCAACACCGAAGGGCGTCGGCTGCGGGAACGGCCGCTCGAACGGCCGGGCCGTCCTGTACTCGACAACGGCCGGCGATCCGGATGCCTCGGCAACGGGCACGGCCTTGAACCGGCACGTTTACCGACCTCACCTTCGACATGCAGAACGACCCGTCAGCGAGCTGGTGCGCTTGGGTGACGCGGTCAGCAAGTCGGCGGCGTCGGCGCCAGGCTTCACCTGCCTGTGGGCGCCAGCTAGGATCCACCCGACCAGCATGCGATCGTCGTGAACCCGTCGAATCCGACACAGATCTTCGAGGGTTCGGATGGCGGCGTGATCCGCACGGACGGCACGTTTGGCGACCTGTCTTCACGGTGCAACTCAGAACGAGCGCGCGCCTGCTCGGCTCGGCGAGCCTGGCGAACTGTGGGCGAATGCTTTCGCGCGTGCCGACGACGATCACGCACATCGACCGCAACTACGACACGCTCCAGTTCATTAACGTCGCGATCAACCCAGGCGAACCCGAGCTGAGGTCCAAGGCGGGACGCAGGACAACGGCACGTGGTCGAACAACAATCCCCAGAACAGCCGGAACAACTGGCCGCAGAACATCTACGGAGACGGCGGCAACGCCGGCTACGACGGCACGAATCCCACATGGCGGTTCAACGAGTTCACGAGCGCGTTCACGCGACGCGAACTTCGAGAACGGCGATCCCACCAAGTGGGTGATCATCTCGGCGCCGCTCGTGAACAGCGGCGAAGCCGTCGGCTTCTACTGGCCGCAGATCGCCGATCCGAACCCGCCGACCGGCGCGCACCCGATCTTCTCGGGCTCCAGCACGTCTGGCGCTCGTGGGCGTTCGGCGCGGGTGCGAATCCCGCGCGCTGTTCCGCAGGACACGAACGCCGAACATCGCCATTCTACGAGGCGAACTGTCCTGAGTTCACCGTCGTTCGGCGGCCAGCCGGGTTGCGGCGACTTCCAGCCGCTCGGCGGCTCCGCAGGGCTCGAAACAATGCCGGCGACCTGACCGGCACCGTCTACGGCTCCGACCGGACGGGCGGGGCGATCTCCTGGCTCGCGCGGAACAAGGCCGACCATGGAACGCTCTGGGCGACGACGTCGGCTGGCCGCGTCTTCGTGACGCACAATGCGGATGCGAGCGATCCGGCGACGGTCGTCCTGGCACCGGATCGACAACGCGACCTCACCGACAAGGTTCCCGAGCTCGATCTATCCGGATCCCGACCAACGTGAACCATGCCTGGGTCATCTACTCCGGCTTACAACGCCGCGACGCCCACCACTCCTGGTCACGTCTTCGACGTGCTCGAAGGCGGCCGGCTCCGGGCTCGGGCTCGTTCACGAACCTCCAGGTCGAACGCGGCACGGCGACGTTCCCGACGCCGACCGACACGCGGCGACCTGCCGGTCAACGATATCGTCCGCGACGACGCAGAAAAGAAGCTATGACGTCGCCACGGACTTCGGCGTCGTTCGTGGTAACAACGACGGCAACGGGCGACTGGCGCGTAACGCCGGACCTGCCGCGCTTCGAGATCACGCACCTCGGAGATCCAGCCGTCGGCCCGGGTTCCGACCTGCGTCGGGCTCGGGCAAGAAGGACTGCCCGACCCTGATCTACGCAGCGACGCACTCGCAGGGCGTGGAGGCCGCCTCACGAGCGGGCCGTAACCGCTGCTCCTTGATCGCGGAGCACACGTAACTGGAACGCACT
>ERZ1370068.1221-contig-11113_pt1 | contig 48081 bp, 74 predicted proteins | sample MGYA00561227_ERZ1370068 | MGnify/ENA primary metagenome ERZ1370068 (study PRJEB38410, sample SAMEA6850437) | metagenome | study: Metagenomic assessment of the ecological functions of the soil: analysis of the soil microbiota associated with the... | reverse complement strand
CTCTGGTTCTGCTGAGGCGGATGCCCAGTGATCGCTGCTGAGACAACTCTGAAGCTGGGCCTGAGGCATAAGGTCGGGGGCGATCCTGTCCTGCCCTCTAAGCCTAAAGCTTCTGTGTTGTCAACTGAACTGTATTTTGCTGGTCTGGGTTCCGTCGAAGGAGTGGCTGGCCTCTCAGCCTCCCTGAGGATTGCTGACTGGTGTGACGAGGGAGGCTGGGCTCCTTCCTTGTCTGACTCAGATGGGAGCTACCGGTGCCTGGCTGGATGGGGCTGGTGTTCGCAGCTCCCAAGTGGAAGTGAATGAGGCGTGGTCAAGATGAATCGATGGCGGTCGGCGCAAATTCCCTTCTCCCAGGCAGTGGCTGATGATCAACTGCAAAGAGGGCCTTGCCTTTTCTCCAAAGCCCCTGCCTCAGGCACCAGTGGTTGATGCCGCGCGGCAGCAATGAGGTCGCCTGTGAGTCGCCGCCTTGAAGGCAGCCAATTTATATTCTCGGGTGAAAGCCCAAGTGCCTCGGTGGTGGGGCTAGACTCATTTGAGCTGAGCGACAAGATGTGGCCAGGCAGCCGAGGCTCTGGCGCGACTGGCTTTCAGTTCTCACGCGTGAAACCGCCTGTCGTAGTCGGGGATCAACACGCGCGGCCAAGCCGCTCCTGCGCTCCCAGGCCCCTGTCCTCTGAACAGTCACCGGTGAAATGCAAGCAGTCGGCCTTCAAAGTGCGGTGGTGGCTGTGGTTTGAGGCCGGGCTACAAACGCCGAGGCTTATCCTCTTCGCGCGGGAAATTCTGCTGGAAGACTGACGATGTGCTGGCAAGGGACGCGGACCTGGTGCGCGTGGAGGCTGGCCACCGCGCTGCTGGTGGCGCGCCGGGCAGGAAGGGGATGCGGAGGCTGCTCAGTTCTGTCGCCGCCTTCTTTCGCCCGCCGCCGTCTCACAACAGGCGGGCTTATCTGCGCTGGCTGGGAAGATCCAGGCCTGTGAGGGCAGAAGAAGCCCACCGCCGATGAGTCGGTCGAGCTCCCAGCACGCCCTAAGGAAGAGGCGCTGGGCCACGTCGGCGCTGCACAACAGCGCTGACAGCGCGATTAGTCAGCCGCCCACTACCAGCCGGCCTAAGCTCAGGAGCACCCAGCTGGCGCATGGATCAGTCTCTGGCGGCGGCGGGCCAGATCATCGGAGGCGTGGAGCCACGAGAGAGCGCCGATCGCGTGCTGGAGAAATATCGGCGCGGCGGCGGCCCTCGATGGTCGTTCACGCCATTTGGTCTCGCACTGGCGGGTGCGGCGCGGGCCGCTCATCGTGGATGCGTTCGCGGCGTGGCGCCCTCCCCAGATCGCACGCTTCTTTACAGTCCGGTCATCACGGGGATAGTTTCCCGCCGGAGGCGGCTGGCCAGCCTACTGGCGCAAGGAGCGCTGCGCCGCCAAAGCCGCCCAGTAGTCGCGATCAGGTACCCTGGCGATCCGGAAGTGAGATCGTTGGAGGCGTCGCCTGCGCGGATGCCGGCAGCGCTGCTCCTTACTGAGCGGCGCGCTGAATGAGGCCTCCTGACTGATTCCCAGTGACCCCTGAGGCTGTCACTCCCGGCTAGGCAACATCGCTCTGGTGACTTGAAGTGGCTGATCGCTGTCCCACGATTACAGGCTGGGCGAAGGCGCCACTGCAGGCCGCCTGATGGCAGGGTGCGGTGAAGTGGCCTCTGGTTGCAGCTGGACCCTGTCCATGATCCTCATCCTCCGTGACTCTCGCAGAACCTCCAGGAGAAAGCGGGGGCGTAGGGCCTCGACCCGTCCCTGGTGGCGGGGGTGGTGCTCAGGAGTCGACCTTCGACGCCGCCGCCGTGTGAGCAGCGCGGGGGCGCGCGGCCTTCATGCAGGTCATGCTCCGCACGGGCCGCGACGTTCTCCCGCAAGCTCTCGGCCAGAAGCCCAGGCTGCGCAGAAGAACGGCCCTGCACGACGCGGAGACCAGCTCCTCACGCTCGGCACCAGCTACCTCCGCCAGCTCCTGAACCGCTTCGGACGGGCGCGTGGAGCCAGCAGCCCCGGCGGCGTGCAATGCGGGCGCCGCAACGGTGTGCGACCTGACGGCCGCCGCTCCGCCCCGGCATGCCGGCGGGAGGAGTTCGCAGGACAGCATCCTCGCCCGTGCCAGACGCGCGCATGCGTCGTGATCAGGTCATCCTTGCACGTCGCGCGAGCACTACCGCCGCCTGTACTGTCCTGCTCCCGCGCCCGCAGACCGCAGATCCGTCGGCGCGGCGGAGGCGCCTTGAGCTTCCGCATCGGGGACTTCAAGCCCAGGATCGACCCCGCGCTGCTGAAGCGCGAAGGGAGGACCATGCGGAGCGACGGTCGCAGCCCTGACCAGATCCGGCCGGTCACCATCCAGCCGCGCTACAGCAAGCACGCCGAGGGTCTCGGCGCTGATCGAGGTGGGCGACACCCGCGTGATCTGCACGGTCAGCGTCGAGGACCGCGTGCCCCCTGTTCCTCAGGGGCAAGGGCGAGGGCTGGATCACCTCGGAGTACGGGAGCTGCCGCCGCGCCACCTCGACCCGCACCCAGCGCGAGTCGTCGAAGGGCCGCCCTCCGGACGCACCCACGAGATCCAGCGCGCCTCATCGGCCGCTCGCTGCGCACGCATGTCGGACCTCGAAGGCCTTGGGCGAGCGAAGACGCTCTGGATCGATTGCGACGTCCTCGCAGGCCGACGGCGGCACGCGCACCGCCGCCATCACCGGTCCTCGTGGCCCTGGTCGAGGCGCTGCGCCACCTGAAGAAGCAGGGGGCGTTCATCGAGCTCGCCTGCCGTCGACTTCGTGGTCGCCACCTCCGGTCGGCAAGGTCGGCGGCTAGATCCTCCTGACCTGAACTACGAGGAGGACTCGCAAGGCCGAGGTGGACATGAACATCGTCAAGACAAGGCGGCGCCAGTTCGTGGAGATCCAGGGCACCGCCGAGGACGCGCCCTTCAGCCCGACGAGCTCGAGCGGCCCACGATGGCCGCCGCTGGACAAGGGGCATTCAGGAGCTGATCGCCATCCAGCGCAAGGTCCTGGGCGAGGTGCCCTCTCAAGCAAAGCCGCAGGCCGAAGGCCTGAGGGTCAGCCAGGAACTCGCGCAGCCGGGCGAAGGCCTGCCCGCGGTGGCTGACGCGCGCTCTTTCTCTCCGGCGGCATCTCTCGAAGGTGCTGCCGAGGGGCGGGATAGAAGAAGAGCGGGTCGTAGCCGAAGCCGCTCTAGTCCGCGGCGCTGTCGGCGATCCGGCCCTCGACCGAGGCCACGGTCTGGAATAGCACCTCGCCGCGGGCCACCGCCACCGCGCTCGTGAAGCGGGCGCCGCGCCTCTCCGCGGGCACGCCCGCGAGCGTCGCGAGCAAGAGACGGCTTGCGGTCCTGCGTCGGTCGCTCCTTCGCCGCCGAACCGGCTGGAGTAGAGCGCCGGGCCCGCCGTCCGAGCGCGTCGACGGAGAGCCTGAGTCGTCCGCGACGGTGCAGTCCTGAGCGCCCGCGCATAGTGCCGGGCCTTGAGGATGGCGTTCTCGATGAAGGTCGTTCCCGTCTCTCCGGCGCCCTCGCGGATGCCGAGCGTCGGCGGGCCTCAGGATGCGGAAGCGGCAGCGCCGGCCACCAGCTCCTTCATCTCCTGGCCAGCTTGCCCGCGAAATTCGTGCTGGCCAGCAGCAGCTCGGTCTCGGCCATCCTTCGCATGTTACGACGCGGAGCGCAGCCGCGGCTTGTCCGCCTGTTTTCGGACCCGACAGAGCCGCGCGGCGCACCCTCTCTCCCAGCCAGGTCTGAAACAGCAGCCAGCACGGCGAGCCGCGGCCGTGCTGATCTTGTCGCTCAGGACGCAGCCGCTCCCGCGCGCGGAGGCGGCGTCCGCACGGCAATGGCCCGGTGCGAGGGACACGAGGAGGAGAGATGAGTAGCGCGTCAGTCGTTCGCGCGTACTCGGTCCGATTGCCGTACTCTGTCGGGCCCCCCGACCCCGGCCACGGCTCGTCGCCTGTGACCAGCTACAGCATCGCAGCCGCTCGGCGCTCTCGGCGGAACCCGGCCGGGAGCCAACAGCACCGACAATCGCGGGTGGGCCAGCGGGACCGCGAACTCGCCAGGGACGGGGACGCCGTCTCCCACGCTGCACGCTGTGGACGAGCGGGCGTGACGCCGATCGATCTGGGCAGCCTCGAGCGCCGGGGCGGATGGCAACAGCGCCGTGGCCAAATGGCCGGTCAAGAACAACGATGGGCTCGTCGTGGGCATCTCCGACAACCGCCAGGACGACAACCCGTTCGAGCGAAGCGCGTTCTCGTCGCTGCCCCTTCTACGCCCTTTCGGGCTCTCCGACGCAGGAAGATATGCAAGGGGTTCCGATGGGCAGAACGGCGATCGCGACCGCTCTGCCGCCGTCTCCCGCGGCGGCCAAGCAACAGCCACGTCGCTACGGCCGCCAACAACCGTCGGCCAAGTCGTCGGCTGGGCGCGGAGAACGGGGTCCAGGTGGATCCGACGTGCGATCCCGCCTTACCAGGTCCCCGCAGTTCAGGGCGGCGATCTGGGGACCCGGAACGGAGAGGATGCAGGAGCTCCCGCCACTGCCCGGGGGACTTCGACCAGCGCCGCGACCGCGATCAACGACAAGGGTCAGGTGGTCGGCATCTCCGGCGCGTGCGGGATCAGCGGTCGGGGGCGTCAGCGCCGCCCACGCCGTCCTCTGGGAGAACGGGATCCCGATCGACATCGGCAACCTGGCGGCCATACGTCGAACACCCCCACCGCGATCAACCGCCAGCGAAAGGCACGATCGTCGGCTTCTACCGCTGCCGCGGCGCAGCGATGGCACGTGAATCTCGACGCGAGGCGTTCGTCTGGACCCGGCAAGGAGGCATCGACTCGCTGGGCAAGCCGCCCGGCGACATCCGGAGCGGCGGCGTTCGGCGTCAACGATCGGGTGAGCAGATCGTCGGCCTGGCCCCGCGAGGCCCGCAAACATCTGTTCCGCGCCCCGCTGGAGAGATCTTATGGCAAATGAGCCGATCATCAACAACGAGCCGACGCTGCCCGGCTCTCCTGTTCCCGGGCTCTACGCGAACGACGTCAACAATCGCGGCCAGATCGCGGGCCAGCGCATTCGATCCCGCCACGGGCGAGTGCGCCTGGGCGTTCGTGGGGACGCCCGACGCATCGACCTGGCCCCCGAGGTCGGGCGGAGTGGTCGAGGGTACGGCATATCGCTCGGCCCGCCGCCCGTTTCCCGGCGGCCGTGGGCGTCCGAGCATGGCGTGAGTCGGGAGGGTGACCCACCCGATTGTACCATGGGGCGGATGGACCTCGCTCGTCGGCTTCGACCGCGGGACTGGTACCGATGGCGCTGACCGCCGTCTCAGGCCGCGACCCGCGCTTCGACGGGAAGTTCATCATCGCGGCAGACGTCGACCGGCGTCTATTGCCGGCCGATCTCTGCCCGGGTCGCCGACGTCCAAGTCCGCGAACGTCCGCTACTACGCTGACCCCCGGCGGCGGCGGCGGCGTGCCGGGTGCCGCCCGTGCGCGCCAGCGCTTGCCGGCCCGAGGCCGCCGCCGGGCACGCCCGCCTGGCTCTGGGGACTCGGCGGTCGGTGAGGCGTGGCGCTGCCTGCCTCGATCAACGACGGCTGCCTCGACGACGGCCTCCGTCGACGCGCTCGCGGCGACGGTCGGAGTCGGTTCGCGTCGCCGCCACCGGCTCTTCATCCAGCACGTCGGCGCGTCGCCGATAGTCGTGGCCCAGACGCGGCGCGTGCAGTTCGCCGTAACGTCTCGATCGACGAGACCGACCTCCCCATGACCGCAGATCGTTTCTCGCCGCGGGCTTCGGGAGCCTCCGCCGGTTCAACGACGCGTTCCAGGAAGACGCACGGCCGGGCGCCGCGGGACCTGGCGGCGGTACGTGGCGGCGCGGCGATGGCGGCGCGGCAGGCCGGCGAGGTCGTCCCCTCCGGCCCGGCCTCCCGGCCGCCCTACGACTGGGACCATGTGCTCGACTTCCTCCGTCACCGCGCCGTCCCGGGCGTGGGAGACGCAGGACGAGCGAGGGTACCTCCGCACGGTGAGCCACCTCGCGAAGGCCACGCGGTCGTCCGGGTAAAAGCGGCCGCTCGACGACGACAACGCTGCTCGAGCTCCGCGCTGCGGGGCCGCCCCGGCGCACCCTCTTCCCACGTCTCCTGCGACCGCGCGCCGCATGCTCGACCTCGCCGCCGACCCCGCCCGCATCGCGCGGGCGCTCCGCTCCGACCCCGCTGCTCGGCCCCCTCGGTGATGGCGCGCCCCGGGCTGCGCATCCCCGGGGCCTGGATGCTGGCTTCGGCGTGCGCGGTGAGGGCCATCCTGGGCCAGCAGGTGACCGTGTGTGGCCGCCGCGCGCACGTTTCCGCCGCGCGGCTGGTCCAGCGCGTGGGCCGAGCCCGCGGCCGGCGAGACCGAGCGGGCTTCACCCACGTCTTCCCGCCGCGCACGGAACCTCGCGGACGCGGGCCTGGAGGCGGTCTGGCACTCACCAGCGCGCGCGCGCCGCCAGCCACGCAGCTGGCCCGGCGCGGTGGCCGACGGGCTGCCTCGATCTCGGGGGCCGCCTGAGGAGGGACGCGCCATCGCGGCCCCCTGCTGCGGGTCCTGGACGGCGTATACGTCGCCTGCGGTCCGGGATCCTGATGCGTTCCCGGCCTCCGATTCGTCCCGCCGCTTGGCTGGCGCCCCGGGCTGCCGTTGGCCCGGCGGCGTTGGAGCGCGTGCGCTGAGCGTGGCGGCCTTGAGGCTGAGCAGTTAGCTTCTCCATTTGGTGGCGGCGGCAGGGGGCGATCGACTCAGCCTGCACCCTCTCGCCATCCACTAACGCTACCGTTGGCATCTGCTGGCTGTGAGTGCAGCTTGAAGGCACACCTGCACCAAAGAGGGCAGGTGGTGTCGTGGCAAAGTCAGAATTCGTCTCAGCTCTGATGCACTGGTGGCCTGCAATGCCAGCAGCCGGCTTTCGGCATCACCGGCTGATGGGTGCCCCAGACCCCCAGCTGACGTGAGGCCCGCTGCCGGTCTCCATGGTGTGACACCATCGCGCTGGCACCTCGGTGAACTTCGACAGGCAGGAGGCGTGTGGTATACTGCCGCAGGTTCGCCGCGATCAGGTCTAGAGCAGTGATGGCACCTCAGTTATCCAGATTGAACGCCGACCGAAGTGGTCATCGCGCCGATAGCCGTGCATGGTTCCACGAGGCGGTCTGGCAGCGGTATCCGCATGCGCTGGTGCCTGACGAGTGCGTCGGCGGCGGTACGTCGTCAACAGGTTGCCCACGAAGGTGTTCGCGTGGTTCCGTAGTCGGTGAAGATTGATGCCTCCAGTCGAACCCTTGTAGTTCGTCATGTCGAGCTGGAACACGCCCACGACGTTGATGTTCTGGTTGTCGTAGTCGGCGGCGATCTGCTGGGATCCGAGCAGGCCGCCCTCCTCGGCGGCGGGAGGCTGAACCCTCACCGTCCGCTGGTGCGGTAGTTCATCCCGGCAGCGCGGCCCTCAGGACCTCGCAGCGCGGTACATTCCCGAAGCGTCGTCGTCTCGCCGGGGCCAACGCGCTGCAGTAGCTGCTGGTGCTGCCGTTGATCGAGTCCTGGTGCGCGCTCCAGCACCACCTGGCCCGGCAGGGTGGAGCCCGGAATGGTCAGGGATGACAGGCCGGCCAGCCCGTGGTTGTAGAAGTCCACGGTGATCGTCTGGGCGGGACGCGGCAAGGGCCTTGCCACTGGGCCCTGATCCACGTCGCGGACTGACCCCACCGGGCAGGTAGTGACGGTTCACGCGGTTGCCAGCTGATGATCGTCCTGCGGATTCCCGCCTCCCTGTATGCGGCAGCATCGATGCTCACTACGGCCGTTGTCGATGGTGTAGCCCATCGGCGGCGTGGTGGCGTGCGCTGCTCGGGACTTGCTGGCCCGCGCGGTTGCCCCACCGGCTCTCGCGCGTTTGCGCCGTATGAACCCACTGCATCTCCTGGAGGCGTGCGCAGGATCCCTGGGTGCAAAGCCCGACGTCGTCGACGCTGATCCGGGCGACCACGACGTCCGTGGCACGGGCGGCGTGCTGAGGGCTTCCGGCCGCCCCGCGTCGACGACCCACTGCGCCCGGATAATGGCTGCGCTGCGCCGATCAGGGCCAGGCGCTGCGCGGTGCCGCGGTCGACAGACCCAGGCAGTTGTCCCGGCCTCCGCGAGCGGGACCAGGGCGAGGGCGAGGATCGCTGCCACGCGACACAGTTGTCTGGCGATTCCTCCACTTGACGACTGTAGCGCTCAATTACGGCGCTCGATTCCGCGCTGCAGCTGCGTGACCGTTCGGCGTCCCGGTGCTGTGATCGGCCGCAGCATGGCGCGCGTCCGGCCTCGTCCCTGATGTGGAGCGAGTTGGCGTAAGGCAGTCTTTGGCTTCAAAAAGCGCTGGACACATATCTCGTTGGCTCAAAAGAACGTGGCTTGGCGTTTTTGCCTCAGTCGGTTTCGTGCGCAGGATGCGCCGCTCCCTGGGGCTGTAATATCCCGGTGCCGACGATTCATTGGCGATTATCCTCGCCATGCCATTGTTTCAGGAACCCCGGCGGTGGCGCTGCCAAAACGAAAGAGCTGGTCTCTCCGTCCGACTGGGTGCTCCATCGGCGGCAGTGGACTCTTCCTCGCAAGACATCGCTCTGGAAGCAGAACTGCGGCTTGCGGTTTGAGTTCGATCCTACCGCTGCGTGAGGCCGTCGGTGGCGCCTTCGCGCGGTCTCGCCGTCATCGGGAGGCCTCCCTCGTCGCGCTGCTCTCTGGGCTCACGATCGCCCTGATGTCGTTCGGCGGGCAGTTCACGCTGGCGGTGACGCGGCCTGGGCCCGGCGTCCGATCCCCAGTCCTGCCGCGTCACACCACGCTCTCGATGCTTCGGCAGTTGCCCGGGACGGCCGTGCATGTCAGGATCCACCTTTGCCGCAGTGCCTGCGCGGGCTGCTGGTATTGGCGCCGCCGTCAGCGGCCCTCGATCCTCCCCAGCGTTTTGCGTTTGTAGCCTCCGCCCGTTTGTGGGCCGCGTCCGGTCGTACCAGGTAGGTGAGAGTTTAGCCGCCCCGCGCGTTTTTTGCGTCGCGCGCGCGGTGCTTTCGGTGAGATCGCCGGGTGGTCGCTGGCAGATCTGCTCACTGGAGGGCAGCTTTCACGTTTGCATCCCCATTGGGAGCACCCTGGACTGGTACGATCGTCCACGCGGATAAATTATCGCAGTCGCCGACCGAACGCGAGCCTGATACCACCAGCGCAGCCTGTGGGTCATGCCGCGCCGCCCATCGGTCCCCAGGACGGTCAGACAACGCTTCCGTCGATGTCCATGGCAGTCGAAGTTTCGGTGGCTGCGGTCGACGCCTACCCGGATGGGGACGTGGGCAGACGCTCGTCGATTTCAGAACGAGCAGCAAGCTCGAGCGAGCCTGGGGACGACTCTCCGCCCGCCTCGGCCCGACCGTATGCGACCCAGGCGCGCCACGTTGGGCGAGGCGCGGCCCTGCCCGCGGGCAGCCCGCTCGCGATCGTGCAGCGTCCTTCATGCCCGTCCTGGCTGGACGGGGGCACGCTCCGCGACGGCCGACCTTTGGGTGGTCCGGGTGCTTGGTGAGATCCGATCGCTCCTGCGCCCCGGAGGATGGCTGCACGACCTGGAGACGGTGGCCATGCTCCCGGGACGTCGGCGCTGAGGACGGCCCCGTCCGGGCGGCTGACGCTCCTGGAGCTGACGGCCGCGCCGAGGCCGCGGGCTTCGACGCGACGGAGCGCGTATACCGCTTCCGCGATCAGTCGTCCCCGCGCCCAGCGCCCGTCGAGCCGGTGACCGTCGCCCCGGGGCACGCGCCCCTGCTTCATAGCTCAGCGAAGCCTGCCAATGCCAGAAGGTTGCAGCATCCCGGCAGCCCGCCTGATACACGGAAGAGCCCGGCCAGCGCGACCCGGACGCGCGCTGGCCAAGGAAGGCAGTACCGACCGCCCCGCGCGATGGGATCGGCCGCGACGCGGACGTCGCTATGTCCCTTGCGGGCACCCGCGCCGAGGCCAGACGGACGAGGCCGTGACGCACCCCGGCAGCGCCGCGCCACGCCGCAGCCGATCCTCGAGACCGCGGAAGCCAGGGCGAGGCGCCGCGCGATCCTCGGGCGCGTGGCGGAGTGCCGAGCTTGATCTGTCCCCCGCCGCGGCCGCTAGCTGGCGGGCGTCTTGAAGCGCTGCGCCCACTGGGCGCGCGAGCGCCTGAGCAGCTGCGCCACGAACTTCCGCGTCGGCTCGTCCGTGAGACGGCCCCGACGCGTCGAACTTCTCCTGCGCCGCAGGCCACCGGCACCTCGGCGACGAAGCATCAGCGTACGGTCTGGGTGAAGACGAACGCCTGGCGCAGTTGTGCATCTGCGCCCGGCTCCGGTGCCTGCCCATCCCCGCGCGTCGCCGCCCATGATCGCCGGCGGGTCTTTTGTCCCTGCGCAGCGCCGACGGACCGCGGCGGCCGCGGCGCCGCCGGGTCCACCGCGTTCTTCGAGAACGCCGGGCACGCCGAAGCTGTACTCCGGGCGTCACGACCAGCAGCGCCTACGGCCTGGCGGACGTGGCCGACTTCGAGCGCCGCCACCGGCTCCGGATCGCCCTTGTTTTGGCCTCGACGTCGCCGTTGTGGACCAGCGGGATGGGCGCCAGGTCGAACGCGGCGATCTCCATCCCCGCCGGCGCCAGCCCTGCGCCGCCCGCAGCAGCAACCGGTTTGAACTTGAGCCCGCGTCTGCAGGCTTCCCGCGATCCCCAGGACCCCCGTTCTGTCCTGCCGCTTTCAGCCACCGTTCCCTCCTGGCTCCTCGATACCGCATGCTATACTGCGCCGTCCGGCTTCTGAGGTCAGATGACAGAGCGGGTGCTTCTGTTGCGGGTAGGCGAATGCCTTCAGGCGCCAGCCTGATGGTGGATGTAGCTCAGTTTGGTTAGAGCGCCAGGTTGGCCCTGGAGGTCGCGGTTTGGATCCGTTATCCACCCCCAAAACACTAGAACGCCTCCGCGCAAGGTAATCGCGAACATATGCCCGGTCTTTGCCTCCAGCCATTGCGTGCGCGCCCTCTCCCCCGCACGATGAAAGAGAAGGCACTGGGGAGGCACTGTGGCGACACGAGAGCGCCGGAACCGCATCGCAGCCGTGGTGTCGCAACGGCCGGTCTTCTGTTGATGGCGACTGCTGGCCGCGCAGAGAATCGGCCTGGCGAACGCCAAGGGAAGATCGGTCGACAAGACGGGCAAGGGTTACACCGTCGCTTCGTCATCGACCCGGCCACGAAGGTCTACTTCGAGGAACGCCGATCTGTTCTGCCGACGCTTCCATGGCGAAGATGATGACCTGCCTCATCGCCGCGGAGCGCGTGTCGCACGGCCTGCTCGCCTCGACAAAGCCGGCGGCCATCTCCGCCCGCGCCAGCACGATGGGCGGCTCCGCAGATCTGCGCCAAGCAGAAGGGCAGACCTTCCCGGTGCAGACGCTCCTGGCGATGGCGGCCGGCTGATCCAGTCCGCCACCGACGCCGCCACCGCGCTCGGCGGAGGACATCGCCGGCCTCGAACGGAGGGCCTTCGCCGACGATGAACGCGCGTGCCAAGCGGCTCGGCCTCGCCAAGACCACGTTCTACGACCCGCACGGCGCCCCAACTGCGAAGGGACCCCGGAGCGCGTCGACGAGATGAGCGCGCGCGACCTGGCCACCCTCGGCATCGAGCTGATGAAGTATCCGCTCATGCGCCAGTACGCCAAGGCATGCTCGACGTTTCCGTTCACAGAACGGCACTCCTTCACCGCGGGGCTCACCAGCCCGAACCACCTCGTGAACCCAGGCAAGCGCGACTTTACATGCCGACCGCCACCGGCATCAAGACGGGTTACTCCGGACCCGAGCGGGGTTCTGCACTCGCCGCCTCCGCCGAGAAGGGCGGGCGCCAGCTCGTCGCCGTCGTGATGGGCGCGCGACGAAGCGCTACGGCCCGCTGGGCTCGCTCCGGCATCGCCGCGCGCCTGATGAACGGGCGTTCGCGAAGTAATCACCCACTTGAAGGAGAAGACCGGAACGATCTGGCTCCCCTGCGGCGTCTTGAGGCTGTCCATGACCTTGTAGTTCGGTCGGGGACGTTGGTCCAGCCCTCGTAGACCTGCCCGCCCAGGAAGAACCGCTTCGGCGCTTCGGGCTTCGGCTGGGACGCGTTCACGGTGACGAGCTCGTAACGGCGGACCGGAGGAGCGCTGCCGGCCTGGTCGCTGGCCGGCACCAGCTCCGTGCGGCCGTCGCCGTCCACGTCCGCCTCCATCCAGCCCAGCTGGAGCAGGAGATGGTAGCTGTGGTCCGCGATCATCTTCGGGATCTCGGCGTCGAAGCGCGCGACGATGGACTCGGCGCCGATCACGTCTGCGGCGCAGCGCGAAGTGGAGCGTGCGGACCACGAGCGGCTGCGTTCCGATGGCCAGCCGCGTCTTGACCTCCTCGGGTAGTTCGTGAGGAGGTACTGGACCACGAGCTCGTCCATCAGCACGTAGTCGGCCTCGCCGGCCAGGACCTTCTCCGAGGCTCTGCTCGACCGTGCTCGCGGCCACGTACGTCGGTCCCCGCGGCACCCGCAACGCGTCGCCGTAGGCGTAGCCGTCGACGAGAGCGATGCGCTTGCCGGCGAGCGCGGGGAGGGCGGGCGCGGACACGTCGACGCCGCGTCGCGCCACGAGGACGAGCCGGTTCTCGAGGTAGGGCTTGGAGTAGACGAGCTTCGCCTCGCGCTCCGGGTCTCGCCAGAGGGCCGGGCTGCCGTCGAACCGGCCTTCGAGCAGCGCGGCGGTCAGCGTGCCCTCGGGAACGATGGCGGTCTCGGCAGCTGATCCCCAGGCGCTTGAGGGCCGCCTCCACGAGGTCGATCGCGTAGCGCGGCTTGCCGGGCGCGTTCGTGAACGGGGACCACGGCGTCGATCCCAGGTGCAGCGCGACGCGGCGGTGGCTCCTGCGGCGTGCGTCGGTCGTCCCGTGGCATGTGGTCGTGGCGGCGACGGCGAGAAGGAGCCAACGAATTCGGTAGTCGCATGTGGCCTGTCCTCGGCACTCGTCGTATACTGTTCTGGCACGGGTGGACTATCCCGCCGCGTCGCGCTCAGATGTATCGGAACAGCGGCGGAAAGAGGATCACGACTATCGCCGCCCACGCGGCGTAGACCGGCAGGTAATCCGTCTGCCACTGTTCGAGGCGCGGTGAACGATCCGCGCCCTCTCAGGAAGCGGATGTAGAGCACGGCGGACCACGCCAGATTGACCAGGAGAATCACGTTCTCGCCCAGGGCGGCCACGCGGTTCGGGCTGAAGCCGAACTCGGTGATGCGCGCGGCGATGGCCCACAGCGCTACCGCGTCGGCCAGTAGCGCGCTGACCACCAGCACGACCTGCACCACATCGAAGGCGCCGGGGGCGACTGCGGGTCGCGGGCGGATACGGAATAGAGCAGCAGGCCGAGGACCACCACCAGGAGCAGGTCGAACGCCGATGAGCACGTCCCGCTCGATGTCGATGCCGCGTCCGGTCCACAGCAGGGTCCCCAGGAACGTGACCAGCACGGCGGCGAAGAGCGGTGTGAAGAGGCGCGTCAACACCGGCGCCATGTTCTCGATCACGCTCTGCTTGGCCTCCACCAGCCAGGAGGCGACCAGGACGGCGCCCGGCCGCTCCGCACGGCAGCAGCCACGACTGGATGAACGGCTCGGCGTTGATCCCGATGGCCTGGAAGATCATCACCATGAACGCCGTGAGCACGCCGCCGCCGAGGGCGATCAGGACGTAGTAGATGAAGAGCTCGCCCGAGAAGCGGATGAAGTCCATGCGGCCCGCGACCTGGCCCCAGCGGCCGCCGGCGTACGCGATGCCCACCACCAGCCAGAGCGCGATCGGCAGGTGCAGCGCCGTGAGCGCCTCGGTCGATGCCGCGCGGGGCGAACGGATAGACGTTGGCGAACACGGCCGCCGCGACGAACGCCACGGCCAGCCAGCGGAGCAGTGCTGGCGTCGAGCCGCCGTTTCCAGACGAAGTAGCCGGTCAGCAGGGGCAGCACGAAGAGGCTCAGGTTGCGGGCGTAGAAGCTCGGCGCTCGTGTCGTTCAATCGGAGCCCGAAGAGCGCCGGGCACCTTGACGAGCACGGCCGCCGCCACCGCAAGACAGAAGGCGACGATGGCGTCCGTTCGCGCCGCGCGCCCGCGGCTCCTCGGGATCCGTGGAGACACGACCGAGCTGCTTCCAGAGGCGCTCCGAGTGCTCGCGCGCGAACTCCCGCGAGAGGGCGTCGAGGCTCGCCCATGCGCTTCACCGCCACCAGGAACGCTTCGTCGGTGGCGAGCCCCGCCGTCGACCAGGCCCGCGACCTGCTCGCGCAGATGGTCCTCCAGCTCCGCGACGTCGACGGAGTGGATCGCCTGTCGGCGGCGGAGGTAGCTCCGCCATTGGTCGATCTGCTCCTCGAGCGATACCGCGTGATCTGGAGTCGGCATCGTCAGGCTCCCATGGTAGTGGCGCGGCTGACGCCGCTGGATGACCGGACGGGAATGGAGAGCGCCCGCCAGATGCCCCGTAGCGTGGCGTCCACCGCTTGCCACTGCTCGCGTTCCTCGGCGAGCTGAGTCCGGCCGCGGGACGTGATCCGGTAGTACTTGCGACGGCGGCCGCTCTCCGCGACTTCCCACCGCGCCTCGACGTGGCCGAGCCGCTCGAGCCGATGCAGAACGGGATAGAGCATCCCGTCCGTCCACTCCATGCGCCCTCCGGACAACTCCCGAACCCGCTGGAGGATCGCGTAGCCGTAGCTGTCCCGCTTCGGCCAGGATCGCCAAGCACGATCGGGGTCGAGGAAGCGGCGATCAGGTCCTTTGCTGATCTCCATGGTTCGCGATACCTGGCAGCTTTTATACATAGCAGTGCTATGTGCGTCAAGACCTACCATCAACGCCGCCTCTGGCGCGGACGCCGCCCGCGTCCCCAGCGGCGGTCGCTCCTCGAGGAGGAACTCCGCCAGCAGAGATCCGGCGTCGCAGGCGGCGCTGGAGACGTGCGCCGCGCCTACTTGGGGCGCCAGCGTGCGCGACGGCGCCGGACGGCGAGAACGGGCGGGCGACGAGGCGGGTGCCCCGCAGGATGCCCGCGTCCAGCGTGATCCCGGCGCGGCAGCGTCACGCCCAGCCCGCTCCTCGACCATCTGGATCCAGCGTGGTCAGGCTCGTGGCTCCTCGACGCAGGATTCCCAGGTCGCACGCGGCGGCGGCCCGCAGGCGGCGATGGCGTGGTCTGCGCAAGCAGTGCCCTTCCTCCAGCAGCAAGCATGTCGTCGGTGTCGATCCTCCGCAGCGCGACCGCCCTTCCCGGACGCGCATCGTCTCGCGGGCCACGAACCAGAACTCGTCCGCAACAGCTCGCGCACGTACAGGTCGCCGGTGTCGAAGGGCAGCGCGATCAGGGCGACGTCGAGGCCGCCCGCGCGCAGCCGCTCGAGGAGGCGCCCGTGAGGTCCCCGCGCAGGTAGAGCTTCAGGTCGCCGTAGCGCGCGCCGCAGCGCCGGAAGCACGCGGGCAGCAGGTAGGGCGCGATGGTGGGGATGGCGCCGAGGCGCAGCGGCCCGGACAAGCGGCGCGTCGCCGAGCGGGCCGCCTCCGCCAGGTCCGTGGCCGCGGCCAGCAGCTCTCGCGCGCGCGCGACGACGTCCTCGCCCACCGCGGTGCAGCTGCACGTTGCGGTTGTCGCGCCCGACGAGCTGCACGCCCAGCAGCGCTCGAGCTCCTTGATCCCGGCGGACGAGCGTGGACTGGGTCACGAACTGCGCCTCGGCGGCGACGCGGAAGTTCAGGCGCTCGGAGAGCTCGACCAGGTAGGCGAGCTGGCGCAGGGTGAAGGACGGGCCTGGTCGCTGATCGACTGATAGACTCGATCATTAGTAACGGCAATAAGTCGTTGGACCGTTCAGAGCACTTGGGCTCAAGATCGGGGTCGCGACTTCGGCCGGACTGAGACCGCCAACGATAGCCCACTGAGAGGAGAACGCACGCATGCCCGACAAGGAACACCCAGAGCGCCAGCGAGAGCGAGAGCCCTGCAATCCCCGCCCCGACTCCCAAGCGGAGCCGGCCGCACAACGAACAGCGACTGGTGGCCGAACCAGCTGGACCTCTCGGTGCTCCACCACCACTCGCACCTGTCCAATCCGATGGAAGAGGACTTCGACTACGCGAGAGCAGTTCAAGTCCCTCGACGTCGAGGCGCTGAAGCGGGACCTCATCGCGCTGATGACGAAGTCGCAGGACTGGTGGCCGGCCGACTACGGCCACTACGGCCCGCTCTTCATCCGCATGACGTGGCATGCCGCCGGCACCTACCGCATCGCCGATGGCCGCGGCGGTGGCGGCGAAGGCCAGCAGCGCTTCGCGCCCCTCAACAGCTGGCCCGACAACGCGAACCTCGACAAGGCGCGCCGGCTGCTCTGGCCGCTCAAGAAGAAGTACGGCCAGAAGATCTCCTGGGCCGACCTGCTGGTCCTGGCCGGCAACGTGGCCATGGACTCGATGGGGTTCAAGACGTTCGGCTTCGGCTTCGGCCGGCCCGACGTCTGGGAGCCCGAGGACATCTTCTGGGGTCCCGAGGACACCTGGCTGGGCGACGAGCGCTACAGCGGCGACCGCGAGCTCGCCAAGCCGCTCGGCGCCGTGCAGATGGGCCTCATCTACGTGAATCCCGAAGGGCCCGGCGGAAAGCCGGATCCGGCGGCCGCCGCCCGGGACATCCGCGAGACCTTCGCGCGCATGGCCATGAACGACGAGGAGACGGTGGCGCTCATCGTCGGCGGCCACTCGTTCGGCAAGACGCATGGCGCTGCGCCCGGGTCGGAACGTCGGCCAGGAGCCGGAGGGCGCCGGCCTCGAGGACCAGGGCCTCGGCTGGAAGAACAAGTACGGCAGCGGCAAGGGCGCCCACACGATCACGAGCGGCCTCGAGGGCGCCTGGACCAACAACCCGACCAAGTGGGACAACGGCTTCCTCGAGAACCTCTTCAAGTACGAGTGGGAGCTGACGGAGAGCCCCGCCGGCGCGAAGCAGTGGAAGCCGAAGAACCCCGAGGCGCAGGGCACCGTGCCGGATGCGCACGACCCGTCGAAGCGGCACGCGCCGATGATGCTGACGACGGACCTGTCGCTGAAGGTGGATCCGATCTACGCGCCGATCGCGAAGCGCTTCTACGAGAACCCCGACCAGCTCGCCGACGCGTTCGCCCGGGCCTGGTTCAAGCTGCTCCACCGCGACATGGGTCCCCGCCCGCGCTACCTCGGGCCCTGGGTCCCGGAGCCGCAGCTGTGGCAGGACCCCGTCCCGCCGGTCGATCACGAGCTGGTCGGCGAGCAGGACATCGCGGCCCTCAAGCGCAAGATCCTCGACTCCGGGCCTGTCCATCCCGGATCTCGTCTCCACGGCCTGGAACGCGGCCGCCAGCTTCCGCGGCACGGACAAGCGCGGCGGCGCCAACGGAGCGCGAATCCGCCTCGCGCCGCAGAAGGACTGGGAAGCCAACGAGCCGGCCCGGCTGGCGAAGGTGCTGAAGACGCTCGAGCAGATCCAGCAGGACTTCAACAAGTCACCGTCCGGCGGCAAGAAGAAGGTCTCGCTGGCCGACCTGATCGTCCTCGGCGGATGCGCCGCCGTCGAGGAAGCGGCCCGGAAGGCGGGGCACGACGTCACGCGTCCCCTTCGCGCCCGGTCGCACCGGACGCCTCGCAGGCAGCAGACCGACGTGAACACCTTCGAGGTGCTCGAGCCGGTCGGCGACGGGTTCCGCAACTACATCCGGAACGGGAGACCCGCTGTCACCGGAGACGCGGCTGCTGGACCGGGCCAACCTGCTGAAGCTCGACCGCGCCGCAGATGACGGTTCTCGTCGGCGGCATGCGGGCGCTGGACGCGAACCACGGGCAGTCGAAGCACGGCGTCTTCACCGACCGGCCGGGGACGCTGACCAACGACTTCTTCGTCAACCTGCTCGACGCCGGCACGGCGTGGAGGCCGTCGGCTTCGGCCGCGAACGTGTACGAGGGAAGCGATCGCGCCGACGGGCAAGGCCAGGTGGACGGCCACCGCCGCCGATCTCGTCTTCGGCGCGCACTCCCAGCTCCGGGCGCTGGCCGAGGTCTACGCCAGCGACGCAGACGGTAAGGCGAGTTGCGTGCGTATGACCGGCGACCCGCGCGCCCGGGACAAAGGCTCGCTGAACCTCGACCAGCGTACGCCACCTCCTCGCCCATGGGGCCTCGGAACAGCAGCGTTCCCGGCCCGCAGCCTCGCACGGAGATGCCTCCTCACTTCTCCGCCGCGATGCGGGCGTCGAGGCCTTCGCCCCCGCCTCGGCATACGCGCGGCAGGCCTTGCCGTCCACGAACGCGTCCGTCGCTCCCGTTCCGGCGCCGCGCCAGCTTCTTGTCCATCCGCACGGACCCGGGTGGGTGCTGAGCAGGACGTCACAGGGAAGGCTCGCGATGGCCGCGATGCTACGGCGGAAGCTCGCCACGATCGAGGGATGGCTCGCGTCGCCGGTGTAGCGGAACCCGGGAGCGGCGACGGGAGTGATGCTGTCCGCGTAGACGACGTCCAGGCACCGAGCGCCCTCACAGGAGCGCCAGGTCCACGCTCGTGCTGCCCGGCGTATGGCCGGGCGTCAGGTGCGCGGTGACGGCCAGCGGCCCCACGCGCGCAGAGTCTGGCCGTCCTTCACGACGGAGACGCCCTTCACCGGCGGAAACGCCATCACCGCCCCGAGGCCCGCCTGCGGATCGTCCGGCACCGGACCGCCACGCTCCAGCGTTTCCGCGCCTCGCGCGCTCGCCGCGACGGTGGCGCCGCTCTGCCCGCTGGAGCGCCCGGATGCCGCCGGCATGGTCGAAGTGCGCGTGCGAGTTCAGGATCAGCTTGACGTCTTCCGTGCGGAACCCAGCGCGCGGATGTGCGCGTCGATGAGGGGCGCCGATTGCGACAGCGCGCCGTCGATCAGGACGTGGCCATCGTTCGACGTGATGAGAACGGAGGCAGCCCGGCGACGCCGACGTGAGTACGTGTTGCCGAAGACGCGGAACGGCTCGCGATCGGCGTTCCACGCGGCGCAGGAGTCGCACACGCTCGCGGCATCGGCGACGAGCGGCGGCTTCGCGGATGCGGCCACCGCCAGGATCGGCTGAAAAGGAAGGCGGATCACGGCGCTGCGTGGTGGTCTCTTCGGGATGGTTGATCATCCCGCCCCGGCAGCGTTGTCGGGCCAAGAACCCCAGTGGCGATCAGCGCCAGCACCAGCGCGATCCGGCCGGCAACCACGCCGGCACGCCCGCGTGCGCGGCGGGACAGGAAAGGTGCCCGCTCAGCGCGAATCAGACCCAGGGCCTCCATGGGGCAAGGTATGAAGCTGCGAGCGGTGCGCCATGTCCCAGTGCTCGTGGGATCGCATGGTGTGCAGATGGCGGGCCGGTCGCCCACTGATTCTTCCCGCCTCCTCTGCTCAGGAGTAGTAGCGTTAGATCCCGGGCAGTGGCGCGCAGCCACGGCCACGACCAACGTAGCGCGAACCCAGCCCAGGCGCGCAGGAGGGTCTGGATCGGCGTGGCGGAGGACACCGCTTCGAGCCCGGTCGTGAAGGTAAGAAGGCACCGACCAACCCAGTGGAACGAAGCCGCAGCCTGGTTCCGGGCGGCGATGGACGTCAGGCGCGTTGGTCGTTGATTCTCGCGACCATCTTCAGCCTGATCCGTTCCGGCGGTCCAATCGACGGTGCCAGTGGCACCCGCTATCGAGTGGAGCGTAACCAGACGGCAGTTGCGCGGATGCGGGTCGTGCGGATGGACCCACAGGAAACCCGCAAACTCCGCGGCCTTCGAACGCGGGGAGCAGGTCCACACCGCAGGCGATCCCCGAGTGTGATGGCAAACCGCCTCCACTTCGCCCGAAGCGCGTGCGCGAAGGGGTAGTCGCCTGAAACAGCTGCCAGCATTGCGCCAAGGTGGCCACCAGCAGGCGGCCGCCGCGCAGGCCATGGCGGCGTGGATGCATCCGCTCGCTCGCGGCCCGCGTGCGCAGCCATCCCTCACGGTTGACGTCAAACCCGTAGAGCTGGTAGCGTACCGAGTGCCCGCGTGCGCCCGGTCCAGGCGGTACCGGTCCACGCGGCGCCGCACGAACAGCGCCGCGCGCGTGCCGGAACGGCGGTGCGGCCCGGAACATCAGCAGACCAGCTTCTGGCGCGGCCCTTCGAGCCTCTCCGTGACGAAACGGATGGCGGTCGCGCGGAAGCCGGGCCCGCGAGATGCCCGCAGCCGCTGAGGACCATCCAGCGTACAGATCACGTCGGGGTCGGCCAGCGCCTGTTTACCCGCGTGCTCGATCTCCGGGAAATCGGCGCCCTGGCGGCCGAAGCTGGAAGACTTTTATCCGCCGCCCTTGCTGCTGGAGCGCCGCCTCCGCAGCACCCGCGGGTACGCTTCCTCCTCCCACGCCTGCCTCGGTGGGGCCTGAATCCCCGATCACCACGCGACGGATGCCCCGCGGCGCGGCGGCGGTCGCGATCGCGGAACTGGATGGAGTTGTAGCGGAGCCCGACCGGTGCGTGGGAGCGTACTGTGCGCAGTCGTCCTCGACGTGACACTTTGAGGTGGCGCCCAGTCCGTCCGGGCGTGGCGGCATCCCGCAGGTCCAGGTCAGTCGCCGCCGTGCGATCCGTCGGATAGCAGTCGAGCCCGGCGGTAAAGTCTCCCCGCGGCGCAGAGCGCATCCACAGTATGGGATTCCGCGGCGCCTGCGCTCGGACGGAGTCTCGCCCTACCAGAGAAGCTTTACGGCCAGCTGCGCTTCAAATTAACGGCCAGCCCTCCGAAGCAGCGCTAAATCACTCCGCGCGATACTCTCCGACTCGCGCCGAACTGGAAGGATGACGCAGGCGTGAGCCATTGCGTCGGCAGCAAAGACGAAGCGTTGTCGTTTCAATTGTTCGACCAGTCGCAGCCAACGCGATTTTCGAGGCATCAGTCACACGATGGAACATCGATTCACCGAAGAAACCGCCGCCGACTGCCAACGCCGTATAACCGCCCGCCAAGCTTTGCCCTTCTTGCCATGCCTCCACCGGAGTGCGCGTGACCGATCGCGAATGCAGATTCTCGTAACTCGCCACGATCTCCTCATTGATCCAGGTCTCGTCACGTCGCGCGCACGCCCGAATCACATCCGAGAACGCGGTATCGATTTTTACTCTCAAACGATTTTCGCGTCCATATCCGTCTGGCACCATGGGGAAGATGAAACGTTTCCAGTGGGATGATGCCGCGCCGTTCCGGGAAAACCATTCGATAGAATCATCGCTCCATCGCCATCGGGAAAATGCCGAGCCGATAACCTTGCAACAAAAGCTCCGGCGGAATCATGGTTCGTAGAGGCGCTTAGTGCCGAAGCGCCAAATGGTTCAATGGCAAATTCGGTCGCTCGCTACAAGCGCCGCTACAACGCTCGACTGCCTATCAACGATCTAACGCTTCAACCACTGCCGCTTGCATTGCGCACTCGCTTCCTAAAATGAACAGATGAAACCCTTGTCGATCATCTGCGCGTGCGCGCTCATCGCGGGTGGATGCGCTGATCCACTTGGAACAACGCAGCACGGAAGAAGTCGGAGGCCAGCTCGAGCGCGGCGTGACCGGCCAGGGAACGATTGGCCCGATCTGAGCGACCGCCGGATGATCCTGCTGGCGAGCACGGAGTTCCGCAGACTCATCCGTGATTACGTGAAGACCGAAGCCCCGCCGAAACATTCCAAAATTCTCATCCTCGATTTCGGTTCGCAGTACACTCAGGTCATCGGGCGGCGCATCCGCGAGTTGCAGGTTTATTCGGAGATCGTCCGCTTCGATACTCTCGGCCGACACAATTGAGCGCGAACAACCAAACGGGATCATTCTTTCCGGCGGACCGGCCAGCGTTTACGAGAACGGCGCGCCCCAGATCGATCCCAAAGATTTTCGACTTAGGAATTCCGATCCTGGGAATTTGCTACGGCCTGATGCAGATGGCGCATCATCTCGGTGGTCAGGTGCGTTACACCGGACGTCGTGAGTACGGCGCCGGCATCCTCGATGTAACTAACGGCTCGCAGCTTTTTGACGGCCTTGGGAGCAGCAGGTCGATGTCTGGAACAGCCACGGTGATGAAGTAACTGCGTTGCCGAATGGGTTTCGTGTCGCTGCGCAGACCAGCGGCTCGCCCTTCGCCGCCGTGGAAGATCCGCAACGGAGACTCTACGGCCTGCAGTTTCATCCTGAAGTCGCGCACACACCGCGCGGTCGCGAGATCCTGCAGAACTTTGTCTATCACATTTGTCATTGCACGATGGATTGGACGATGGGTTCGTTCATTGACGACGCCTGCGCAAAGAGTGCGCGCTCAGGTCGGCGACAACAAAGTAGTTCTCGGTCTAAGTGGCGGCGTCGATTCCTCGGTCGTAGCTGCGCTCCTACATAAAGCGATTGGCGACCAACTTGACTTGCATCTTTGTCAACAACGGCTTGCTGCGCGCGCGCGAGGAAGAAGTTGTCCAACGGCGTCTTCGGCGAAAACTTTCATATTAAACTCAAATACGTTGATGCTTCTGAACGTTTCCTGACGAGCTACGCGGGAGTAACTGGATCCGGAGGAGAAGCGAAAGATTATCGGCAACGAATTCATACAGGTATTCCAGCACGCGACTGAAGAGTTACTGGCCGAAGACAAGAGAAACGGCGTCCGACGAGCACAGCGACTATAGGTTTCTCGCGCAGGGAACGCTTTATCCCGATGTAATCGAGAGCGTCGCCATCGGCGGCAATCCCGCGCACGTAATCAAGAGCCATCACAATGTCGGCGGACTGCCGGAGAAGATGCACTTCGAGCTGGTCGAACCGGTGCGGCAGCTATTTAAGGACGAAGTTCGGCAGGCCGGACTTCAGCTCGGACTACCGAAGGAAATTGTTTACCGCCAACCGTTCCCGGACCCGGGACTTGCCGTGCGTATTTTAGGAGAAGTAACTCCGGAGCGCCTTCGCATCCTGCGCGATGCCGATACGATTGTGCAGAGTGAAATGGAAGCGAGCGATTGGTATTATCGGGTCTGGCAATCTTTCGCCGTTCTCCTTCCCGTGCAAACCGTCGGAGTGATGGGCGACCAGCGCACCTACGATTACACCATCGCCTTGCGCATCGTCGAAAGCCAGGATGGCATGACTGCCGATTGGGTTCGCCTGCCTTACGAACTACTCGCCCGCATCTCCAACCGCATCGTTAACGAAGTCAAAGGCGTCAACCGCGTCGTCTACGACATCTCGACGAAGCCGCCGAGCACGATCGAGTGGGGTGAGGCAGTTTTCGGGCAGTCGATTTGCGATTGGCTGTGTCGGCGAAGCCGTTCACGTTCCTGGGGAGCACCAGGCTGCCACAGCATGTCGCATTCGGCGCTGGCGAATGCGCGCCATGACGCGTCAATTCCGAACCCGCAAGACGGTTCGCGTCAAGCTGCCGCGAACAACAGGCTGGCAGCCTGTGCTCCGCAAGTCGAAGTCGCGTCAGCGTGGGCAAATGGATGGTCGCAATCATGCAGCGGGCGCTGCCACCGCCAAGCTCGATCGTCGGAAGTTCCAGCGGCACCAGCGCGCGTGGCGAGTTAATATCTGTCCGCTTGTTCTTGATCCAACGTTCGAAGAGCGCGGGTAGAGAGCACCGAGCAGCTTCGCGCCAGTCGAATCCGTGTAGTTCAATGGCGTTCCCGGCGAAGTTCGCGACCTGCTCTCGGGCGATAAGCTCGACGATTTCCTTTCCGCTCGCTTCAAGTCGTGCCCGTACCTGTTGTCCGCTCAAGCTTATTTGGAATCATCGCGAGACCAACAATCGGCAAACTCGCTGCCTACGCACATCATTACGTTTGTGTGGTAGATCGGCTGACCATCCGAGCCCACGCTTGTAAACGTGACCGCCTCGTAACCGAAATCATCGGCAAAACGCCGGATTACCTTCGGATTAGAACGGTTGGAGAGCGACACGTAGGCGATCCTGTTCACATGATCGAGCACCAAGCTTCCTCGTGCCTTCAGAGACAAGCAGCCTTGCGCTCCTCTCAGGCTCGAGTAGTCGATTACCTCGGTAATCTTGTAGGTCTTGCGCAATTCCTCGATGATATCGTGGCGCCGTTCACGCCGCCGCAGCTCCAGAATACATTGGGAAGAGCGCGACCCGGCCGTCGGTGGTGGTGGAGATCCAGTTGTTCGGAAAGACAGCATCCGGCTTTTCCGGCTCCGCCAGTGTCTTCGAAGACATGAACCTTGACTCCTGCGTCTCGCAAGCTCCTGCACCGCGCGCGTCGAACTCACTTCGCGTGCGGCTGCCGCTAACGCATCCATGTCGAAACCGGCGCGAGATTGAAACGCATTATCGATCGCGCAGTCTCGGGATTTGGATAAAAACCGCGACGGGCGAATCATCAGCACCGAGTTGGTGCTTTGCGGCATAACTGAGCAGGACGTGGAGGCGAAAAGACGCGACATCTACCCGAACAATACGCGGGGAAAACCAGGTTGCAGGTCTTGCTCAGCCGCCTCGCCGCATTTCGCTAGAGGTCCGGCTCCGGACCCTGCGTCATGCTGTCCGTCCAATCAATCGTTTGCCGTCCTGCTACCGGGGCAGCGGGGTTTCTTAGGATGCAATTTCACGAGCGTGTTGTCGGTATCGGTGGCGCTGTTGTTGGCGATGTTTCACACACGGGTCGGTTACGCCACTCGGGGCGGTCACCGCCGTCTGTAGGTCAGAGATCAGAACCTGTCGCGGAGGCGCTGGATTGGTGCCCCGACAAGCCGCGCCCAGGTAATCTTACTTCCAGCTGGCATCGGTCACGGTGTTATCAATGCCACCGCTGCCTAGCGGGCATTGAACCCGGACAGCGCCGCCGCGTTGGCGGTGATGCGGTCGTGGACACACCGGTGAAGGCGCTCGAAAGCTGTCGCGGATAACCGCACCAGATCACTGCCCGACTGGACCCGCGGCGTTTGTCGCCACGTGATCGCAGTGGGCAGAGCGACATGGCAGGTCAGTGAATCACCGAGGCTGCCCGTCGCTCGTATGCGCGCTCTTAGAAATAGCACCACCACTTGTCCGCAAGAAGTCGTGGTCGGCATTGCTGGGCCGCCGTGGTGGGGCTGAAGTGGCTGGCGGGCGCTGGATGTCCCCGAGCGGGCATGCGGCCGATCACCACCGGTGCGATTGTCGCCGGTCCTGATTGGGATACGGTCCAGGTCTGGCGCAGCCGAGGCGGTGAACGCGCCAAGGCTAGAGCGCACGTCGAAATGACTAGCGCGACTGTTTGAGCCTGCGCACCACGGAGCAAACAAGTCCGATTTCTGTTGTTGTTACCGTTTGAACTGTTCATGGTTTAATTTCCTCAGTTAGCAGCGGCCTCGTGAGTCGCCCTCCTATTTAGCGGTCCATGTTTGGCCATTCAGGGCAACGCACATGTCCCAAGGCTTTGCAGCACGCGGAAAGTTTTGAAGAGGGGCTTGATTCGTTGAATCGTGAATCGCGAAACCCGCCCGTTGTGGTATCTGAGATGCGCGCAGGCCCCAGATTGGAAAGCAACTGCGATTGCAGCTTGGATCCAAGAATTTTGAACAGAAGAATAGAGCAGAAGGAGAATCACTCCTCCTGGTGAAAAGGTTCCCTGCGGCACACGCCCGACTCTGACTTCCTTAGCCCGACGGCCGCATCCTACCCATCCGTGTTATCAGCAGAACTCCGTCGCCGAACTTTATTTCGGCGCGCAGGCAAGTGCATTAACGAGCGTAAGCGACGGCTTCGTCGATGGTCATCGCTTTGCCGCGCGCCCAGGCAGCGGCGAACACCTCCTGGTCAGAGCAGCGCGGATCGCAGCGACACGGCTCTCGTGCCGAGCGCGTTGACGCGGAGAAAGCGCTATGCCGAGTTTCTCGCATGCGTTTCACGGCGCCGAGCAAGTGCGCCGTCGCTTTCGGCTTTTCCTTCAGGCAAAACACAACCACGCAAATACAGCTCAGCGCAGCCGTGATGCTCTCCTTATCACCCACGCTCCTGGCTGTTTCGCAGGCTACCAATGCAGAGTCTGCGAACCTCATCAAATTTCCTCTCTCCGCCGCTAATTCTGCGAGATTGATAGCAAGCGAAATGGCGAACTCGGACTTCTGGCCCAGCTCGTCTGCGACCTGCAATCCTTCCTCGTAAAATGCGCGCGCGCGCGCATAGTCGACCTCGGTCAAACGCTACTTTCCCAAGGCCCTCAAGCCGCCGCCTGCCACCGCTCTCTTGATGCCAAGCCTCCGGCCTATCGCCAAAGTTTCCTCGTAGTAGCGTGGCGGCCTTCTCGATGTTGCCGCAGGCGCAGACTCGACTTCGCCAGCGTGTGAAGGCATCATTCCGTCGTCTTCATCGCCGCGCTGTCTGCATATCAGCGACAGCCTGTTCGAATCAGGTCGCGGGCGCGCTCGTAATCGCCTTGAAACATCGCGACGACACCCCAAATCTACGAGCGACCTCCAGACTAAGGTCGTCATCGCCCAACTCTTTTCCGATCGGACAGAACTTTGCTCAAGCAAGTGTCGCAGCTCGAGTCAAGCTCGCCGCGATACGCGGCCACACCGCCCAGGTTGTTGAGCGCCAACCCGGCCCAGCGCCGGTTTCCTGATTGTTCACACAGACGCAGGCCTTGTTCGGTGAGGGCGACGGCGTGTTCGATAGTCGCCCTGCCAACACGCAAGCCGCCTCTGCCCGGACATAGCTTCGCCGCGCAGAAGGTCCACTAGTGTCGCCGGGCTTTGCGCGATGGTTTTCTTGAACCATTCCCGGCCTTGAGCCAAGTAACCTCGAAACTCCCAGAACCAGCCTAACGCATTCGATAGCTTCAAGGCACTTTCCGGCTCATTTTCCGCGGCCCACGCCAGTGCCGCGAGCAAGTTGGCGTGTTCTGATTCTAGCTCCTCCACAGCCGCCAGCGCTGTCTCTGGACCGAGCAATCGCGATGCGGCGCCCTGAGCAACGCGCAGAAATAATAAACGTGTCGCCTTGCTGCGCCACCGGCAAAGCACCGCTTTGACGGAGTCGATCCTGCGCATATTGCCGGATCGGTTCGAGCAGGCGGTAGCGCGTCGTGCCAGTCTGCTCGCGTAGCGAGCACGAGCGACTTTTCCACCAGTTGAGTTACCAAATCCAGGATGTGCTCACGCTCGATTCCCTCCCGGCACAAACGTTTTCCGCTGCTTTGAGATCAAAGCCGCCCGCGAAAACCGAAAGTCGCTGAAACAAGCTCCGCTCTGCGTCGGTAAGCAGCGCATAACTCCATTCGATCGTCGCTCGCAGCGTTTGATGGTGCGGCATCTCCGTGCGCTTCCCGTGCGAGAGCAGCTCGAAACTATCCCGCAAACGTTCGGCAATTTGCGCAACGCTCAACGCACTCATGCGCGCGGCTGCCAGCTCGATGGCCAGCGGAATACCTTCCACCCGCCAACAGATTTGCGCCACGGCGGGGGCGGTTGCGTTCGTCAGCGCAAATCGCGACTGGACAGCCACCGCTCGATCCCGAAACAGCTGAACGGCTTCAAACTGACACAGCGAGTTAAGCGACATCGTCGCACCCGGGTCAGGAGTCGCGAGCGACGGCACCTGCCAAACGCTTTCGCCAGCAACCCCAATTGCTTCGCGACTGGTGGCGAGGATTCGTAAGTTGAAGCACGTTTTCAGCAGCGCGCTGGCAAGCGTGGCGCAGGCATCGAGCAGATGCTCGCAATTGTCAGGACGAGGAGAAGACGCTTGGAGCGCAGGCGATCGACGAGGGTTTCCATCAACGCACGCCTTGGCTGTTCGGGAATGCCGAGGGCTTTGGCGGTAAGTTGGGTAACCAAGTCAGCATCGGACGCGGGCGCCAACTCCACCAGCCAGACACCGTCTGGATATTCGGCCAGTAAATCGGCTGCAACCTGCAGCGCAAGCCGTGTCTTGCCGGAACCACCAGCGCCAGTAAGCGTCAACAACCTGGTCTCGGCGAGAAGTTGTTTAATTTCGATTATTTCCGCTTCGCGTCCGATGAAGCTCGACAATTGCGCAGGCAAATTGTTGCGCTGTAACCGTTTCTTGCCGCGAGTGAAGATAGCGCTGCGTCGCGCGCGGATTGGCTCCCGCCGAAGCCAGCGTTCAACATCTTCGGCCAGCTCGCGAGCGGAAGGATAACGGCGCTGGGGATCTTTCTCCAGGCACTTGAGACAGATCGTGGCAAGATGGACGTCTACCTGGAATTCCACAGCTGCGGGTTTCGTGGCTCGGTTTCCACGACCAGCCGAATCGTCTCGTAGGGGGTTCCGCCGGCGAACGGCGCCCGGCCCGTCAACATCTGATAAAAAACTGCGCCCAATGAGTAAACATCCGCAGCCGGTGTCAGCTCCTTGGCCTGGCCGGCCGCTTGTTCTGGCGGCATATAGCTCGGCGTTCCAAGAACATCGAACGGATTGGTCACCGTGCTTTCCTGCTCGATCAAACGCGCCAGAGCCGAAGTCAGTCAGGTAGGGTTCTCCATGTTTATCCAACAAAATGTTTCCCGGTTTGATGTCGCGGTGCAGAATTCCGCGCTCATGCGCGAACTGGACAGTGCGGGCGATCTTTACGAACAACTCAGCGGCGCGCGAGTCGACATCGGCTTTCGTCCAAGGGCTGTCGTCCAACTGACCGCCGTCGACGAATTTCATGCTGAAGTAGCAAGAGCCCCGCGCTCGCCGCCGATTTCGTAAATCGGAACAATCCGTGGATGCTCCAAACTCGCCGCCGCTTCTGCCTCGCGACGAAAACGATTCAGGTGCGGTGTGCTAGCCCATTGGCCGAAGACCGATCATTTTTAGCGCGACGGTTCGGTTCTAGACTTTCTGCCGCGCACGGTAAACGACACCCTGGCCGCCACGGCCGAGTCTCTTCGAGCAACTCATAGTCGCCAAATTCGAGTTGCATTTGGCGCCGACTCGACACGGTAGTTGCATCATCTTCGTCCCCGAGCGGCCCTAGAACAGTTTTGAACAAGCACACGCTGCAAAGCCCGCTTGGGGCGCGTCTGCGAAAATTTTACTCCGACATTCGTCGCAAATTCGGTTTCCAGTTGTTACAATGCTACTCGGTCGATTAGTCACCGGTATACGTCCTATCCCAAATCTCGTTAGAAGTTACGTCTGCAATACGGCAATAAAATGCCGCAGCTCGTCATCCACGTCGCCAGGCACGGTTACTGGTATGCGCGATTTCCTCGCGCACCAACTGCCGGATAACGCTGTCGCAGGCGATGGAATGCCTGCGTCACCGCATTTTCGGTCATCCTTAATTCCCGCGCGACCTCTGCCTGAGAACGTTCCTCAGGTTCGCCGGTAAGGTAATTGCTTTCAGCTGATCGAACAATGCGGCATTGCCTGCCTTGCGATATTCTTCACCCAGCCGTGCGAACACTTGGTCCAGGAGAGTTAAAGCCCACCGCCGCTCATAAATTCGATCGGCGGTCAAGGTGTCCGCTGGTTCAAGGTCGGCGCGCTCGCGCGCGAGCAGCTCTTCCAACGCTACAAGCGGTCTTCCTTCACCACGTTTGACGGCCATCTCGCGCCGATGCGCCTTAGCGAGGAAATTTTTGAGTGAAGCCAGAAGATATGGAACGTAATCGACCTCTTTTCCCGGCGCACCGCATCCAGATCTCTTCTCTCCAACAGCATCGCGAAGAACCCCTGAGTAAGATCTTGTGCTTCCTCAGGAGCATAGCCCTGCCGCCTGACGAAACCGTAAAGCGGCCACCAATAAAGGCGGCACAGCTTTTCCAATGCTTCGTCTGCTGCCGGCGATTGGCCTCGGGCGGTTAAAAACCACACTCCGTTGCGTCGCAGTGAAAGCAACGGCTCCATCCCTTCCGCGCATCTGCCGGAACAACCCGCAGTCAGTGAAGCGCACCTGATCAGCCAGCAGACACTGCCTGTTAAGAAGCGAGAAATCGCTCTCAAAATCAGCTTAGATCCATGCACTCGTGTCAGACTATATCCCCAACGGAGTCCTTCTTCGTTCCCCCCCGGCAACCAGTCATCGGAATTGCTGAATCAACTCAAACCTCAATCGCCAGGCCGGAGGTGCCGGATTTGCTTTTAACTGGAATGTGATCGAAAACATCCGCCATGAACGCCGAGCAGAGGCGCATCGAAGAAAACAACTTCGCAGCAGCAGCGCTGGCACCTGTGGGGGCCGTACCTTAGCGACCGGCAATGGGGAACGGTGCGCGAGGATTATAGCGCAAACGGCGATGCCTGGAACTACCTGACGCATGAGCAAGCGCGTTCGCGGGCTTATCGCTGGGGCGAAGATGGCTTGGCCGGAATTTGCGACTACAAGCAACGGCTCTGTTTCGCCTGGGCGTTCTGGAATGGTCATGATCCAATTCTAAAGGAGCGCCTCTTTGGACTAACCGGACCGCAGGGTAATCACGGCGAAGATGTCAAGGAACTCTACTGGTATCTCGATAACACACCATCCCATTCCTACATGCGGATGCTGTATCGTTATCCGCAGAGTCGCTTTCCCTACGAGGAGCTAGTTAGCCAAAACGGCCGCTCGATCACGAAGCGAGCCCGAATTCGAGCTCTGGCACACCAATGTTCTGGCGGAGAATCGCTACTTCGATATCGAGATTACTTACGCCAAGAGCGACGCCGGACGATATTTTGATTCGCGCCACCGCGACCAATCGCGGACCCGAACCGGCGAACTTGCATTTCTTGCCCACGATTTGGTTTCGCAATACCTGGAGCTGGGGCCGCGATCGCTCGCAAGCCGACTTTGCGAGAATGCACGCCCGCAATCGATCGATCAGCCAGCCATGGTGAGCTTGGCACGCTACGAACTCCATTGCGAAAATGCGGACGACCTTCTCTTCACCGAAAACGAATCTAACCTCGAACGTTTGTGGGGCGTCCCAAATCGCTCGTCCGTTCGTGAAGGACTCTATCAACGACGCGGTAACTCAGAATAAAATCGAGCTTGTCAATCCGGAGAAGGTTGGGACAAAAGCGGCCGCGCATTACCACATTTTCAATTGCGCCTAACGAGATCGCGGACGATTCGCTTGCGCCTGCGCAAGTCGACCATCATCCTCACCCGGCGATCCTTGTCGCCTCCCTCTCCCCAACCCACTCTTCTGTCCTCACTGGCGCTTCGCCGTCTCTCCCAGCGGGAGAGAGTGAGGGGCAACGACGACTCTTCGATGACTTCGATGAAATCATTGCGCGCGCGCAAAGCCGAAGCCGACGAATTCTACAGCGATTCTGTGCGCCAGTTAATCGTTAACTGCCGAACACAAAGCGATTCAACGCCAGGCCTTGGCCGGGCTGCTCTGGACTAAACAGTTCTACTACTACATCGTTGAGGAATGGCTGACGGGCGATCCGGCGAGCCACCTCCGCCAGCGTCGCGCTGGGACGGTCGCAACGCCAGGTGGCGCCATCTTTACAACGAGCGCGTCATGTCGATGCCGGATAGTTGGGAATTTCCGTGGTATGCGTCATGGGACCTCGCCTTTCATTGTATTCCCCTCGCCCTGGTCGATCCGCACTTTGCCAAGAGGCCAGCTCGATACCATCGTGCGCGAATGGTATCAGCATCCCAACGGCCAGCTTCCCGCCTACGAATGGAACTTCGGCGATGTGAATCCGCCCGTGGTCGGCTGGGCGGCCTGGCGCGTCTTACAAATCGAGGCGCAAACAAACCGGTAAAGGCGACCGCGCATTTCTGGAAACGATCTTCCACAAACTGCTCCTCGCCTTTACCTGGTGGGTGAATCGGAAAGATTCCGAAGGCAAAAATATTTTCGAAGGCGGATTCCTCGGGCTCGATAACATCGGCGTATTCGATCGCAGCGCCGTCGTTCCCCGATGGCAGCCACCTTGAACAAAGCGATGGCACCAGCTGGATGGGAATGTTTTCGCCTGAATCTGATGCGCATCGCGATCGAGCTCGCGCGTGAAGATCACGTTTACGAAAACATCGCGACGAAGTTCTTCGAGCATTTCCTCGGCATCGCCGCCGCCATGAACAATCTCGGTGGCAGTGGGATCGGTCTCTGGAACGAAGAAGATGAATTTTACTACGACGTGCTGCACACGCCGGGCGGTCGCTATTTCACCGTTGAAAGTCCGATCGATCGTCGGCTTGATGCCGCTGCTCGCGGTAGAAACGATCCAATGGCAGTTGATCGACGCATTACCCGGATTCAAGTCGCGGCTCGAATGGTATCTGGCGTATCGGCCCGACCTCGCCAGTCTCGGTCTCGCGCTGGCAGGAGCCTGGCATGCACGAGACGCCGGCTTCGTCGCGCTTACCCGCGGCCATCGCATGAAATGTCTGCTCGCGACGCATGCTCGATCCGGAGGAATTTCTGAGCGACTACGGCATTCGTTCGGTAAGCAAGTATCACCGGGATCATCCCTATCGATTGACTGTCCAAGGCGAAGAGAAAATCGTGAACTACGAACCAGCCGAATCACAAACTGGAATCTTCGGCGGTAACTCCAAACTGGCGCGGCCCGGTTTGGTTTCCGATCAATTATCTGCTGATCGAATCGCTCCAGCAGTTTCATCACTACTATGGTGATGAGTTCAAAGTGGAATGCCCAACCGGGTCCGGCACGTATATGACCTTGAAGGAGGTCGCGAACGAACTATCAAATCGTCTAATTAAACTCTGGCGCCGTAATGAGAAAGGTGAGCGACCTTTTCTGCGCGCTTCAGCCGGAGCATTCAACGCCGAGACCGATTCAAAGCTCTATTGGTTCCACGAGTAATACTCAACGGCGACAACGGCGGCGGCCTGGGCGCGTCGCATCAAACCGGCTGGACCGCGCTCGTTGCCAAGCTAATTCAGCAACAGGGCGAGTTTGGCACTCATCAGTCCACCGCAGATAGATGGCGATCTCGCCGCAGGAATACAGGCCGCTTGCCTGTGCGCCCAGCAGGTTGTGGCGCCCGGTTCACCAGGGTATTCACGGTATACTCTTCCTTCAGCGGGTCTGCAACTCGCTGGGATTTAAACCTGTGTTCCAGGCAATTCAGCGACGCTTGAAATACTGCACCGCCTTCTTTCGTCTGTCTTCGCAGCCGCGCGCGTCTTAAACGTGCCGAGATTCCTACGCCTTGCCCGTCTTCGGATTCTTCTTCCGCGAATACAGGCGATAGCTACCCGACTTCAGGACTTTCTGATCTTGAATAAATGCGTCGCTCTCACGTAAGGCACGCCGACGTAGATGTTCCTACATGCGTTTCTATCTCGAACGTCTTCAGATCCGACCTCAGGCCGGACCGCATTGTAAGACAACCGTTCCCGGTTGCGGATCCGTATAATACGGCAGGCAGGAGCGCCTGCCCGACGGCTCCCGTTGTAGCGCGGCAGAAGAGCGGCGCGACCGACCAATGCAGTCTCAGCGAAATCGAGCGTGAGATGGGTAGTGAAGCTCCAGTTCTTGCTGCGCGTGACCGAAACAACCGCAGGTGATGTCGAGCCCACGCACCTTCGCGATGATACTTGTCGCGATGATGAAGACGGTGAGCGCGCGTTAAAATGAACAATCCTCCGCGGTAGAAGAAGCCGCAGAATAAGAGCAAGGCCACAGAGCAATTCCAGCCACGGCAAGTAGAAGGCCAGTCGAACGCCGATCGCCCACGGCAGACATTTTTGTAGTTGTCGATGTCGATGGCGAAGGCAACTGGATCAATGGCTCTTGATCACGCCGCGTAAATGAAAATGCCGCCGACGATGAAGAGCGACGATGCGCCAAAGGATACTGCGCGAGGGCAAGTCCATTTCTTAAGAGGAACGAACGCCGATGCCCCAACGTCCAACACCCAACGCTCAATCGTAGAATCAGATTGCTGATTCGGCATAGGGCGTTGGGCGTTGAGCGTTGGAGCGTTTTCTTCATCTCCTGTTCTTTAGCCATTCTTCCCACCCGCCTCGCAGAACAAAGACGTCTCCGTTAAGCCGGCTTCATCCCGCAAACGGCGCGCTACTTCGCGACTGGCGTTGCAACTTTGACTACTGCAGTAGACGACAATTTTTTTCTCGAGCGACCATTGCGCGAGAAGCGTTGGGCAGCAATTCGTTCCAGCGATCTTCATTCAACGGGATCGCGCCCGGGACATGATCCTGTTCGAATTCATTGTCTGGCCGCGCGTCTACCCAGATCGCGTTCGTCGCCCCACGACTTGCGCTTGATCGAGATTGACCATCTCGGAAGAGCGATCAGGCGATTGCCAGGAAACCTTGTCGCGAAAGTAAATTGCCTCACCGATCGCTGGCACGAGGGCGAGCGCAATGAGCAATAGCGCTTGCCGGACAGCGCTCACCTTCACGGTGTTATTGCCTGGGCGATCCTGCCGTCGGCGCTGGCGTGGCTAGATCGTGTCGGACGGTGGAAAGCGGTAGCCTTGGTCGACGGCGTAATCGCAGTCCTGATGTCGGCGCAGGAGGCATCACCGCGCGCCGCCGCGAACATGTTTCCCGTATTCGCCGGCGAATCGGGTTTGATCGTCAAAGTTGCGTAGACAGCCTTGGTGGTATCGCGAGGTTGGACACTGATCCGGAATTCGTTCGGAGCAGAGCCGGCGTCGACTTTGGCAGTGAAATCGGGAGTGGACGACGCAACATCCAGTTTCTTGATGGCGGCGTCTTTGTTTGCTTTTGCGGTGATAATCTTCGGCTTGGGCTCCTCACCATTCTGCCAATAAACAAGTGCTGGTTGGAACTCGAGTAACGGCGTAATGACCGCCTTAAGCGTAAGCACAGTAGTGGAGCGCGTCGGGATCGTCGGTCTGAACTGTAACAGTCTTGACTTGCGTGCCGGTGCGGCCGCCAATGTTAAAGGTCGCGGTAATCTCGCCCTTCTGACCCGGACCAACCTGCTCGTTTTGCGTCTGCGCCGTGGTACAACCGCACGAGGCGTGGACGGACTTAAAATGGACCGGCGTGTTTCCGACATTTTCATATTTGAAATGCGCGACCGCTTGCTTGTCGTTAAACGCCCGGGCGCAGATCGACCGACGTCTGTTCCCACTTCAGCTCCGCGTGCGCGCTCTGGACTAGCGCCGCTAAGGCGAAAACTCCAATCAACCTCGAAAAGTTCGTATTCATTTTTAGAAACGTGGGCGCTAATATATTCAGCAACCGCTTCGCGCCAATGGCGTGGTTGCACCCCGGTGAGAGCGGTGAATTTCGCGGTCGATAACACCGTATGCACCGGGCGCTGCGCGACGAAATTTTTCATATCCCCGAGCGAGACAGCTCCGACTCGTTCAGCCTTCAAGGGAAGTCCGAGGCTACGGCAAACATCGATCGCATATTGGGCCCATTCCTGCCAGCTGCATCCGCCATTGTTGGCCAGATGCAGAATGCCGTTCGCGTTTTTGTCGACGGCCAGCCGCAACCAACTCGCCACATCGATGGTGAAGGTAGGCGCAGAGAATTTGTCGGCTACGGCTGTGACCACATCGTTTCTCGCGAGCACGCTGAATGATTTGATCGATAAAGCTCCGGTTTATCCGGCCCAAAGACCCAGGAAAGACGAACTACCAGATGCTGCGAGGAAACCTCCAGGACGCGACGTTCCCCTTCCAATTTGGATTCGCCATAAACGCTCAATGGAACCGCTTTATCTTCCTCAACATAGGGATCCGTTTTTTTGCCATCAAAAACATAGTCGGTGCTGAAGTGAACTAGTTTGGCCGATTTCTCGTTAGCTATTTCGGCAAGCAACCGCGGCGCCTCCGCATTAACTACAAAAGCTTCTTCCCGGTGCGATTCGCAGTAATCAACATTGGTTAGCGCAGCGCAATTGATCAGTAACTCAAACTTCGCCTTAGAAAGCGCCGATCGGACGCGATCGAGCTGGCCCAGATCGAGCTGCCTGCGATCGCAGCTCGTCACCTCGTAGTCGCGTTGATACTCGCGCGCGAGAGCTGCGCCGAGCCGCCCATTTGCGCCAATGATAGCAATTTCATCTTCAGTAGCACGACTCAAAACGCGTTCAATTAATCCGAACGACGGTTCCATTCGACTGCGTTCAGCACAAGCACCGATCGCCGCTAGAATTCAAGCCGAAACGCCTCAGGAGATTAAGGCACGACGCTGGGAGCGATCCGGAGATTATAGGGCGACCGCCCATCGAAATACTGCGGTTTCACCCGCCGCGCCGTGACAGGCAAAGCCGGCCAAATATCGCTACCGCAAAGGCTGGGTGCAATGCTGCGTGCTACAACACTTCGAAAGAACTAAGCAACAGGCCGAGAATATTTGCTATTGACAAGAATCGATCTGAGCAGTGCACGCTACAATCGATCTGGATTCGGCGGACAACCGATAGCTAATACCGTCCCGCGCCCGCTCGAGCAACGGTCCTGCCACCACGATTGATTGTCGCATGATACCACTCGAATCGTTTCGCCCAGCGATCCCTGTCCGAAGCGTGTGGCGCAGGTTTCCAGTTTCAGCTCGACGCTGACTGAAGCGTCGAATCGATGGCGTATCGGCGGTCGTGTCCCAGCCTGTCGGTCACGAACGAGATCAGACTCTCCGGTTTACCCAGTTTCTTGAGGATGAGCTTCACCACTTCGAGGTTCGCCATTTCCTCGCCGCCGCCGAAGTTGTAAATCAGTGCCCGGTTTTCCTTCGAACAACGCAGCCACGATACCAGCGCAATGATCGTCCACGTGAATCCAGTCGCGCACATTCATGCCGTCGCCATAAACCGGCAGCGCTTCGTTCGCGCAGCGCCTTGATGATCATCAGCGGAATCAGCTTCTCGGGAAATTGATATGGGCCGTAGTTGTTCGAGCAGCGGGTCACGATCACTTCCTGGCTCGTAGGTCTTGTAAGAAGCGAGCGCGAGGAGATCGGCTCCGGCTTTGCTCGCGGAATAGGGCGAGCTGGGATCGAGCGGCGATTGTTCGGTAAATTTTCCCGTCTGCGCCCAAGCGAACCGTAAACTTCGTCGGTTGAGATTTGAATGAAACGCTGCACCCCATGGCGGCGCGCCGCAATCCAGCAGCACACTGGTGCCGACTCACGTTGGTGTGAATGAAATTCTGCGGCGAATTAATGCTGCGATCGACATGGGATTCGGCCGCGAAATTGATGATGGCGTAAAACTGATGCTCGGTCATGAGCTCATCCATCTGGTCGGCATTGGCAATGTCAGCCTTGAAGAATTCGTAGCGATCGCCGTGCGCCTCGGCCAGACCGTCGAGATTGGCAAGGTTGCCAGCGTAGGTCAGGACATCGACATTCGTGACGTAAGCCGGCTTGTAATGTTTCAGAATGTAGCGAATAAAGTTGCTGCCAATGAAACCGCAGCCGCCCGTCACTAAAATGCGCATCGCCCCGCGCACTGCAGCAGCGGTCGCAATGGGGCGCGAGCGGATTTTTCCGCGGGCCTGCCGGACGCCGCTCAGGCCATCCTCAATGCGCTGGAAAGCAACTGGATGTTCTGGCTGATCCTCGCCCTGGCCGCAGTATTACGCATTCTTTTCCTCGGAATAAAACCGCCACATTTCGACGAGGGAATCAACGGCTGGTTCGTCGATCAAATGGTCAAGGAAGGGTTCTATCGATACGACCCTACCAACTATCACGGCCCACTTCATTTCTACATCATATTTTTATCGCAGACGTTATTTGGCCGGAATCTTTATGCCCTCCGGCTCCCAGTGGTTCTTGCCAGCCTCGGGGCGGTTTGGCTGGCACTGAAATACGATCGTGTTATCCCGCGGCCGGTCGCACGGACAGCGGCGCTGGCCATGGCCCTGTCGCCCGGTTTCATTTTTTATGGTCGCTATTCCATTCATGAGGCCTGGTTACTTCTCTTTTCCATGATGTTCATATTCGGACTGCTCGGTCTGTGGCGGGAAGGAACACTAAACTATCTTTGGTTTACCGGAATCGGCATCACTGGAATGATTCTGACCAAGGAGACCTACATTATTCACATTGGTTGCGCGCTCATTGCGCTGCCGCTGGCCTATATATCTACCTTGATCATCCCGGCGGAAGATTCCAAGCCCGCGTCGCAGAAATGGAATTTGATCGATCTCGCTGTTGTCTGCCTAACAGGAATTGGGGTGATCGTTTTCTTCTACTCCGGCACTTTTTTCACTGGAATGGGCTCAAAGACCTGTTTAGAACTTTTCACGCCTGGTTCGAAACCGGCAGTAGCGGCCATGGTCATGAAAAACCGTGGTATTACTGGCTGGAGTTGATTGCGCGCTACGAGTGGCCGATCTGCGCGGGATTGATCCTGTGCGCGCTTTCCTTGCTTTTCCAAAGTCTTTCTCTGCGTTTTCTTGCCATCCTTGGGGTTGGCACGTTCGCGGCCTACAGTATCATCGCCTATAAAACGCCGTGGTGCATTATTAGCATCATCTGGCCCTTGTTCTTCACTTTCGGGGCTTTTATCCTCATTGTCCCAAGAGCACGTCTCTTCTTTCGTCGATAATTGCCTCCATTCTTCTCCTGGTATCGTTCGGCTACGCCATCTCACTCAATTATTTCCACTGCTCCAGCTTCATCGAAGCAAACTGGGATTCGAACCGACCACTCACCACGAATCTGCGCGAATTTTTCGCTCCGAACCATACGTCTACGTCCAGACCTATAACGATATTTACAAGTTAACCAGGCCACTGCTGGAACTAGCTCATGCGGATCCGCAATTTTACCACCTCGTCGGCCATATCCTCCGCCCCAGTCCATATCCGTTGCCCTGGATTTTGGGCGACTTCCCCGCATCGGCTATTACGAACACGACAATAATCCGCCTGACCTCGACGCCGATTTCCTTCTCGTGGAAGAAAGCAAAATTCCTGAGGTCGAGAAAAAGTTGCAAGGCACCTACTATACTGAGCCGCTGACCGTCCGGCCGTACCAGGACCCGTCAAAATTGTACCTGCGCGCCGGCGTTTTTAAGAACTTCTTTCCCGGGAGATTGCCAGATTTTATCGGCACCGGAAAACAATAACGCTCCGCAATGCGCCTGTTGTCGGCCGGTCTCATCTATGTCGCAGTGTCCACGGTGGCAGCACTGCTACTCGGAGAGAACGCTGGCGGGCTAAATTGGAGTATTTCATTTGTTTCGCTCATCATCGGAGTCACGGGGGCGATTGCTGTTTTTCCTAATGCCTCCGTCTTCCGGAAGAATCTCTCGTCGCAGCTGAAGATGATGCTCCTCTGGCAAAATATCGATCCATTTGGCTTTGTCTGGTTGGATTTGTTTTCGCGATGTTCGCGTTTCGTTCATTTTGTTGGCTCTTTTACTTCGATGGCGAGAATATTGACATTCAGTCCCCTTTCAATCTCGGCGATCTCGGACTGCATCTTACCTATATCAAGACTTTCGCCAACGGCATGTCGCTCTGGCCGGATAGCCCGATCTACGTTTACAGCAAGCTCCGTTATCCTGCCGGCATCGATCTTTTCAATGGTATTCTAACGAATCTTGGATTTGACCTTCGCCCTCAACTTGCCGCCACCGGGCTTCTGGCATCGCTGGGCGCATTTTACGCTTTGTATCGCTGGGGCGGAACCTTCGCTGTTGCCGGCTTCCTCTTTAACGGCGGGATTGCCGGCTACGCTTTCCTCCAGACGCATCAGTTTCTCGATTATCAGGGGACGCCGCATGTCTCCTGGAAAAGTATCCCGCTGACGATGTTTGTTACTCAGCGCGGCCTTCTCTACGCCATTCCTACCGGTCTTCTTTTACTCTGGCAATGGCGGGCCAGGTATGGATCCGATTCAGAGCGTGAGAAACGACTGCTGCCGGTATGGGCGGAATATATCCTCTACGCGACCATGCCCCTGTTTCATGTCCACACCTTTATTGCCTTTAAGTATTGCGCTTCTGGTTCTGTTTTTGACCCGGCCTGCTGCCAGATCGTCGCTCCTCAAACTCGTCGCCGCTGCTGTTCTCCCAGCCATGATCTTCATTTGGCTTACCACCGATAGGATGCGCGCCGGGTCAATTCTACAATGGCATTTCGGCTGGACCCAAAATGTTGGCGAACTCAAAATGCCATTTTTCTGGTTCTGGGTTTTTAACTTCGGCGTCTTTCTTCCGCTCGCAATTGCTTTGACCTGGATTGTCGCGCGGCAGGAATCGAGCGACTTTTCCAGTCGACAATCATCTGCGCCGGAACTGAAACAACCCGGTCTCGGTCTATTAGACTCGGTGATGGGTCGTGCCCGCAACTTTGAGCTATCGATTGACGCCGCCTATCTCGCGGCCGCGGTTTTAATCTTCCTGCTGACGATATCGGTCAAAACTGCACCATGGGAATGGGACAACATTAAGCTACTTATTTGGGCCTACTTTATTACCCTGCCCATTCTTTGGAATCATATGTTATCTCGTTGGCCGCTCCCGGCGCGAGCCGGGGTTTGCCTACTTCTTTTCTTTTCCGGCTTTGTCAGTCTAATCGGGGCTTGGCTGCAGGCCGACCGGGTTACCAGTTTGCAAGCCGAGCCGAAATCGATTTCGTTGCCGCTGCCGTTCGCCGGTTGCCGCTCGAAGCATCGGTTCGCTGGTTTTCCCACCTACAATCATTCGCTCCTCCTGAATGGCCGAAAAATGGTTTGTGGATACGGCGGTCATCTTTGGACGCAGGGAATCAATTCCACCGAAGCGGGAAACAAGCTTCACGATCTAATGCTCGGCCAGGGTGACTGGAAGAAAACCGCCCGCGAGCTTGAGGCACGCTATTTATTCTGGGGGAGTCTGGAGAAGACGAATTATGGTAACAGTAGCCGCCCTTGGGAGAAACAACTGCCCCTCGTCGCCCAGGGTAGTTGGGGAGCATTTATGATTTTGGCCCGAGCACCAAGCGTTAACGTCCGATCTCAGATCGCTGGTTTTTCACCCGTTCACAAAGTAAGCAAACTTCCAACTGCCATTCACTCGCCGGATGCCCGCACGGTAACCATCGTAGTTTAAAGATGGATCGGCGAACTGTGGTGGAGCTACCATATAGTCCTGCTTTTTCACGAATGTTTCCGACAGAATACCTTCGAGCTCCGGCCAAAGGTTATTCTGGTCCCGAATGCTGGAAAACGCCTCTCTCCCGATTTCTCCGGATTCAGACTGTAACCAAAGTCTGCCGTCATCATCTGAGCGATCGTGTTCATATCGTGCGTTGCCACCGCTTTGCGCAAGCGCCCGATGAAACCATCGAAGTCAACATCAGTCGCCTCCTGGCCCGGTTTCACCTTCGCTGGTTTCTTTTCTTGGGCTGGCTTCTTCTTAGGCGGGGTTATTAACCGCCTGCGGCGAGGCCAAACATTAGCAAGACGAAGGCGAAAAATCTGACCGCTGCTTTCATTGGCGATACCTTTGTCAGTGTTTTCTGGGAATGGCAAGTGCACCCTTGCGCGTGATCGCAAAACGCGGAGTCAAGCTCCGGCGAGTGTAGCACAGCAATCTTGGCTGTGGGGCCAACGGGCATCTTGCCCTTTTGAGGTCAGGTTTCTGGCCTGACTCGGCCGAAATGATCAATGCTCATGATGGTGAAAACGACAGCGCAAGGGATGTTCGATAAAAACAAAATAAAACGTGCTGATAATTTCCTGAAAGGTGGCGGCCGGACTGTTAATGCGCTAACGCGGCCCGCCCGAAGCTGAGCGAAAATAGACTCTGCCGTCAGCGACGACGGCCGTGGTATGGTAGTGTAATGCCGGCCAAAGCGCGCTAAGCTGATGCGCGTCTGAGGTTGCAACCAACGGTTTGCCAAATTTTTCCGCGACCTTCATCGCTCGCCGGTTGGGATTGAAAAAGCCTTTGTGAAAATGACAAAGCTCAATCGCGTCGAAGCAATCGATTTGATCCAGCAAACGTTTCCCAATTGAACCGCCGAGCAGATAAAGAGGATGCGGCGCGATGGTGAAAAGCGTTTCGGCACGCCGCGAACGCAGTTGCCGGACATCATCGAAAGTGCGCAATCCCTCCACATCCTCCCCGGTCAACATTTAAAAGAATAATATCCGCGCCTTCGATCCGCATTTCAGCCGCGGAGATCAGTAGAATTCCCGAGCCGTTGGGCAGCGGCAAAGACCTCCGGCCGATCAAAAACCGCGTCGTGCAGGGTAATGGCGAGGACGGAGAAACCGAGTCGCCGCGCCCGAGCCAAAAGTTCATGCGCCGAATAATCCAGTTTGTCCTTCGGATCATCGAGGGTGTGGATATGGAGATCGAGCTTGATCCAATCGCCTCCCTCTTTAGTGCTCGTGCTCGTGCTCATGGTGGTGGTCGTTTGCGGATTACGACATCCCAAGCCTCAAGCGAAGGCTCAATAATCCGATGACGGAAAAAGAACCGACACGAAGATCGAACGGCAGAGAGAATCGAGCCGCTCACTGCACGCAGCTCCGGCGAACGAGACAGAACCCTAAAAACTTCAGCTGAAACTTTGGCTCGGCAAAAGCGCTTGCGGCTCTGTGTCTCCCATTTACCATCTTCTAGCTTCCCAAAACCGCTCGGGTGGTGGAATGGCAGACACTGCACGTTTGAGGGGCGTATGCCGAAAGGCATGCGGGTTCAAGTCCCGCCCCGAGCACCATCGTGCTGCTTGCGTGGAAACTCAAGTCGAGAGTCCGATACTCGATGGATGAAGTAATCTGGACACGCTCGTGACCGTAAGAATGAGCGGCCGTTTCGAGATTAACTCCTTCCATCCGAACGACTTAATTGCACGAAGCAAAAGAACGGGCGATGCACGGCGGGGCTCCCGGCCAGTCAATTCTGTTTTCGGCTTCTTTTGTCGAATTTAGATTGTCAAAGATTGCCTGTAGTTGGTACTAATAGTAAGGACCTACATCCCCTCCTGAATGAATGACTCCCTGCTCAGGCTCTATCATTGAGGTCAAAAGTCAGGCCTCAGCACTTGGAACTGCAGAACGAGACGCGACCTCCGCGACATGAAGCCGGCCACTCACCCATTCGGCTCCGTGTTACTTCGCTTAGAGCTGGCCCTCGCGATGATTTGCGCAGGACGAAGGCGCACCTGCAAACAGGAAACCTAACCAAACATTTGTGATAATATCGGCGCTCACGCCTGATGCTGTTCACGTCGTAACTCCTTAACCTTGGTAACTTTTCCAACTTCCAAAACGCATTCTAACTTTGCTTCGATTTAATCCATCGGTTTACTAAATCCTCGGCACTCGCATTCGTGATGCGCCAGAGCCTCGAGCTGGGTAAACCGGGGTTGGTCACGACATGTCGCGCAGGTTCACGTAAAAGCATGCCGGGCCGCGATCCGTCAGGCGCCGGTTGCTGATAAAACGCGGCGCCGGCTGAGAGGCTCTCGCGAAATTTCTCTACCGCTTTCACCACGATATCCGCCTTCGGCTTGGTTATGAACAATTCATCGAGCCGCTTCTTCATCTCATCCACAATCTGAACCGCCTTGGCCAAATATTTCGCGCGGCCTTCGTCGGTATCCGGCAAATAAAACTGCGGATCGTCCCGCATGAACTTGGAAGAAGGCGGACAGGTCGCAGCGCTTTGAATGCGGAAACGGAATTCTTCAGCGGCACGCTCGACTGCAGTTCGAAAAGTTTATAGCTCAACTGCGTCGGGGCATCGAGTGATTCCAGCTTGAACTCGCGGTGAAGCGTCGCGAGTTGATCCTGCAATGCCTTAAGGTCCGCGGCCGCCTTTTCGTCCGACAAATCTTCCAGTTGATCGTAGTGCGTTTTGATTCCATAAAACGATTCGTCGACCGGATGACGCGCCACGGTTTCATCACGCACTTGTCGAAAAATTCGTTCGCCCGCTTTGATTCCGCTGCGATGTCCGCGGCCTGAGCCAACCAGCAGCTCAGAAAAGCTGGCAGCGCCAGAGAGAAAATTTCAGTTTTCATACAAGTCTCTCGCGCAATTCGAAGCGAACGTCACGGTGCCGTCATCGAGCGAAGTCGGGGATCCCGCCTGAAACCTTTAAGGTGACTTTAACGGGATCTCTCGACTAACGCTCAGGGATGACCAATTGCTGTCCTCGCTCATGCTCGCGCTCGTAATCGTAGTCGAAGTTACCCCAGAAACAATATAGCCTCTTCGCCGTGCAGGTTGATATCGAGACCCTGACGCTCGATTTCCGGTGTGATCCGCAATCCGATCGTCGCGCGCACAATCAAACCAATCAGCGACGTCCCGACCAACGCCAGCGCGATGGTAATTCCAATCGCTTTCAGTTGCTCCAGCCAAAGCATGTGCCCGACAATTTGTGCGAGCCCGTTTTGCGCTGGCGGGGATGGCGGAAAGATTTGGATTTACGGTCGCAGTCGCGAGCAGCCCGGTGAGAAATGCGCCCAGGGGTTCCGCCAACCGGCGTGCACACCGAACGTATCGAGGGCGTCGTCATAGTGAAACCACGACTTCAATTTCGTACAGGCGAAAAACGGGACCGCGCCCGCCAGCACAACCGACGATAACGGCGCCGTTGGCATCGACGAATCCACACGCCGGGGTGATGACAACAAGCCCGCCGACCGCGCCCGAACAAAAACCGAGCACGCGCTCGGTTTGCCACGCACAGCAACCATTCCAGCCCGGCCCAGCTGGAAGATGCAACCGCCGTCGCCAAGCGTCGTGGTCATGAACGCGTTGGCCGCAATTCCATCGGCGCCGAGAGCGCTGCCGGCATTGAACCCGTACCAACCGACCCAAAGCATTCCAGTTCCGACCATGCAAAGGACCATCGAGTGCGGCGCCATGATCTCTTTGCGGAAACCGAGCCGGGGACCGAGGAAAAGCAGAGAAGCAAGGCTGACCATCCGCTCGACATGTGGACAACGGTGCCGCCGGCGAAATCGATCGCACGGATCCTGGCGTTGGAATTCCAGACGCCATTCATCAGGCCGTCAATGCCCCAGACCATATGGGCTAACGGGAAATAGACTAAAAACATCCAGAGCCCGACGATGACCATGACCGCGGAAAATTTCATGCGCTCCGCCACCGATCCGATGATGAGCGCCGGGTAATGATGGCGAACATGAGCTGATACATGGCAAAGACATTGTGCGAAACCCAGTAGGAGTAGTCGGTATTGGGCACGGCGGTGACACCGCGCAGAAATGCGAACTGGGTTCCGTCGAAGAAGGCACAGCCGTGGGCAAAAACGAGCGAGTAACCGATCGCCCACCACAGTAATCGAGACCAGGCCCGCGATACCGAGGCACTGTGCCAGAATCGAGAGGACATTCTTCTGGCGAACGAGGCCACCGTAGAAAAGAGCGAGACCGGGCAGGGGTCATGAATAAAACGAGAAGTGCTGAAGTCATGAGCCAGGCGTTGTGGCCCGGGACCTGGTCCGGAGATGTTCGAGAGCGTCGTGGCGTTGGCCGCATCCGCGCCACGCGCCGAATTGTTCATGTAAGCCTCCAGATCGGAAACGCGCTGCTCGAGTGATGGAGAAGGCGCGGGCGATGAGGAAGGCGGACTGGCACCTGTTTGGGCGCGGAGCGAAGAGCAAATCGCGATGGCAGCGACGAAAAAAGGATTCGTATCATCGCAGAATTATTTCGCAGATCATCCGGACGGAAGCGAAGGGATTCTATCGAACAACGCCTTACTATTGACAGTCCATTTCGTATTTGGTCAACGTGATAGAGTGTTTCGACGCCGCGTTATTGACGCTGCATTAACCTTAAACTGTCCGCCGATAGCTTATGAACGAATCGATTACTCAAATTAAGGATACCACAGGCAATCCGGCCCCCTCGGGCTGCTTGGCTTTGGCATGACCACGGTGCTGCTTAACCTGCACAACGCCGGTTTCTACGAACTCAACAGCATGATTCTGGCGATGGGCATCTGCTATGGCGGCGCTGCGCAAATCATCGCCGGTATTATGGAATGGAGAAGAGGGAATACCTTCGCCACCACCGCTTTCATTTCCTATGGCTTGTTCTGGTTGTCGCTCGTCGCATTGATCCTCTTGCCGAAACTGGGATGGGCCTGCCGTCCAACGACACGGCCATGGCCGCCATATCTGCGCGATGTGGGGATTGTTCACCGCCGTCGATGTTTATTGGCACACTTGCGGCTAAACCGCGCCCTGCAAATTGTTTTCGCAACTCTCACAATACTGTTCTTTCTCCTCGCCATCGGTGATTTCACCGCGGCAAGTCCCGGATTCAAACACGCCACCGGTTATGAGGGAATTTTTGCGGATTCTCCGCGATTTATGCCGGTCTCGCTCAGGTGCTCAACGAACTGTCCGGCAAAAGTTGTGCTGCCACTCGGGCAAGTGACAAAATAAAATCTCAGTCGTCCTCCGACTGTCTCGGCGGCTCGACGGAGTCTCGCCCTGCCAAATAGGATCGGATCGCGACAGATTTCATCCGGGAGGCGCGACGCTCTGTCGGCATCCGCAAGCAAGCTAGGATCCCGTTGCGTAAAAAGCGAAAACTCCACCGGAAAGCCGGCCAGGCTGGTTAAGGTTCCGGTGGAGTTCTCCGCTAGATCAGGACGGTGTGGATTTCCCAGGCGCGACGTCCAGACTTGCTGGGAACAGACCTGATCATACGCAAACAGTGTTCGCGCGTGACGAGTCCTCATCATCATCACGTCGTCCTCGTCGTCGTCGTGTCGCCCTCCAGATTCGGCCCGCAAATCATCCGGCGCCACTGCCCGTAAATCATGCTGCTCTGCAGTTTATCGTAGCGCTGCCGCACTTCCGCCGGCACTTTGTCGAGATCTTCCTTCGTTTCGACGGGACCGCTGAAGAGCAATTTTCCCTGCGGATCTTTCGCCGTCAGAAATTTCTTGCCCTCTCTTGTTTTCGATCCGCAGCTCTCCCTTATCATCGGAGAGAACAATCTGCGCTTTATTCAAGATCGATGGTGGTTCCGTTGAAGCGCGCCGTTGTTGCGTGTAATGGTGCGGATGCGCTCTGCATTGCGCCGCACTTCGTCAGCGGCCCGCTGCGCCTCATCGCGCGCCTGCACCACCGCGTCATGAATCATTCCGCGGTTGCTCGTCACCCAAGCTGTTCTTTCAACTCCGACATCTGCTCCTTCAAGTCGCCCATATCACCGAAATCGCCGAGGTCGAAATTCCAGTCGTGATTCATATGGCGCATATTGATCCATCGAGGCGTGACGCCGCGGCACTTCTTTCTTCGCCAGTTTCACCGTGACCTTTTGTTCCTGACCTTTACGCATCACCGTCAGCGTCACGTTTGTTCCTTCTGAGTAACTGCGAATCAGCTTTGACAGTTGTCCAGGATCCGTTAGGATTTGGTCGTTCAAGCATTTTCATGACGTCGTTCTGCTGCACGCCCGCGGCGGCGGCCGGACCGTCCGGCACCACGTGAATCCGACCACCAGGCCGAAACCCTTCGGCAATCCCGAGCTGATCGCACAACACGCCCGGCACTCTCAGGACGTCTCCGACTCCCAGAAAGTGTGACCGGGACCTTCGGCCTCCGGTCCTCCCGATCAGCGATGGCGGATCGCGGCCCCGATCGGCGGGGGCACCGTACGGCGGGCAGCCGGCGGATTGGGTGGCGCCGGCGGTTGGTGGTTGGCTGAACGCCGTCAGCGGCAACAAGGCTAACGGCAATTAGGATGATGGCTTTTCGTTTTCATTTGCATTTGCTGTTCTGAGCGTGTGATAAGACTGGGAAATTGGGGGCGTTTCCGCGCAAGGAGCGCCCGTCGCGACGAATCCGGAAAATCACAGGCATTTCTGCCCGTGCGCCCAGCGGGCTTGTAGCCTGCTGACGTGAAACAGGCTAAAGCCTGTTTGGCGCACGAACGGAAGTCTGTGTTCCCCGCTCAGTGAACGCTAAAGGTGCAGGCTGAATTGGATTTTGCGGAATTCATTGACCTG
>ERZ1370068.6033-contig-5032_pt1 | contig 48084 bp, 84 predicted proteins | sample MGYA00561227_ERZ1370068 | MGnify/ENA primary metagenome ERZ1370068 (study PRJEB38410, sample SAMEA6850437) | metagenome | study: Metagenomic assessment of the ecological functions of the soil: analysis of the soil microbiota associated with the... | reverse complement strand
GTACTTCGTTCAGTTCACGTATTGCTCTAGTCCTTGCGACTGGAGCTGACCCCATAGTGCCGGGGCGACTGATCGGACGCGGTAGGGCAGCAGGATCGGCTCCGCTAGCGAGCGCCAACGCCGACTTCCGAGCTTCGGGGAGCACCTCGCGCGGCGCGGCCACGATCGCCACACTCGATGATCACCAAGGCGGCGTCAGCGCCCTCCACCACAGCATCGCCCCCGCCACCGTTTGGCCCCGGGCTCGTCTCTGCGTAGAAAGCCGAGTCGGGCGCCGACCCGGACCGTTCGTCGCGTGACGTGGCCAGCCGCCGCACTCCAGGTCGCGCCCGGAGGCGCCGACCGCGACGGGTGAGCATCTGCTACGCCTTCCGGCGCCGCGCGGCGCTGCGGGGTGGTCGTCTCCCACTATCTGCGCTCCACGGCTCGGCTGCGGCCACGGGCCAGCCCGGGAGGGTTCGAACCGTGTGGGAGGGCCGATCCAGGGCTCCCGCTTGCCGCGGTTCACACGTGGGGCCGGTGCACAGCGCTGACCGTGACCAGCACGGCTGCGAGGCGTTCCGGACAGCGACCCGGCCAGCCCGGATCCGGCGTCGCCGGCGCGCCCGCGCCCTGGCGATTGCCGCTGGAAGGCCCGGGATACTTCGGCGGAGGCAGGCGGACTGCCCAAGCTGGCGATGTCCAGCGCCGCCCGCACCGGGTAAGGGTCGCCGCCGAGGGCGGCGAGTCCCGCGATCCAGGCTCGTGTGCGCACCCCGGGCGGCCGATCCGGTCGACAATTCCCGGCGATCTGCGGCGTACGTAACGACCCTCGAGGTAGCTCAGCATCAGCAGGGCACGCTGGACTTTCGCGCAGCTGGTCATAGCATGCAGCGACGGCACGGAGCTCTTCCGGGCGCTCGCTCCGTCTCCAGCCCCGGACAGCGAGATCGGGGCGCATGTCCCGGTCTGCAGGAAGGTTCTGCACGGTGAGCTCGCGCAAGTCCGCCGGCGGAGTCGACCCGGAAGCGCCGACCAGCGCTGGCCCGCGGCGAACCAGCACGGCTCCAGCCAGCTCGGCTGGATCAGTGCTGAGCGCCGCGCACCAGCGGAGCAGGTCCGCCAGCTCGTCGGCGTGCACCCATCTATTCTTGGCCCTGCTGCTCGCGCATCGCGCGCTAGTAATCCGCCGTCGTCGTCACTCTTCGCGGACGAAAAGCGTGTCCGCTCATCGCTCCTCCGATCGTCGGGCGCGCGATTTGCCGACGCTCGCAGCATGCATGATAACGTGCGGAGAGCGATGCTGGCCGAGGCTCCCTCTGGCTTAGCGCCTCAGGGCAGCCGAGACGACGGCGCGGGCAGCCTCCTGGACCTCAGCGAGATGCTCGGCACCCTTGAACGACTCGGCGTAGATCTTGTAGACGTCCTCCGTGCCGGACGGCCGAGCGGCGAACCACGCCGACTCAGTCGCAACCTTCAGTCCGCCGATGGGAGCGTCGTTGTCCGGGCGCTCTGGTCAAGATCGCGGTGATCGGCTCGCCGGCCAGCTCGGTGGCGGTGACCGAGGAGGCATCGAGCTTGGCCAGCTTGGCCTTCTGCTCGCGGTTGGCCGGCGCATCGATCCGGGCGTACGCCGGCGCACCATGTTCGGCGGTCAGCTCGGCGTAGAGCTCGCTGGGAGACTTGCCGGTGACCGCCTTGATCTCGCTCGCCAACAGGGCGAGCAGGATGCCGTCCTTGTCGGTGGTCCAGGTGCTGCCGTCGAGCGCAAGGAACGATGCACCGGCGGACTCCTCGCCGCCGAAGCCGATTTCGCCAGTGCGCAGGCCCGGCACGAACCACTTGAAACCCGACCGGCACCTCGACCAGCGTGCGACCGAGACCAGCGGCGACGCGGTCGATCATGGACGAGGACACCAGCGTCTTGCCGATTCCGGCGTCCGGTCGCCAGCCGGGGCGGTTCGCGTAGAGGTATTGGATGGCAACGCGCGAGGTAGGCGTTGGGGTTCATCAGCCCGGCGTCCGGCGTGACGATGCCGTGCCGGTCGGCGTCGGCATCGTTGCCCGTCGCGATGTCGTACTCGTCCTTGTTGCGGATCAGGCTGGCCATGGCGTTCGGCGAGGAGCAGTCCATCCTGATCTTGCCGTCGGTGTCGAGGGTCATGAATGACCAGGTCGGGTCGACCTGGGGTTGACCACGGTGAGGTCGATGCCGAGGTTCTCCGGCGATGTAGCCCCAGTACTGCACGCTCGCCCCGCCCATCGGGTCGGCGCCGATGTGCACCCCGCGTCCCGCACAGCTCTGAGGTTCACTGCGTTGACCAGGTCTTCGCAGTAGGCGCCCGAGGTAATCGAACCGACTGCATCTCCGAAACCACGTCCGCGTACGGCCGTCCTGCGGATTGCCGAGCCATCGGCAAGCAAGGCGTTGGCGCGGGCCGCGATGACGCTCGTCGCGTCGGTGTCCGCCGGGCCACCGTGCGGCGGGTTGTACTTGAAGCCGCCGTCGCGGGGCGGGTTGTGGGACGGGGTCACCACGATGCCGTCGGCCGTGTTGCCTGCGCGTCGCCGTCGCGTTGTGTACGACGATGGCCCGGGAGACTGCCGGAGTCGGGGTGTAATCCTCGTCGTCCGCGGCGCAGACCGTGACGCCGTTCGCCAGCAACACCTCGATGGCCGTCGTCCAGGCCGGCGTGGAGAGCGCGTGGGTGTCCTTGCCTATGAAGAGCGGCCCGGTGATGCCCTGGGACGCGCGGTACTCGACGATCGCCTGGGTCGTGGCGGCGATGTGCGCGTCGTTGAACGCGGTGTCGAGACTCGACCCTCGATGTCCAGAGGTACCGAACGCCACCTGCTGGTCGGGATTGCTCGGGGTCGGGAACAGAGGTCGTAGTAGGCGCTGATGACGGCGTCGACGTCGATGAGGTCTTCGGGAGGGCCGGCTGGCCGGCGCGCGGGTGAGCCATGGGCCACATTCTGCCGACAAACGCACGCACTCGCGCGAATCTGCTTCATTGCCAGCGGCTGCCGGTGAGCTCGCGGGCGCGAGCGCCGGACCAGCCGAAGCTAGGGCTTCTGCCAGGATGGGTGCACGAGCTCGTCCAGCTTCAACCGTCCTGGCGCCGTTGATCTTTCTCAGCTCGCCCAGCGGGCACAGCAGTCGGCTCCCGCCTCAGCCGCTTGGACCGCAGCTGCAGGCGGTCGTCACGTCATCGAGGTCACCGAGCAGACCTTCGAAGCGGAGACCATCCGCAAGTCCGTCAAGTACCCGGTGGTCGTCGAGCTTTACTCGCCGCGCGTTGCCACGGGTCAGCAGCTGTCCGACGCCTTGATCCGAGATCGCGAACGCCTCAGACGGCAAGTTTCTTGCTGGCCCGGCTGAACGTGGACGCCGCGCCTGCGATCGTCCAGGCGCTTGGGCTGCAAGCGGTTCCCACGGTCATCGCGCTGCTCAACGGCCAGCTGGCTCCGCTGTTCCAGGGAGTGCTGCCCAAAGATCAAGTGCAGGCGGCCATTGATCAACTCGCTCAAGGCGGCGGTAGCGAACGGGATGGTGGGACGCGCCGAGCCCGGTTGGTCCTGAATCACCGAGCAGCAGCCGAGCCAGAGCCCGAGGCAGATCCCCGGTACGCGGCTGCCGACGCGGCGCTGCGAGCGCGGTGACTTCGCGGCCGCGCGGGAGGAGTTCGACAAGCTGCTCCAGGCCAACCCGAACGACGCCGAGGCCCAAGCCGGCAAGGCCAGGCGGGACTGTTTGCTCGCGCGGCGCTGCTTGATCCGAAGTCCACCCTCGCTGCCGCGGATGGCTCAGACGACCTGGACACTCCAGCTGGCAGCCGCCGACGTCGAGATGATCTCTGGACAGGCGGAAGCTGCCTTCGCGCGGTTGATCGGGATGATCAAGAGATTGTCCGGTGAGGAGCAGAACCGAGCGCCGGGTACGCCTGCTCGGAACTGTTCGAGACACTTGGCAACGCCGACGAGCGGGTCCTCAAGGCTCGCCGGGACTTGATGACCGCACTGTTCTGACCTCCAGCCGCGACGCCGAGCCGCACGCCATATGCTGGCGCGGTTCTATCTCGGCACTCAGGAGACCGCAGGTGCGGTTGCTTCTTGTCGCCGTCGGCGGCGCTTGATGTTGGCGGTGGCCGGCTGCTCCGGGCGGCCCGTTGCCGGCGTGACACCCTCGCCAGCGAACCGGAGTCGTCGGCAAGCTCGCGACAGCGCTGGTTCTACGCCGCTCATCAGCGACGCACGGCCGCTAACTGCCTGAATGGACGCTATCGCCTGGTTCGGTTCGTGTTGGCGTCGGTGAGAAGGGGACCTTCGGGACCGGTGAAGGAGGAGACGTCACGGTCACCTTCAACAATGGGTCCTACTTGCTGCGCGGCGCCGGCGAGGACCCGATCAAGCTGACACTGGCCGGCCAGACTGCCGACCTGCTGGTGGGCGGCACTATCGGCGGCGACTATCGCGCGAGGGCCACAGAGCGACCTTCACGGTGGGCGAGGGCACTGGGCTCGGCAACGCTCACCGTCGGGTCGTCGAAGGCGTCGGTGTCAACCGCGGACGTCGGCAAGGTGCTCGCCCCGATGGCGAGGCCGGACTGTCCTGCGCGGATGACGCGCCTGATCGTCACTCTCTCAGGACGTACAGGCTGGAGTTCGGCAAAGTCTGACCACTTTTGGGGCGATCGGGTCCACCTACCTGATCCAAGGCGTGCGGCCGTCCTCGGTGTAGAGCTACATCTCATCTGGGCCGAGCGAGGCCGCCAGCACCAGCCGCCGATGGGCGAGCGGCGCGACCAGCCCGGCCGCGGTGTCGAGATCGACCAGCGCAACCGCGCTTGATCTCGGTGGGTTGCAGCGGCACCAGGCAGCCAGATCGTCCTCGCCGACCAGGCCACCGTCGAAGATCATCTCGATCGCGTCGTCCCAACCGAGATACGGCGGCATCAGTCCACGACGAGAAGCCTGCCTGACGGCCAACTCGGTGCCGAGCTCCTCGGTGACCTCGCGGATCGCGCCTTGGCGCGGCGTCTCGTACGGCTCGACGATGCCGCCTGGGCAGTTCCCAGTCGGGCTTGAACTGGGTTTCGCAGAGCAGCACCGCCCCGAGCTAGGTCACGAAGCAGCAACGTGGGCGATCAGGCGCTTCTTTGGCAGCGCCGAATTCATCACCCCTGGAGAAGCCGTGCGGCCCGTGGGTCTGGTCCGATGCGGAGCCGTGCCGAATAGGAGAGATGTCACCCGTGCGAACCGTCCGGCCGCCCGACCGCCTGGCGGCGGATCCTCTCAAGCCGAAAGCCTGAGCGCAGCACCGCCCGCCGACCGGCCCGATCTTCAGCGGGCAGCGCCGATACCTCCAGCGCCGGAGGCCGCGGCCAATGAGCGCGTCATCAGCTGCCGCTCTGGATGCCCGCTCGAGCAGCTGGGGCTGGCCGAGTCCGCTCCAGTCGAATGTGACAATTCCGCTGTCGGAGACGTTGACGGTCAGGGCAGGGCTCAGTCACGCGGTTGCGATGCTGAGACTTGTCGAAGCGCGCCCTTCGACCGCAGGCTCGCGCGGCACGCTTGTCGAAGGGGTCACGGCACGCATGTGGCGGCGACCGGATCCGCGCTCGACTGTGCTCTGCCGACTGACCAGTGAGCTGCTGACTGGTGTCCGGCGCCTGGTTGCCCCGGGCCGGAGCTCCGTGGCAGACGCATTCACGCTGGCATCAGGCTTGGCACGCCGGGGCTGCGCGGGCGGTCAGCGACTTGTCTGCTGTGGTCGCGTGGCGGTGAAGCCATCTTGGCTGCAGCTCGGACTGCGCGGGTGGCTGTCTCCGGCTCGATCGGCTGCTCTCGATCCAGCTCGGTTCAAGTCGCAGCTACCTGGCACCGAAGGCGGGGGATCGTGACGAGAGCGAGATGCCACATAGCCGTGCGACTGGCACCGGATGAGCGACACCTGTCCGAGGTTGCCAATCAGGCCTGTGCCGTGCGTAAGCCCTCGGCATCTGTGTTCAAGATCTCCTTCCATACCCCTCTGTGGGCAGCCCGATCTGATGGTCCTGGCGGGGGCTCAGAGGAGAAGTTGATGATGCAGGCGATCGATTTGACCCTCGCCGTCGTGGCGGAGCCGACGAGAAGGCGATTCCCGCCACGGTCGCGTCGGCGTCGATCCAGGAGAAGCCCGATGGGTCCGTGTCCCGCTTCCACAGTGCGGGGTGTTCCTTTGTAGATCGCGTTCGTAGTCCTTGATCGTCGCTGAGTCGCGGTGTGCCCCATTCCGCACTTTGCCACCACAGTCGACGCTGCGGCTTTCGGAGAACTCCCGACGCTGGCCGAACTCCGGTCCCCATGAAGAGCAGCTTCTCGCCCGGATGCGCCCAGCACGAAGGCGTAGAACGCGCGCAGCGTGCCGAACTTCCGCCATTCATCTGGGGCGCGCGCTCGAACATGTCGAGCCCTTGCCGTGCACCACTTCGTCGTAGGCTGATCGGCAGGATGAAGTTCTCGAGGTAGGCGTACGCCATCGCGAACGTCATCTCGTGGTGGTGGAACTGCCGTAGAATCCGGCTCGCGGCCCAGGTGCCGCAGCGAGTCGTTCATCCAGCCCATGTTCCGCTTGAACCCGAAGCCGAGGCCTCCGTAATCGGTGCCCTGCGTGACGCCCGGCCAGGAGGTGGACTCCTCGGCGACCATGACGCTGCCGGGCTCGCGTCCGCACGCGCGCGGGGTTGGTCCGCTGCAGCAGCTCGACCGCTTCCAGATTCTCGTTGCCGCCGTACTTGTTCGGCACCCACTGCCTCGCTTCGCCGGGAGTAGTCCAGGTAGAGCATCGGAGGTCGACTGCCGTCGACGCGTAGCCCGTCGACGTGAGAATTTCTCCAGCCAGTAGTAGGCATTCGAGATCAGGAAACTCTTCACTCGTTTCGGCCGAGGTTGAAGATGTAGGAGCCCCAGTCCAGGTGCCAGCCCAGCTTCGGATCCTCGTGCTCGTACAGCGCGGTGCCGTCGAAGCGCTGCAGCGCCCACGGGTCGGTCGGCAAAGTGCCCAGGCACCCAGTCCACCGATGACGCCGATCCCGGCCTGATGAAGCTTGCCGACGAGGTGCCGGAACTCATCCGGCGACCCGAACTTCGACATGGGAGCGAAGTAGCCGGTGACGTGGTAGCCCCAGGAACCTTCGAACGGAATGCTGTGCGACGGGCATGAATTCCACATGCGTGTAGCCCTGCCAGCTGCACGCACTCGACCAGTTCGTTGGCCAGCTCGAGGTAGGTGAGCCCCTGTGCGCCATGATCCGACATGCACCTCGTAGACGCTCATCGGCTCTGCATGCATGGCCTTCTGGCCGCGGTACCACATCCAGTCGTCGTCACCCCAGACGTACTGGCTCTCGATACACGATCCGAGGCAGTGTGCGGAGCAGCCTCGGCGAACCGCGCCATCGGATCGGCCTTGAGCCGCCACACGCCGTCGGCGCCCAGCACCTCGAACTTGTAGAGCTGCCTGTGCTGGCCCCTTCGACGAACAACGCCCGGACCCTGAGCTCCGGGGATCAGGTGCATGTAGTGCCCCTCGCCGTTCCAGTAGTTGAAGTCGCCGACGCAGCCGGCACGGCCTGGGCGTTGGGCGCCCAGACCGAGAACCGGGTGCCGAAGATCGAGCCCACGTTCGGAGTCCTCGACGCTCATCTCTTGGGCGCCTGAGGCGGCGCCAGCACTCGGTGTCATGTCCTTCGTGAAAGCCGGTGAGGTCCCAGCCAGTCAGACCGCCGCTCGGATCGTATGACATGAGTGCTTTACTCCTGTTCTCTGGTCGGGCTCACAAGCTCGCCTCGTGTTTGGGCGGGCTCGCAATCTCGCCCGGGGCCAATCTGGTTGCTGTCCACGATCGGTCGGAGGCGGGTCCGAACCTCCTGGAGTCGCGGTCCATCGGCCTAGCGCGACCACACGCGCCGAGCGGAATGCTGCGACCCAATCCGGCCGGTTCCGCGTCTCGTAGACGACCTCAGTAGATCGCCTTGTCGGCCTCGTACGCGCGCCAGCATGCCGGCATCGCGTCATCTCAAATCTCATCCGCCGGCGTAGCCTGCGCAGGAAGGCGGCCCGGCGCTCCGCGCGGCCCAGGCCGCGCTGTGGGGCCCCGGTACGCTCGCCGCTGCATAGTCGAACGAGCGCAGCATCCCGCCGGCGATGTCTCTCGCCAGACAGTGTCGGGGGCGCGTCTTTCGCGACCGATGGTCTTTGCCGGCTCGCCCTCGAAGTCGATGATCTTCCAGCCAGCGGGCGGTATGCAAGCGTCTGCCCGAGATGGAAGTCTCCGTGCAGCGCTGAGTATGCACAGTGTCTTCGGCACTCAGATGATCGAAGCAGCGCAGCTGAGCACCAGAGTACGTGCAGCCGCCAGCGCCGGGGCGATGTTCGGCAACAGACCCGACGTCAGCGCGGTCCATCATGATCATTGCCGTCCGGGTGCCCAGCACCTTCACCTCTATCGTCAGGAAAGGCAGAGCGAGAGGGCATGGTGGATCTCGGCAAGCGCCCTGCCGAGCGCCTCAGCCTCCGGCTGCGAAAACCTGGGCCGCTCCTGACCTCGGAAGCCGTTCTCGGTTCCAGAGAGTCGAGGGCCAGATCCCAGCCGTCGACGGCGCCAGCCAGCTGCTCAATGACCATTGCGAGATCGGCGTCCAGCTGCCGGCCTCGGACACCCAGCTACCTTCCGACCCAGCCGAACAAGCCCGCGACATCATCGATGCCGGCCGCGTTGAGGCGGCACGTACCCTCGATATCGAGGTTGTGGCCGAGTTCCAGACGCCGGAACAGTTTCAGGATCGCTGTGTCTCCCAGCATCACCGATGTGTTGCTCTGCTGCCCGGTGAACAGCCGCGGGACTCAAGATCAGAGCTCAGGCCGGACGCGCGACGTGGTGGTAGCGAATCGAACCTCCGCTGTCCGGACTGCGCAACCGACGGCTGCCCAACAGCGCGCTGCCAGAATCACCCACACGCCTCCAGACTCCTGCGCGGGCGTCGTAGCGCGATCGACTGGACCGTAGATCAGGATCGGTGAAACGACCGGATCTCCGCGTGGTGCAGGTCCACATGAGGCACGGGCCGGATACGACACCGCAAGCTGGTAATACTCCGTGGGCCATGGCAGTGACCTGATGGTCCATCTCGGGGCGCCGACCTGGCGAAGAGTCCCGGTCCGTGTCTTCGTCCCGAGGTCGCGGATGCCGGCTGGATCGCCCTCAGCCGGATAGTTGACCTCGGCGATCTCGAACCGTACCGCCGGCGGGAGCGCCGGCCTGAAGAAGTCGGATGCATCTCGGTCAGCCAGGGCAAAGGCGTCAGCGATCGCAGCCGCACCTCGCCGACCCTGCCGGCGAACCATCGCACACTGGAGATATACCTCCAGGACCTGTTCGGCGACCTGAGGATCGCCCGTCCGCTCACGGCGCGGTCCTAACCCCGCCTGGTCGCCGGCCCTGGGGCCACGCTCCGGCGAGCCGTACGCGGATCAGCGTGAGAATGTGCGCCGGATCGTCGTGTGTGAAGCCTGACGAAGGCATGCTGTCCCCAGCGCCAGGTTTGTCCTGGTGAGCTCGTCAGTGGACAAGGTAGACGTCGCGCGCTGTGAGTCCCAGCGCCTCCATGTCCAAGTAGATCTCGGTCTCGACGATGTCGTGTGGATCGCCGCCGACGGTCACGATCACGACGTCGTCGCCGCGCCTCTTCGAATAGACCAGCGCGTCGGCGTGCGGGCGTGGTGGAAATGCAGGTCGCGGAAGCTGCTGCAGTGCCGGGTGTTCCTTGCGGATCTGGTTCAGCTTGCCGAGCAGCATGCTAGGGTCTCGCCGTCTCTTCGGCGGCTCTTCCAGTCTCGCGGTCGGTACTGGAACTTCTCCGAGTCCAGGATACTCCTCGCGACCCTGACTGGCGAGCGGCGGCGTTCTCGAACAGCTCGAAGCCTGAATAGATGCCCCCACAAGCGGCGAGAGCGTGGAGCCGAGCACTGCGCGGATGGTGAATGCCGGCTTGCCACCCCACTGCAAAAGTGGGGCAAGGATGTGCTCGGGGGTGTTGCGGCCAGGAAATTCGGCCGGAAGAAGCTGTTCGTCTCGCGCTGTCAGCTTCCTTCATGTACTCCTGATTCCCACTCTCATTCCGCCAGGTGAAGTAGGTGCATTTGCGACTGCTGGTAGACCCACCTTGCCGAGGGCCTGCATCATCGCCGGCTTGGTGAACGCCTCTGCCAGGAACAGCACATCCGATCGTCCTGCTGAGGCCTCACCCAGCAGCCAGGCCCGCGAAATTGACCGGCTTGGTATGCGGATTGTCGACCCGGAAGATCCGGACGCCCGTGGCTCATCCAGAGCTTGATGATGCGCAAGCTCTCGCAGGTAGATCCCGTCGCGGTCGTTGTCGACAGTTGATGGGGTAGATGTCCTGGTACTTCTTCGGCGGGAGTCTCCGCGTACGCGATGGAAGCCGTCGGCGCGCTTGGAGAACCACTCTGGATGCTCGGTGTCACCCACACGGTGATCCGGCGACGCCTGGGCAGCGCGAAATCCATCGCAACCTCGAGGCCGAGCCGACTGGCCTTGGCAACGAACCGGTCGAAGGTGTCAAAGTCCGCCGAGGTCTGGATGGATGGCGTCGTGCCCGCCCTCCTCGGCGCCGATGGCCCAAGGCGAGCCTGGATCGGTCGGGCCAGGCGTTGAGCGTGTTGTTAGGTCCCTTGCGAGAAAGATTTGCCGATCGGGTGGATGGGCGGGAGGTGGGACCACATCGAAGCCCATCGCTGCCGCAGCCTCGAGGCGTCTCGTGTGAGTGTGTCGAACGTGCCGGATATCCACCTCTGGTTCTCCTCGTCCCACCTCGCACCCTGGGCGCGCTAGCGCCGTAACAGGAGCTGAGAAGAGGCTGCTCTCGGCGATCGACGAAGATCGGGTAGCCTGTGCGCGATGACCAGTTCCCGCGGGCCGTAAGCGGCGCATCGCCGCGCGTACATCATCGGCCAGCACGACTCCAGCCGGTCCTCCACCTGCTGTCCTGAGTCCAGGCTCTCTGGCCGCACTGCGAAGGAGCGGCGCGGCGCTCTGCCCGTCCCCGGCAGCCTCCGGCGTCGTCGGCGCGACTGCTCAAAGAGCGCCTGACCGTCGGCGCACACAGGGCAACGTCGATGCCTGGCCGGATCTTGATCTCGGCGTTGTGTACCCAGGTCTCCCATGGATCGCTCCAGCCTTCGACGCGGAACGTCCACGGCCCCTCAGTGTCGGCACGCACCGAAGCTGTCCACCAATCGAAACCCAGACGGTGTGGTGCGGGCGCATTGGCTCGAGCCGCCCTTGCCGCTCGGGTGGGGTGAGCACCACCGATGCGTTGACGGCGTCGTGGCCCTCCCGGAACACCGTCGCCCGAGATCGGGAATGGACTCTCCGACGACGGCTTTCGCCGGGTAGGCGCCGCTCTTCGATGACCGGCGACACTTATGTGCACCGGAATGCGATCGATGGGCGCTCCCAGCAGGAGGCCTGCCGAACGGTGACGCTGGGTCTGCCGCGCAGCTGTCTGTCGCCGGCGTTGCAGCGTGAGGCTTGGGGGACGGAGACTTCGCCGCGGCTGGCTGAGCCGCGTCGTCGCGCTCAGGTACAGGGAAGCCTGAGTTGGTTGCCGTCACGAGTGCCAACCCATCGGCCCCTGCAGCTCGCGCGGCAGGGGTCGATGGCATCGGCTCTGCCGCGTTCCTCATGCTCTAGTGGCTCGGGCTGGTTGGCCGAGGTGGCATAGTTCATCGAACCGATGCCGCACAAAGCCAATGTCAGCCGAGGTTCGCCGGTAGGTTTATAGCGAGCGCGCGCTATCCGTCGCTTCATCGTGCGCCCGGTGCTACCCGAGGCTCTGAAGCCTTCGGCGATCTGGCCCGCAACCTTCGCTGGTGCTGGCACCGTGGAGACGCAAGATTTGTTCCGGTCGGTTGATCCCGAGCAGCTGCGGATCGTACCCGGTGGTGACCTCGATCAGGCTGCTCGCCGACGTGTCCGTCGAGCGTCTCAGGCGCTCGCCACCGACAAGCGCTTCCTGAAGAACCTTCGCATGGTCGCAGGCCGATCTTGCCGAGTACTCTGAGCGGCGATCTGTGGTACCAGGGCTACGCCGGCCGAGAACCCTGCAGCACCTGGCGAGCATTGGTTACTTCTCACCTGAATTCGGCATCACCGGTGAGGTGCTCCCGCAGTATCTCAGGTGGCCTCGGCATTCTCGCCGGCGACCACCTGAAGGCAGCCAGCGACCTGGGTGTCCCGATCATCGGAGTCGGCCTGCTCTATCGGCAGGGGTACTTCCGGCAATCACTGAATGCCGCGGGCTGGCAGCAGGAGCCGCTACCCGCTTCTTGATCGCGCAACTCGTTGCCGTTGACCTTGCTGCACGATGAGACAGCGGCCCGATCCGAATCGAGGTCCCGCTCGCCGGGCGTACCCTCTTCGCCCAGGTGTGGGTAGCCCAGGTGGGCCGGGTGCCGCTCCTGATGTTGGACTCCGACGTCGAGCAGAACGCAGGCTACGAGCGAGAGGTGACCGATCGTTTGTACGGCGGTGGCACCGACCATCGACTCGAGCAAGAGGTGCTGCTCGGCGGGGTGGCGTACGCGCCATCCGCGCGTACTGCCGGATCACCGGCGCCCCGCCGCCAACGGTGTTCCACACCAACGAGGGGCACGCCGGGTTCTGGGGTTGGAGCGCATTCCGAATTCACGCAGCAGAGGCGATGACTTCGACACTGCGTTTGAGAACGCAGCCGCACGGGCACCGTCTTCACGACTCACACCCCGGTTCCGGCCGGCATCGACCGGTTCCCCGCGAGCTGATCTTCCACCAGTTCGCGGGCTGTGAGGAGTCTGCCGTTGGATCGCGTCCCGGCACTTGGCGCAGAGGATTACCAGGGCGGCGACCCGGGCAAGTTCAACATGGCCGTAATGGGCTTCCGGGTTGGCCCAGCGGGCCAACGGGGTGTCTGCGCTGCACGGCTCGGTGTCCGCGAGATGTTCCAGGGCTGTGGCGATCATTCGACACCAGCGAGGTGCCGATCAGCGCCATCACCAACGGCGTGCACCATCTCACCTGGGTGCATCGCGACCTGCTCGCCCTGCTCGAAGCGCCGACCGGCAGCCCCTCAGAGAGCGATGGCTATGACTGGAACGCGTTGGCAGAGGTGCGACAGCAAGACGATCTGGGCGCTCAAGCGAGGATGCGCGAGGACCTGATCGCCATGACTCGTGCGCGGCTTGCGGCCAGTAGCGCCAATCGTGGGATGATCGAGCGGACTGGGTCGCCAAGACGGCTCAAATCCCGACGTGGTCACTTTTTCGGCTTTTGCCCGGAGGTGCCGATCGCACAACGCGGTTGACCCTGATGTTGCGCGATCCCGCTCGGCTGAAGGCGTTGCTGACCGACAGAGCGGCCGATCCAGATCGTCATCGCAGGCAAGGCACACCCAGCCGACGAAGGCGGTAAGGCGCTCATCCAGCGAGATGGTGCAGTTCGGCCGATGATCCCGCGGTGCAGAGCGCATCGTGTTCCTGCCTGACTACGACATGGCCATGGCCAAGCACCTGTATCCGGGCTGCGATGTCTGGATGAACAACCCGCTGCGGCCTTATAGAGGCATGTGGCACCTCGGGAATGAAGGCGGCCCTGAACGGCGCAGCGAACCTGTCGATCCGCGACGGGTGGTGGGATGAGTGGTTCGATCCGGCGTACGGCTGGGAAATCCCATCGGCCGGAGGGTGCCGACGGCGCCGATCATCGTGACGACCTCGAGGCAAAGGCACTCTACGACATCATGCGAAAACGAGATCGTGCCGCGCTTCTGATCGATCTGACCAATACGGGCTGCCGGAGCGCTGGATTCAGATGATCCGCAACACCATCGCCGGCCTGGCCCCCAAGGTCGTAGCGTCGCGGATGGTTCGCGACTACGTGACGAACCTCACACGCCACGCAGCGGCTCTCCAGCCGCGCTCTTGACTCGTGACTGGTGGCGCCGGCGCACTCGCAAGCTGGAAGCGCCAAGATCCGCGACGCGTGGTCGATCTGTCTGCCGTCGAGCACGGTTCAGTCGCCTCGGCGCGGTGAGCAGGTCGAAGTGGGGACGAAGATTCACGCGAGCGCGTTGGTGCGGCTCGGTGATTCACTCCTCGACGACATCCAGGTGCAGCTGGTCACCGGTCGCGTCAGGTGACGACCGGCCTATGAGCCGCGAGTTATTCCGTTCCCGCCCGGCGTCGACGGCGGGCTACGCCGGCTACGAGGGTTGGGTAGAGGCCAAGCGTGCCGGCGCGATCGGCTACACCGTACGAGTCGTTCCGTATCACCCGCTGCTGGCCAGCCAGGCTGAGATGGTCTAGGCGACGCTTCCGGCGAGCATGCCGGGACTCATACAGCCGGCTACGCGCCCTGAGGTTCAAGTCGGCGCGGACTCTGGCGTCACTTGCGTCGGTTCCTACGTAGACGAGGCTGTTGACGGTCTGCCGGGTTGCTACCGTGCGGGCCGCCAGGAAGTCGCGCGTTCACGTAGGTTTAGCTCAAAAAGCAGCGGCGAGCTGTGTCGCAGGAGGAGATGTCGAACAACGCTTCTCCGTTCCGGTAGCTCCAACGAAGACGGCGGCGAACCAGCGAACATCTCAGCGAGCGGCGGCGAGCAGTCCAACACGCGCGATGCGCGAGCAGCTCAAAAACACAGCTGCGTGAGCGTCGGGAAGCCTGCGCGCCGCCGCCTACGGAGCACGAGCGGGCGCGGCGCGATCTTCCTCGGCCTGATGGTCCTCGCTGCCGCTCGCCGCGAGATCGCGCATGGGACAGCCGCCTACTTCGTCGTCGCTCGCCGACGAGAAGCGCGTGTCCGCGCGCTCCTCACAGCGCACGGCGGCGCGATCCGGCGCGAGCGACGACGACGGCGCGCAGACTCCAGGCGCGATGTCGCTGAGCAGCTCAAAGGTCAGTCGACTTGTAGTAACACCACCGAGTGGCCCGGCAATTGCAAGGATGAGCCGGCCGCGATCTTCTCCGACGGCAGTTCGCCGTCGCGACCCGTGTGTGCGACCACGGTGTAGGTGTCTGCCCAGGGTCCGTCAGGCAGCTCCACCTGGATCGGATCCGAGCCGGCGTGGAACCAGATCAGGAATGCCTCGTCGCGAGCTTCGGTACGGGTCGTCGTACGCGAGGTACATGCCGAGCGTCCGCCGGTGTCGTCCCGCCATTCCTGCTCGCTCATCTCGGCATTCCGACCGCCGAACCACGCGACGTTCTTTGCCCGCGCGGCTCGCCGTTCGGATCGAGCAGAGATTCCCCTTGCCGGAAGCCGTCCTCACCGGAAGACCGGATGCTCGGCACGCAGCTGGAGCAGTTTGCGTGTAGAGATCGGTCTGGTCGCTCCAGGTCTCCTGGGTGTCCCAGTGCACCCATGAGATGGGCGAGTCCTGACAGTAGGCGTTGTTGTTGCCCCGCTGGGTGCGGCCCAGCTCGTCGCCCGCGGTGATCATCGGAACCCGCTGGACAGGATCAAGGTCGCCATCAGGTTCTGCGCCTGGCGGTGCCGCAGGGCGATCACGGATTCGTCGTCGGTCTCGCCTTCGACGCCGCAGTTCCAGGAACGATTGTCACGTCGGATCCATCGCGATTGGACTCGCCGTTGGCGCCGTTGTGTTTGACGTCTGTAGGTCACCAGATCGCGCAGCGTGTGAACCCGTCGTGCGCGGTGACGAAGTTCACGCTCGCGGCGGCTCGTCCGGCCGCCTCGATCGAAGATGTCGGGGAGCCGAGCAACCGCTGCGCCAGTTCACCCACTCCGTGGGTAGTTGCCCCGCCAAAAGTCGCGGATATGGTTCCGGAAGCGATCATTCCATTCGCTCCAACCGGGCCCGAAGGCGCCAACTTGGTAGCCGTACGGGCCCATGTCCCAGGGCTCGGCAATGATCTTGACCTGGCTCAGCACGGGATCTTCACGGATCGCCAGCTTGAACGGGTGATCCTGATCAACGTGATGCCGCTCGTCTCGGATCAAGGTGCGTCACCAGGTCGAAGCGGAAGCCGTCCACTCCCATTTCGGTGACCCAGTAGCGCAAGTGAGTCGAGCACCATGCGCGAGCACGCCGGGTTCGGAGGTATCGACCGAGTTGCCGCAGCCTGTGACGTCGTAATCGTTTCGCTTGTCATCGGTGCAGCCGGTAGTAGCCGAGGTGGTCTATACCCTCGGAAGGCCAGAGTCGGGCCCTCGTGGCCGCCTTCGCCGGTGTGGTTGTAGACCACATCGAGGATGACCTCGAGCCCCGCCTCGTGCAGTGCCGAGACCATCTCTTTGAACTCCCGCACCTGCTGTCCGAGTGTGCCGACCGGAGCCGTACGCCGCGTGTGGCGCGAAGTAGCCCATGCTGTTGTATCCCCCAGTAATTCGAGAGGCCGCGTCCCACGAGGAAGGGTTCGGAGACGAAGTGGTGCACAGGCAACAGCTCGACTGCGGTGACGCCAAGGTCTACCAGGTGCTGCACCACCGCCGGATACGCCAACCCGGCGTAGGTCCCTCTCAGGTGCTCGGGAACCAACGGATGCAGCCGTGTGAAGCCCTTGACGTGCAGTTCGTAGATCACCGACTCCGACATCGGCCGGCGCCGATCGATCGGCCGTGGCGGGGGAGAGTCGGGCACCACGACACCGAGCGGCACGGCGGCGAACGAGTCTCTGGTGTCGGGAACGTAGTCTGACTCGATCGTGTGGTCCAAGATCGGCCCCGCGTAATCCACGCCTCCGGTAATCGCGCGGGCGTACGGGTCGAGGAGCAGCTTGCGCGGGATTGAAGCGAGCGCCGGCGGCCGGCCCCATGGTCCGTGGACGCGGAAACCGTACCGTTGCTCGGCGCCTACCGTCGTGGACGAAGGCGGTCCAAGCACCGTCGTCATCCCGTGTCATGTCGTGGTTCGCCTGATTGTGGTCTTCGTCGACGAGGGCCAGCTCGACTCTGTGTTGCACGAGGGGCCCAGAGCCCGAATGAGGTACCACCGTCGCGGACGTGTGCACCAAGGAATCGAGGTGTCCTCCGGCACTGGCAGTGCAGTGGATGACATATCGAGGCGCCTTTGCGTCGGCTTGCTGTGTCGGAGCCGGTCACGGTGAAAACGACTTACCCTGCCCGCAGGGCGGGGATGCGCCTTCATTCTGCCCCAGTTGGCCGACAGATGCCGACGATCCGGGACGTCAGAAGGGCAGAGCAACCGGTTTCGCTAGCTAACCGCAACACGAATGGGGCTCGGATGTCAACCATTCGGGCACCGTGCGAATTTGACCTGACTGACGAAGGTGGCGGTCCTTGAGTCATCACTGCGCGGGCGCCTTATCGGCCCGACTGCCCGCTGGTCGAATTTCCGACACGTGAGGAACTCGATCGTCACCCGGCCTCCGGTGGTCGATTTTCCGACGAGTGCGGGCTCTCTGATTTCCGACCAGGCGGGCTTTCCGACAGATGACGCCAGTCGGGCCGTGGCTGGGCGGTCAGTAAAGAGCCGGTGCCACTCGGCCGGATCCGACCGCGAACGCAGCCGCCAGCCCCGATCGGTGAGGGCGCCCCGAATACGTTGCAAGTCTCGAGCGGATCGTCGTACAGGCCTTCAGCGGTGATCGATGCACCAAGCGCCAGCCCTCGCCCTCGAGGGCCTCCGTCGTTTGATGTCCTTCAGCCAGTCTGGCACGCACCTCGCGATGGCGACCGTCGTACGCGCGACAATGACCTTGAGTTCGGGGTAGCAGAGATCGAGTCGCCGTGACCAGTCGCCGTTCAGTTCACGAAGGATGTGGTTGACTCGTGTCGGGCAGCCCACTTAACACGATGAGCATCCGCAGTCGCGACTCCTCGGCGAATCGACGCCCGCCTGTACGTACGATGCGGCTCGGCGGGCTGGTCGGAGCCCTTCCCCACGTAACCGTCGGCCGCTTCGACCAACTCATCAGGCGTGGTCCGTTTGCGTCGTACGAGCGAATCGCCCAGCGCGACCAGATCCAGGGAGGTCTTTGCGGGCGGCGGCTACCTCCAGAAGACGCGGGTGGGGTTGGAGACGAGCAGTCTCGGTAAGAGCGGGGATTCTGGTCGCCTCTGGCGCGATCGGCAACGATGCCCCGCCGCTCCGATCTCGATGATCCCTTCGAACGCTGATGCGGACCTCATTGAGGTCGCCGACGAAGACCCCCAGAGGGCGGCGGCCGTTTCGTGGCTCGCGAATGAGCCGGGCGGGCTGATGTGCAGCGCAGCGGCTGCCATCTGGTGGACTCCAATCTTCGATCCGGACCGTAGTGTAGAGGCCATGGAAGAGTCGTTGGAAGCGCCGGCTGCGGAGGTCGACATCGGTGAGTCCGGTTGCTGCGAGCGTCGGAAATCGCGCGCCGTCGCACGGAGGAGGAGCGAGCGGAGGCGTTCTTTCCTCGCGAGCGACGACGACGGCGGCGGGCTCCAGAGCGCGATGCGCGAGCAGCTCTCGAAACCTGCCGAGGGCATCGGTACGAGTAAATGGTTGTGAAGTATTGAGAGACATGCCGTAGAGCCTGATGAATCTTCGGTCGGCTTGCCGCGGCTATCCACAGACCAATTTCACCGAATCCTGTTGTCCCCGGGTCGCGCCGGTGGAACTCCGCAGCGGTCGGAAATCTGACGTCCACGAGCTTGACGTACGGTCGGAAATCCGACATTGGCCGGATTGAGCCGACACCGCCGTGGACGCGAGCACCGGAGGCACCGTGCCGATAACTGTCCACAGGCGGCGGACAGAAAGTCCGCATTGGTCGGAGATTGGAGCAGCGTTAGGCCAGTCGACTACCCAGAGATCCGCATTGGCCGGAACGAGTAAACAAGTCGCGCGGGTGGCCGGCGTGTTTACGCGATCGCACGGACCCTGTTGTTGCGCGGCTCGTGGGTGAGCTCGACCTGCTGAGAGCCTCCAAGAGGGCGGTACGTACATGCCGAAGCGGCCATGCGATAGCCCTTTCGGAGGGCCGTACCACCCGCCGACAGGATTGTCTTCGGCGCGGCCCCAGTTCCTCGACGGTGCCTCTCCTTGGCGGGCTTTTGCTCATCCGCGGCTGCCGAGGTCGACCCAGTCGCCCTGTTCGACGAGCCACGCCGTGCAGGTCGTCAATGCATCTCAGCTGGTACCTCCTAGTTGGGTCGATCCGACTTGGCAGAACAAAGTAGGCGGGTCAGCGGCTCTCGTCCGCCCACATTGTGTAGGTCGAGGTTCGCGGGGCCGTGCTGAGTTCCCATGGGTCGTCCTTGGTTCCTGCTGGCATACGCTGCGGATTCTCGCAGACCTCCGGAGAGCAAGCTGCAGACTGCTAGCTCGTGGTGATGAGGAGACATTCGAGAGCTCGGAGTACCATCCTGTCGGTCTGGGCGCATCCCGATGATGAGGCCTACCTCTGTGGCGGATCATGGCGATGGCGCTGCCGCCGCCGGTTCTCGAGTCGTGTGCGCAACGGCGAGTCGCGGCGAGCGTAGCGTGACCGGCGTCCGATCGAGATGGCCAGCCGTAATCGGCTTGCAGCCATCCGCGAGGCGCGAGCTGGCGGCGTGTCTGCGAATCCTGGGCGTGAACAGAACATCGCTGGTTGGGCTATCTGGATGGCGGCTGCGCTGATGTGGACCTCGATGCAGCAGCCGAGCACAGATCCGCAGCAGATCATTCGCGAGACAGCCCCGGACACGATCCTTGACCTTTGCGCCTGACGGTCAGACCGGTCACCCAGACCATATGGCAGTCCATCACTGGACAGTCGAGCTGCACGCCGTACCGGCATCGTCGGCGCCCTTCACGTGGTCGCGAATACCCAGGAGTGGCTCGACGATCAGTTAGCCCAGTGGATCCGGAGTTGGGTGCGATCGTCGGCGATCCGCCGGTTGCCTGGACCGGGCCGCTCAGCATCGATGTTGCCCCGACCGGCGAGCTGCTGGACCGAAGTACGCGGCGCTGGCCGCACAGGCCAGCCAGACCGAGGCGTTGCGCGCGATCGGTCGGCGAAGAACGCTACCGAGAGATCATCACGGATCGAGCGGTTTGCGGCCTTCTCGCTTCCACCGCACCCGCTTCCTAAACGTGACAGAGCTGGAGTAGCCTTTTGTTACTCATGAGTAATTTAGCCGAGGCTCAGACACGCGTAAACCAGGAGAGAGCGGGAGCCGAGATGAAGATTGTTGTGCTGGCCAAGCACGTTCCAGACGCGACAGGGGAGCGGTCCTTTGCCGCCGACGGGACTGTCGATCGGTCGGCGACGCGACGGATTGCTGTCCGAGCTTCGACGAGTACGCCGTGGAGCAGGCCCTGCAGATCGCCGACGAGCGTGACGACGTCGAGGTCGTCGTCGATGACGCTCGGACCCGAGGATGCAGCGGACGCGATCAAGCGGTCGCTGCAGATGGGCGCATCTGCAGGCATCCACATCATTGACGACGCCGTCCACGGCTCCGATGCCCTGGCAACGAGCAGGATGCTGGCTGAAGCGGTCAAGAAGGCGGCGCTCGGACCTGGTCGATCTGCGGCATGGCCTCGACCGACGGCACCATGGGCGTGGTTCCGGCCATGATCGCGGAGCGGCTTGGTTGGCCTGCTGCGACCCTCGGGGCCACCCTTGATCGGTTGACCGATGACCAGTCTCACGATTCGCCGCGATACCGATGTGGCAAGTCTGGCGATCGAGGCGTCCTTGCCGGCAATCGTCAGTGTCACCGACCAGTCCGGCGAGGCTCGCTACCCCTCGATGAAGGGGATTCTCGCGGCCAAGAAGAAGCCGGTGGAGTCCTGACGCTGGCCGATCTGGGTATCGACAGCACGACTGTGGGCCTCGACGCCGCCTGGAGCAAGGTACGTGCAGACGACCCCGCGTCCTGCCCAAGGAGGCGGGCCGCGTTGTCGTCGATGAGGACGGCGCCGGATCGGCGGCTCTGCGTCGAGTTCCTGACCGCTCGGCAACATACATCTGAGAGAGCGAGGTTGTTGATGTCTGAGGTCCTCATCGTCGCCGACCAGGTCGATTCATCACCGTCTCCAGCCGGCGCTGGAGCTTCACCCTGGCTCGCAGGCTCGGAGGGCCGGTCGCTGTGGTCTTCGGCGAGTCCGACGAGACAGTGGCCAAGACGCTCGCAGAGTACGGCGCCACGCGAGGTGCTGTTCGCTACCGATCCCTGCGCTCACCGACTTTCTCGTCGCGCCGAAGGCCGAAGCACTTGCGCAGATCGCGGGCGATGCGGACGCGGCCGCGATCCTGATCAGCTCCACCCCGGAGGGGAAGGGAGATTGCGGGACGGCTTGCGGTCAAACTCGAGTCTGGCCTGATCACCGATGCCACCGACATCGCCGCCGACGGCACGACCACGCAGTCGGTATTCGCCGGCAACTGGACGGTCACGGCTGCGGTGACGCACGGCGTTCCCGTGATCACGGTCAAGCCCAATGCCGTGACCTCGAGGCCGCACCGACCGAGCCGACCGTTGAGCAGGTCGACGGTGACCATCTCCGAAACGCGCGAGGACGGCACGCATCGTGAAGAGCGAGCCGAAGCAATCCAGCGGCCGTCCGGAGCTGACCGAGGCCGCCGTCGTCATCTCCGGCGGACGCGGCACCGGTGGCGACTTTGCGGCCATCGAGGAGTTGGCGGACCTGCTCGGTGGCGCGGTCGGTGTCTCACGTGCCGCCGGTCGACGCCGGCTGGTATCCGTACGCGTACCAGATCGGCCAGACCGGCAAGACCGTCTCGCCGCAGCTCTACATCGCCGCCGGCATATCTGGTGCCATCCAGCACCGAGCCGGAATGCAAACATCGAAGGCCATCGTCGCGGTGAACAAGGACGCTGAGGCGCCGATCTTCGCCCTTGCCGATCTCGGGGTCGTGGGCGATCTCCACAAGGTGCTCGATGGCGTTATCGGAGAGATCAAGAAGCGCAAAGGTGTGAACGCCTGGAGCGTGCGCTTCGCAGCACAACGGTCAAAACGTACGGTTCCTGCCCAGCGGAAGGCAGACTGATTGCTCATGAGCCGGATCTACCTCGACCACGCGGCCACGACGCCGATAGTCCCGGAGGCCGTGGAGGCAATGACTCGTGAGCTGACGAGGGTTGGCAATGCCTCATCGCTGCACACTTCGGCCGCCTCGGCGCGACGGGTTGTGGAGGAGTCGCGGGAGGCGATAGCGGCTCAGGTCGGGGCGAGTCCGGCAGAGCTGATCTTCACCAGCGGCGGAACCGAGAGTCGGACAATCTGGCAGTCAAGGGCGCGTTCTGGTCCGGTGCCGAGGCGGTCGCTGCGCAGTAGTTACCTCGACGCTGGAACACCACGCCGTCCTCGATTCCGTGGCGTGGCTAAGGCACTCGGCCTCGGCTGAGGTCCGCTACGTTCCCGCTGATCCTGCTGGTCGGGTCAATCTGTCCGCGCTCATCGACGCCGTCGATGAACGAACCGCGCTGATTTCGGTGATGTGGGCGAACAATGAGGTCGGCACGCTTCAGCCAGTACGCGAGATCGCCGCGATCGCCGGAGAGCACGGCGCAATCTCGCACAGCTGACGCGGTGCAGGCCGTCGGACATATCGACGTCGACTTCGCGGCAAGCGGGCCTCGACCTGCTGAGCTTCACTTCACACAAGCTTGGGGACCGTACGGAATCGGTGCCCCGTTGGCGCGTCGCGAGCTTCAGCTGGCCCCGGTCCTGCATGGCGGCGGGCAGGAGCGTGAGGTGCGCTCCGGCACTCTCGATGTCGCGGCCATAGCGGGGTTCGCGGCGGTCTTCGAGGTTGCGACGCGAAACCGCGGTCGGGAAGAGCAGCGAATACGGGATCTCCGTAAGGATCTGGTCAGCTCAGTGCTCGAGGCTGTCCCATGGGCGGTCCCGTACGGCCCGATCCGCGGATAGGCGATCGCCTTCCCGGGATCGCCAGCATTGGTTTCTCGGCTGCTCCGCCGACGCCATCTTGATGCTCTTGACTCCGCCGACTGACTGTCCCACCGGAGCGGCGCTCCGCAGGGAGTCTCGCAGCCGAGCCACGTACTCATCGCGATGGATGCAGCGAGGCCGAGGCCCGCTCGGCGCTCAGGGTTCTCACTCGGCCACCCTCGACTCCGGCCGACGTGCGGGCCCTCCGCGGCAGCGTTGCCCGAGGCCGTCCACCGAGCCAAGGCCGCGGCCGCGTTCGCATAAGGGTCGCGATCGGAGCGCACGTGCCACGCGTGAGAGACTTGCGGCTTGCTGAGAAGCGCCGCAGCGCGATTTTTGGAGCCCCTCGCGCAGTGCCGACGCAGCTCGCTGGGAAGGACAGAGATGAAGGTACTGGCAGCGATGTCCGGAGGCGTCGACTCGGCTGCGTTGCCGCGGCACGCGCAGTCGAGGCCGGGCATGATGTCACCGGTGTTCATCTGGCCCCTGTCCAAGAACCCGCAGAGCTATCGGTCGGGCGCACGCGGCTGCTGCTCCAAGCGAGGATGCCCACGATGCTCGGCGGGCCGCGGGATGTGCTCGGGATCCCGTTCTACGTATGGGATCTGCTCGGATCGTTTTGCCGCCGATGTGGTGAGCGACTTCGTGGCAGAGTACGCAGCCGGCCGCACCCTGAACCCCCGTCTGCGCTGCAACGAGAAGATCAAGTTCTCAGCCGTTCTGGACCGCGGGGTCGCGCTCTCTCGGTTTCGATGCGGTCTGCACTGGTCACTACGCCCGGCTGATCCGTTCCGGTGATGAGGTGGGACTGTATCGGGCCGCTGACCCCAGCAAGGACCAGTCGTACGTGCTGGCCGTGCTCGAACCAACATCAACTTCGCCGCTCCTATTTCCCGCTGGGTCGCCTCACTGAAGGCCGACGTACGCGTGGAGGCGCGGGATCGCGGCCCGGCCGTCGCGGACAAGCGTGACAGTCATGACATCTGTTTCATTGCGAACGGGGATCACAGCTGGATTTCTGGAGCAGCGGCTCGGCTCACCGGCCGGGCGAGATCGTCGACTCTCGACAGGCGCGAAGGTTGGCGAGCATGGAGGTTCGCATCGATCCACTGATCGGACAGCGGCGTGGTCCTACGGCTCGGCACGCCCGCGCCTGACGGCCAACCCCTGCTTCGTGCTGGCCATCACGCCAACTACCAACACGATTACCGTCGGTCCGCGAGATGCGCTGGCCGTAGCCAGCATGAGCGCTATCCGTCCGACCTGACCAGTCAGCCGCCCGGCGCGGAGTGGTTCTGGTGAGGTACAAGTCCGCGCCCACGGACTTCCCATGGCGGGCTCGGTCCGGATCGACGATCACGGTCTAGAGGTCGTGCTACGCAAGGCCACCAACGGTGTCGCGCCAGGCCAGGCTGTGGTTCTCTATGAGGGATCGCGTGTGATCGGGAGCGCGACCATCTCGGCTACTCGAACGTGAGCAGCACCTCGGCGAGCCAGGAACTACCGCTGATCCGGACCACGGGCATCGGTTCCCTGGCCTGGCAACCGATATATGTCGATGCGGTCAAGATCGCCTTTGCGGAGTGCCCCGATCTGCCCTATCTGCCGGAGCTTCCGGCCCGCGGAGCGTACGCCCAAATGGTTGGTCGCTCAACCGCTTTCCTCGCCGGGCTGGCCGTCGATCTGCAACCGGCAGGATGGCGGCTCACCGATACCTCGAGCCGGGAACCATCGGCTTGCCATCAGCACGCTCCGCGCTGACCTCGACACGCTCGAAGAGCACGCTCAAGGCTACGAGGGAACGGTCAAGCTGTCCGTCTCGGGACCCTGGACGCTAGCGGCCATGATGGAACGTCCGCGCGGAGACCGGGTGCTCGCCGATCCCGGAGCGCGGCGGGATATCAGCCAGTCGCTTGCTGAGGGAATCGCCCAGCTCGTTGCCGAGCTGGTCCGCCGGCTCCCCGACGTCGATCCGTTGATCCAGCTTGACGAGCCGATGCTGCCCGCAGTGCTGGCCGGCAGCATCCCCAACGCGAAGCGGCCTGTTGCGACATCGCGCCATCGAGCCGAGCGAGGTCAGCGGCGCCATCAGCCACGCTGTTCATCGGCTCACGCCGACACCTGTTGTGGTGCACTGTTGCGCGGCCGGGCCGTCTCGACCTGCTCCGCACCGCCGGAGTCTCCGGCATGCTTCTCGACATCGACCAGCTGACCGGCGCAGAGTGGGACGTCGTGGGAGCAACGCATGGAAGCTGGACTGTGGATCGGCATGGGTGCGCTGCCGACCGACCGTACGCTTGGAACCGATCACGTCGCCCGCAGGGTGCTCAAGCCGCTACGCGATCTCAATCTCGAACCGATTCTGCTGGCCGAGCGCACCGTCATCACGCCGGCCTGCGGGCTGGCATCGGCGACGCGCGACGGAGCGGTGCGCGCGCTCCGAACCCTCCGTACCGCGGCCCAGATCGTCACCGAGCAGCTTGGCTGACTGACTCGCCCTGAGGTCAGCCCCTGGCACCAATGTGCTTACGTGGCGGAAGAGACCGTGCTCCGCGCCGGCCGGCGATGGAGCAACCGAACTTTCAGCGTCCTTGGCGGCGGCGAGCCAGCACCATGCGGACCTCAGCGAGCGGGTGAACGACGCGCGGTGGCGCTAGCTACGTACTCGATGCGCCGACCATCTCCGACGGCGAGTTCGACGCCATCATGCGACAGCTCAACGAGCTCGAAGACGCATTTCCTGCACTCCGTACGCCGGACTCGCCGACCCAGCAGGTCGGCCCTCCACCGATCGACCACCTTCACCCCGGTCGAGCACCTGCAGCGGCTGATGAGCCTGGACAACGCGTTCAGCCGTGAGGAACTGGACCACTGGGCCCAGCGGGGATACGCGAACTCGGTGAGAGACGGCTCGAACAATCGGGATACCTCTGCGAGCTCAGCGGTCGACGGCCTCGCGATCGATCTGGTGTACCAGAACGGCAGGCTGCTGCGCGCTGCAACCCGAGGCGACGGGCGAGTAGGCGAAGACGTCACTGCCAATGTCAAGACGATCAGGTCATCCGCATCGGTTTGTCCGGTTCTGACATTCCCGAAACGCTGGAGGTACGCGGGGAGGTCTTCTTTGCGGTCGCCGACTTCACCGCGCTCAATGAGTCTCTGGTCTTGGACGGGAAGGCTCCGTTCGCCAATCCCCGCAATGCAGCGGCTGGTTCCCTACGCCAGAAGGACCCAAAGGTCACCGCCACACGAAATCTCTGGCTTCATCAGCCACGGTATCGGCGTGCTTGACGGCTTCACTGCCGATCGGCTGTCCGACGCGTACGCCGCGCATGGATCGCTGGGGACTACCGGTGAGTCCGCACAGGAAACTGGCGGGCAATCTGACCGAGGTTTGGTCCTACATCGAGTACTTCGGCGAGCATCGGCATTCGGTGGAGCACGAGATCGACGGCGTCGTGGTGAAGCTGGACGAGCGAGCGGTACAGGACCAGCTCGGCTCCACGTCCCGCGCGCCACGCTGGGCGATCGCGTACAAGTACCCGCCCGAGGAGGTCACCACCAAACTCCTCGATGTCGCCGTCAATGTCGGGCGGACAGGTCGGGTAACCCCGTCAGCGCGATCATGGAACCTGGTCCAGGTCGCAGGATCGACCGTGGCAATGGCCACGTTGCACAACGCCAGCGAGGTCGTCCGTAAGGGAGTCCTCATCGGCGACACCGTCGTACTGCGCAAGGCCGGTGACGTGATTCCCGAGATTGTCGGCCCCGTGGTCGACCTGCGCGACGGCACCGAGCGGGGCGTTCGTCATGCCCACCCGCTGCCCGGCATGCGGAACCGAGCTGCGGCCGGAGAAGGAAGGCGATGCGGACCTCCGTTGCCCCAACACCCGATCCTGTCCTGGCGCAGCTGCGGGAGCGGCTGGTTCCACGTTGCCAGCCGTGAAGCCTCTTGACATAGAGGTGCTGGGCTACCAGTCGGCGCAGGCGCTGCTCGACGCCGGACTGCTCACTGATGAGGGTGACCTGTTCAGCCTGACGGGAGGAAAAGCTCAAGAAGACTGACTTCTTCACAAACCAAGGCGCTGGCGTTCTCTCGGCTAATGGCGCTAAGCTGCTGGCTAACCTCGAGGCCGCAAAACCCGGCCGCTTGACAAGTTCTTAGTCGCGTTGTCGATCCGGCACATCGGCAAAGGTGTAGCACCCGACGTAGCAGCCGCATTCGGCGACATCGACGCCTCGCGAACGCGACTCCGGAGCAGCTCGCTCAGGTGGAGGGCATTGACCGACACTCGTCACCGCGATCATCGACTGGTTTGCCGAACCCTGGCACCGTGAGATCGTCGCCGGAGCGGCAGGCCGCTGGTTGCGTGATGCGGAGCGAACCAAGGTCACCCGGGAGCAAACGCTCACCGGGCTCTCGGTCGTGGTCACCGGGTCCCTTGAGGGGTATACGCGCGACTCGGCAGTGGAGGCCATCACCGCACGCGGCGGCAAAGTCGCTGGCTCCGTGTCGAAGAAGACCAACTTCGTCGTCGTCGGCGATTCCCAGGATCGAAGTACGACAGGGCTGTGGAGCTGAAGGTTCCCGTGCCTCAATGGGGCCGGGGCCTTCGAGGTGCTGCTTGAGCAGGGCCCCGACGCTGCGCGCAAGGTGGCGACCGTCGGGGAGTAGCGGGCGGGCTTCTCTGCTTGCAGCTCGGGAGGGTGCTACACCAAGAGAGTCTCGAAGAACTGCTTGCTTCGTCGCCGATGCCAAACCCCCAGCTGCCTGTCATGACGTAGTAGACGTACCAGCCAAGGAGGAAGATCGCGATCATGGCACCGAGGAGCGCCAGTGCAACCCAGATCCGCATCCGCTTCTTCTGTTTGGTGCTCGGTACCTTCAGCGGACCCCATTCGCCATACCTTCGGCTGCACCCGCGCGGGGTGTTGCTCCGTGCAGGTTCAGGTTGCTGAAGATCTTGGGCACCGGACCAATTTCACTTAGGAGCTTCTCGCGACACGGTAACCGATTGTCTCGCTCCGCTCGCGAGGATGGCTCAGGCGCTGTGAGTCGGCGACGTCTTAGATGAACCAGTCATGAAGGCCCTGGAAGCCGGACGCCACCAGAGAAAGCGGCACAGTCGGCCTACGAGCACCGTGAGCCCGAACCAGATGGGCCGCATCGTTGTCGCGCCGGCCAGGAGGGCGACGGCGTACAGCGGTGGGAAACCGACGATTGCGGCGACCAGAACGATCGGCAGTCCCCAGCGTTCCTGTCCCACCAGGTCAAGCAGCTTAGCGATGCACGCGCGGAACCGCGCACGAGCCGGCCCCGACTGGGCGCTCCTGTCGAACCTCCCGCCGATGCTTGATGAAGGGCAGCTCCTTTCCCTCGCGAACGCCGAAGAAAAGTAGCAGAGCTTCCCACTGTTTGGCTGATTGCGCAGACGCCGATAGCGATGGGGAATCGGTCCCGATGACGGCCGACATCTGCGTGAAGCAATGACATATGCCTCGGCGTTGACGACGGGAACTATCGCCGACACCGTTCCAAAACCGATCGAGGTGAGCAGTGCGATCAGCATCAGCCCATCCGAACGCTGTCCACGTGGCCTGACCGTACCCGAGGTGTCGGCGGGTGCCTACTTCACAAGCGCGGCCAGATGATGCAACCGGGCGATCTCGGAATCGAGAAACGCGGAGCCCCCAACCGGCCGATGACGATCACGCGGTCGCCGGTCATCGGAGTCACCACAACGCAGTCGTGTCGCCCCAGCCAGGACTCCAGTCGGCCCTCGAGATCAGTGCGATGGGTGGTGTCGAATGGGGTGAACTGTCGCGCGATCTCAGGCGTCGATCCGGCGCCAGGGTGGTCGCAGAAGCTTGGGCGTGGTGCACCGTCCGACACTCTCGATCAGGTCGCCCAATGAGAACGAAAGACGACAGGGCAAAGCGAGACGAGCGTTTCCGCGGCGTGTGGCGGATCGGCTGTCATCCGCTCCAGGGCCTCAGGTCGGATTGAGGCCGCCACCCTCGGGATAGCGCGCAATCCACTCCACACGTACACCAGTCGGGTGTCGCGCTGGCAGGCGGTCACGAGGGTCTCGGGTAGCTGGTTGGGCGGCAAATCGACGATGAAGTCGTCCACGACGCTTCCGTCAGACTTCTTTCTCGACAATCTCCGACGGCGTTGATGTCGGCGCCAACGCTTCCCATCGCAGTCGCGACGGACCCCAGCGAACTCTGGTCGGTCCGGCAGGGTGATCCGCATCAGGAACACGGCGTCCATCTTCCCTTACCTCGATTACTGCCGTGTTTCGGGCTGATGACAGTGTTCAATTCGCTCGCTCCGCTCGCGGCGGATCGCGCTTGTCTGATTGCTCGCCCGCCCGCGCAGGCGCTCTGTTCAACTGCTCGCTGCGCTTGCCGTTCTGGCCATGCCCAGATGACCCCGTCGAAGCTATGGAACCCTTGTGCCGTGCCGCGATTCGAACCTTTGCTGCGATTCGTTACGCCACCGACGACCTGGCCTCGGTGATCGCTCCGCCCCGACGACGTGCTCTCCGAGCGCTGACGTCGACGCCTTGGAGGCGCGATCGATCCACAACATCGTGCGCATCGACGTACCGCGAGGTGGGCGAAGATCGCTAGCGACGCTGGCGGCGAAAACGATGCGTGGTTGGCTCGACGAGGGAGTTCTTGTCGCTGACCGCTAACCCTCGTTCACCATCTTACCGTATGCGTTTCACCGACTCGGCCGGCGCGCGCGGCGCGACATCGCTGGCGGTGATCGGCGGGCTGGAGATCGTTGATCTCGAGGCTGGCGGAGTCCTCCCACACGAGCGAGACCACACCCGAGGCGTCCACCGATCGCCTCGATCTGACCCGCGCGACCGCGGCCAACCTGTCTCCGGTCTGGGGCTTTCGCTGTCCAGCGGCTTGACCGAGTTGCTTGCCGAGCCGGGCGAGGCGCTGGGCGCCGCTCACACGACGAGGGCGTTGAGCATGTCCTGGAACGCGTGACCGATCCGCGGCGGATCGCTGCCATTCGAGACAAGCTGGCGGCCGATGATGTGCTGATCGCCGACGGCCATCATCGCTATGGGATTTCCCGCAGTTACCGCGACGAGGTCCGCGAGGCGACTGGTCGGACTGACACAGCGGCGGAGCTGACACTTGCCTCGTCAATGAGCTGATCGAGGACCAGCTGAGTGTTGAGGCGATTCACCGTCTCTACGCCGACATCGACGTGGCCGATCCCGCAGCTGCGCTCGCCCGATCATTCGAGCTCATCCCAACCGACCGGCCGAGCCCTGAGACCCTTGCGGCGATGGCGGCGGAGGAGTTCTTGATGCTGGTCAGTCGTGACAGATCGTGGCGGCTCGAAGCCAAACCTGGACGATTCGACGGCGTGCGCGCCTCGACGGGGGTTGGCTAGAGACTGCACTGGCCGATGTCTTGTTGAAGGTGACCCACCAGCACGGGTTGGAGCAGACGCTGCTGGAAGTGGATAGTGGGCGCGCCTCGGCCGCGGTATTGATCCGGCCGGTGAGTGTCACCGAGATCGAACGGACCACCGTCGCGAAGGCCTCTGATGCCACCCAAGTCAACATTCTTCACACCCAAGCTCAAGACCGGATTCGTCATCCGTTCACTCAGCGAATGACTGCAATGGCCATGTACGGCCGTACCGAGTCAGTCTTCGGCGAAGACCTCGCGCAGCTTTTGCTTCCTGCTCTAGCCATGACAGGTTGCTCGCGATGAGAGCCCGGGCTTCAGGTCTTCAAGTGCGCTCTTCACGTGATCGACATGGGCGTCGTCGGACATGAGTAAGAACAATGCAGACGTCCCGGGCGTGATCTTCTTCTTTACGTCGTCGATGAACTGATCGCTGATACCCATGTCGACCATCGAGGTGCTGAGTGCGCCCATCGCGGCGCCGATCGCCGCGCCGAGGAACGGCACCAGGAAGAGCAGGCCGAGGAACATGCCCCAGAAGGCGCCGCCAAGCGCCCCCTGCCTCCTCGTGTCGTGTAGCTGACGTGTCTTCGGCTTCTTCTTTCCAGATTCCCAACTGACAAGAAGCCGCATCGTCGATCGTGATGTGACCTTGCGATTGCAAGCATCCAGCCGTTGGGATGGCTTCCTCGGCGTCGTCAGCACCAGGAAAGGCCCACGCGGTCAGTGTCGTCATTGAAGTCCCCTAAGAGTGGAGGTTCGCGAGGGCGGCAACAAGATCCAGCCCGTCGGGGCCATACTGACGACCTCCGCTCCAGCCTGTCAATGTTACGGACGGCTGTTGATCTTTCCGTCAAGATCAACAGCTGCCGCTGAAGCGCCGTCGCGGCGACTCGAGCGGCCACCTTGATCAGATCCGGGCGGCGCGCGGACATCATTGGAGCGAGGATGTCAGCCGCATCAAGTTGTCGAAGATCCGTTCTCGTGTTGGCCGCCGCAGCCACTCCTCCAACGCCACCTGACGGCTCTTGGATCGGTAGTCGTCTTCAACGGCTCGCATGGCAGCAGTGAACTCGGCCCCGTGGACAGCGACCGACAGCTCTAGTGTGCAGGCTGAGCGAGCGGATATCCAGGTTCGAGGAGCCGATCACTGCGACGTCGTCGTCGATGCTGAGGTGTTTGGCGTGCAAGATCGTCGGCGCTCGGTACAGGTAGATTTTGCACCCCGCCCGCAGCAGCTGCTCGTAGTAGGAGCGCTGGGCGTGGAAGACCATGAACTGATCGCCGATCTCGGAGACGAACAGCTCAACGTCCAGGCCGCGGGAGCCGGCGGTGACGAGGAGCCATCTGAATGAGTCTCGTCGGGGACGTAGTACGGGCTAGTGATGCTGATCCGCTGCGCGCGCGTTGTGAATCATCGCGGCGAAGAGTTTCGAGGTTGTTGTCGTTGTCGAAGCCGGGTCCGCTCGGCAGAATCTGGGCAGTCGACCAGCTCATAGTCATCGTCGGGCCGCACGGGTGAGGTGTCCAGCGGCAGCAGCTCGTCGGTCTCGCTGTACCAGTCGGTGACGAAGACTGCATCCAGCTCGCGCACGATCGGCCCGGTCAGCAGGACCATCAGCTCGTGCCAGTGCAGGCCTCGCTTGATCGTCTTCTTCTTGTGGTAATGGTCGATGATCAAATTCTGCGAGCCCGTGAACCCTACGACCCCATCCACCACGAGGAGCTTCCGATGGTTGCGAAGATCTGGTCGGCGCCAGTGGTCCGCGCAACGGCTGCAATGGCAGCATGGGCCGATACTCCGCACCCATTGCGGCGAACCGACCGGATCGTCCGCCTTTCGGTTCGGGTACATGAACTGCGCGACGTGGTCTGACCATGTACCGTACCTGCACTCCTCGTCGACGGGCCCGCTCCGAGGGCATCGAAGACGGGCGCAGTCGCCTCATCTTGAACCAAGATGAAGAACTCGACATGAACAAAGTTCTGTGCCCTCTGCTATCGCGTCGGCCATTGCTTGGATCGAGCCCGTATGGCTCTCGATCAGCTCCGCTGAGTTGCCGCCGACCATCGGTAATGAGCCAAGATTTCGGTTCATCGCCACCATCGGAGGCGAGCCAACTCGGCCATTCATCGCGGTGACTGACTCGGTCCAGGCCATCGGTGCGCGCCTGGATTGCCTCGGACACCTCGCGCTGCTTCTGGCGGCGCTTACGTGGCAGCTTGCCGAAACCAACGAGCAAGAAGAACAAGATGCCCAGTAGCGGAATGAAGATGATCGCGAGAATCCATGCGATCGCGGCGGACGGCTTGCGGTTGGCGGAGATCAAGACCGCCGCGACCAGCACGATCAACACGTGCGCGGCGAACACCAGCCAGCTGACGAGGACCGCCTGCGACATGTTCCCTCCTGGGTTGGCGCACAAGATCATCTCGCACGTCAGGACTCGGTCAGCAACCTCCCAATTTGATTTCAGGTCTTGATCTCAGGTCCTCTTGTTTCAGGTTTCGTCGCGCGTCGGGATCGGCGCCCATGCTCCAGGGGAACCGACCAGGGCTGCCGCCCATCGTGCCCGCGGATCGGAATCGATCAGCAAGACCTTCAACAGTGAGGTCAGCGGCATGGAGAGAATCGCACCTAGCGGGCCAAGTACCCACCCCCAGAAAACTACCGAAATCACCGTCACCGGTGTCGAGACCCCCATGGCGTCGCCCATGTAGCGCGGCGCGATCAGCGAAGTGAGCAGCGAGTTCAAGATGATGTAGACGATGATCACCAGCAGCATTGTTTCCCACCCGAAGTCGAGCAGCGCGAGCAGCGCGGGCGGGATGACGCCGATGACGAAACCCACATAGGGGATGAAATTGCATACCGCGGCGAGCAGTCCCCATAACACTGGCAGGGAATACCGAGCCACCAAAGAAGCGGGGTGTCCGCGAACCCGGTCAGCAGCCCGAAAGATTCCGGTTACGGCCAGGAATCGTCGGGTATCACGGGCAAACGTACGAAGCGCTTGGGCCAGACCGGGTCGCTGCGAGGACAGCATCGCCAGCCGAGAGCTGATCGCGGCAGAGTCGATCGCTATAGAACAAGAGCAGGCTCAAGAAAAGACGGGCTAGCTCGAAGCTGATCAACCTCCGCAGCATCGTTGTAACCACGGTGATCACACGTCGAAGGTCGAGCCCTGCGGCCACGGCCTGAAGCTGCGACGTCCCGAGGCCGAGCTGCCAGCCGTCCGTTGAGTGCCTGAATGATCGCCGTCGCGCTATCGGCGTAACCAGGCAGGATCGCCGCGAGGCGCGCTATCGAAAATGCAACGATTGCGACCAGCACGATCACCAACCCGTAGATGCACAACTCACCAAGGCGAGAAGGGCTATCAGGTGCGGCACCCTACTGCCGTTGCAGCCACACATGCACCGGATGGGTAAGCGTGACGATCACGAGCGCGAGGAGGATTGGGCCGACGAGCCAGGCGAATTGTTTGAGGGCAAGGGCTCCGACCAGGGCGGCCGTGACAGCAATGAGGGCTACCACTCCGCGAGGGGTTGATATGACCGGGCCCCTCCCGTTTTGTGTGGTAGCTGCTGGCGAGTTCGTGGTCACGTTGGCCACATCACCGGGGGCGGCCCGCTGCGTCAGCCGACTCAACCACGGCGGGCATCGCACCTCCAGACCGGAAACGTTGAGGAGCCGCAGGAAATTTGGGTGCAGCGTAACAGCGTCTCGGTGAGTGAGGAGCCCGATGAGTGTGAAACCCTGCCGACGCTGCGAGGTCCACGACGGACCGGCTCGAGCGTTTCTGGTGACCTGGGATGGCGGACCTGAGGACGACCATAGGAGATCAACAAGGTGGCACTCACCGCTGAAGATGTCGCGAACCTGGCCCGATTGGCCCGGATCGAGCTCACCGAAGCCGAACTGGAGGTATTGGCGCCGCAACTCGATGTGATCTTGGAATCGGTCGCACGGGTGTCCGAGGTCGCGGCCCAAGATATCCCGCCGACGTCGCACTGCACTGCCCCTGACGCAACGTCTTCCGGGACGACGAACTCCGGCCGTCGCTGCCGCGAGACAGAGATCCTAGCCGGTGCGCCATCAGCGGAGCAAATGCGATTCCGTGTTCCGAGGATTCTGGGAGGAGGCGTGACGCTACGCCAGCCTGCTGGTACCGAGATCATCCGGCTAACCGCTGTCGATCTTGCGACCAAGATCAAGTCTGGCGAGCTGAGCGCCGCTGAGGTGACGCGAGCCCACCTTGATCGAATCGCTGAGGTCGACGACGAGATACATGCTTTCCTTTATGTGGATGGCGAGCGCGCACTGGCATCGGCGGCGCGGGTCGATGCCAAGATTGCCGCCGGCGAATCAGCTCGGGCCGCTCGCCGGGGTGCCCCTGGCGCTCAAGGACATCCTCACCTACCGCGGCGCTCCGACCACATGTGGATCCAAGATCTTGGAGGGCTGGCTGCCGCCGTACGACGCGACCGTGACCCGCCGACTTCTTGATCATGACATCGTGATCTTGGGCAAGACGAACCTCGACGAATTCGCGATGGGCTCCTCGACGGAGAACTCCGCGTACGGGCCGACGCCGCAATCCGTGGGACTCCGAGCCGCATCCCCGGCGGCTCCGGCGGTGGGTCGGCTGCGGCAGTTGCCGCCTTCGAAGCCCCGCTGGCGATCGGCACCGACACCGGCGGCTCGATCCGGCAGCCGGCCGCGGTGACGGGCACCGTCGGCGTAAAACCGACCTACGGCGGCAGCTCCGCGCTATGGCCTGGTGGCGCTCGCCTCGAGTCTTGATCAGCCTGGCCCCTGCGCCCGTACGGTGCTCGACGCGGCACTGCTGCACCAGGTGATCGCCGGCCACGACCCATGCGATTCGACCTCGATCGACCGACCGGTGCCCGATGTGGTAGGCGCAGCCCGATCCGCGGACGTCAGCGGGGTGAGGATTGGCGTGGTCAGCGAACTTGGTGGCGAAGGTTATGCACCCGGCGTAGAGCAGCGTTTCCGCGAGGCTGTCGGACCTGCTGGCGTCGCTGGGCGCGGAGATCATCGAGGTCTCCTGCCCGCATTTCGTCTACGCTCTGCCGGCGTACTACTTGATCTTGCCGGCCGAATGCTCATCCAACCTGGCAAAGTTCGACGGCATGCGATACGGGCTGCGGGTCGGCGACGACGGTGTCGCGAGCGCTGAGCAGGTGATGGCGGCGACCGAGGGAGGCCGGCTTCGGCGCTGAGGTGAAGCGGCGGATCATCATCGGCACGTACGCGTTGTCCAGCGGCTACTACGACGCCTACTACGGGCAGGCGCAGAAGGTCAGAACATTGATCTCGCGCGACTTCGACCAGGCGTTCTCGCAGGTCGGACGTGCTGGTCTCGCCAGCCAACGCCGATCACCGCCTTCAAGATCGGAGAGAAGGTCGACGACCCACTGGCTATGTACATGAACGACCTGTGCACGATTCCGTCCAATCTGGCCGGCAACGCGAGCGCATCTTTCCCTGTAGGACTGGCGCCCGAGGACGGCTTGCCGGTAGGCCTGCAGGTGATGGCGCCGCCGCTTGCCGACGACCGGCTGTACCGAGTCGGCGCGGCGCTGGAGGCTGCGCTCGAGTCCGCGACTGGGGTGGACCGCTGCTGGATCGCCTCCCCGAGCTGGGTGCGCAGTCCGATGACCGTGCTGCTCATACGAGGAGGCGCTCGCGGCGTACGACCCGGTGCTCGGACTCGAGGTACACGTCGAACTCAACACCACGCTCGAAGATGTTCTGCGGCTGTTCGACCGCATTCGGCGCCGAGCCCAACACCCAGGTCTGCCCGGTCTGCCTCGGTCTGCCGGGCTCGCTGCCGGTGCGTCAACGCGAAGGCGGTCGAGTCGGCGATCCGGATCGGGCTGGCGCTGAACTGCACGATCGCCGAGTGGTGCCGCTTCGCCCGGAAGAACTACTTCTATCCGGACATGCCGAAGAACTACCAGATCTCCCAGTACGACGAACCGATCGCGTACGACGGCTGGACCTGAGGTGGTCCTGGACGGCGAGATCGTACCGGATCGACATCGAGCGGGCCCACATGGAGGAGGACACCGGCAAGTCGCTGCATGTCGGCGGCGCGACCGGCCGCATCCACGGCGCCGACTACTCGCTGCTGGACTACAACCGGTCCGGCGTGCCGCTGATCGAGATCGTCACGAAGCCGATCGAGGGCACCGGCGCGAAGGCCCCGGAGGTGGCGCGGGCGTACGTGACGATGCTGCGCGACCTGCTGCGCGCGCTCGGCGTCTCAGACGTCCGGATGGAGCAGGGTTCGCTGCGCTGCGACGCCAACGTCTCGCTGCGGCCGCGATCGGTACGGCGACCGTTCGGCACCCGTACCGAGACCAAGAACGTCAACTCGCTGCGCAGCGTCGAGCGAGCGCTGCGGTACGAGATCACCCGGCAGGCGGCCGTGCTGGCGAGCGGCGGGAGGGTCATCCAGGAGACGCGGCACTGGCACGAGGAGTCCGGCATCACGACAGCCGGCCGGAGCAAGGAGACCGCGGAGGACTACCGCTATTTTCCCGAGCCGGACCTGGTGCCGATCGCGCCAAGTCGGGAGTGGGTCGAGGAGCTGCGTGCGACCCTGCCCGAGCCTCCAGCGGCCAAGGCTCGAGCGGAGTCAGCGCAGACTGGGGCTTCTCCGAGCTGGAGATGCGGGATGTCGTCAGCGCCGGCGCCGTCGACGCGATCGAGGCAACGGTTGCCGCCGGCGCCTCGCCACAGTCGGCCCGCGAAGTGGTGGCTCACCGAGATCGCGCGGCGTGCCAACGAGACTGGGAGTTGATCTTGAAGGACGTCGGGGTCAGCCGCGCAGCAGGTGGCGGAGATTCAGGCCTTGGTCGAGAACGGAACCATCAACGACAAGCTGGCGCGCCAGGTGTTCGAAGGCGTGATCGCGGGCGAAGGGTCCCCAGCCGATGTCGTGGCTGCCCGCACGTCTGGCGATCGTCTCCGACGAGGACTGCGCTGGCCGCGGCCGTGAACGAGGCGATCAACGCTAATCCCGACATCGTCGACAAGATCAAGAGCGGCAAGACGCAGGCAGCCGGCGCGCTGATCGGGTCAGTGATGAAGCAGCTGCGCGGGCAGGCCGACGCCGCCCGGGTCCGTGAGCTGATCTTGGAGAAGATCGGCTGATGTACGGGGCGAGCCAGGCGTTTGCACTCTCGAGACGGCAAGCGAGTGTCCTCACTCGTGATTTGATCCACGCGAGCCATCTCGAGACGGCTCGCTGAACCACGGACTCTGAACCTGGAAAACTGTGGGCAGACGGCGTCTCTGAACCGATTCAGACCTTGCAATCTGGCCACACTTTCCGGGCAGCTGGAGTCTGCCGGCTCGCGCTCATCGGCTTAGGGATTCACGGCGAGGAAGAGGAAGGCAGCCAGCAGAACCAGGTGAACTGACAGCCCTGCAGCCGCGTTGCCCGGCCGGGAACCACAGTGAGGATCCGCAACGACGACCGTCACTGCCAACAGCACCATCTGAGTGGCATCGAGTCCGAGCAGCAGCGGCCCGTGAAGCCAGATCGAGGCGATGGCGATGGCCGGGATCGTCAGTCCGATGCTGGCCATGGCAGAGCCGAAAGCGAGGTTGAGGCTGGTCTGGATTCGGTCCCGACGTGCCGCCCGTCCCGCAGCGAGTGTCTCGGGCAGTCAACACCAGCAGCGCGATCACCACGCCAACGAATGATGGAGGAAACCCGACCGCGGCGACGCCGGCTTTGATCGCCGGCGTCTCGACCTTGGCCAGGCCAACCACGGCGACCAGTGCCAGCAGCAGCAGACCGAGGCTGGCCAATGCAGCTCGGCTGCTGGGTGGGTCGGCGTGTTCCTCGGCCTCCACAACCTCGCGCGGAGGTCATCGGAAGGAAGAAGTCTCGGTGCCGAACGCGTCTGCGTGATGACGAAGATGGCGTAGAGGGCCAGCGAGGCGATCGCCGCAAAGGCGAGCTGCGCCGGAGTGAACTCCGGCCCGGGATGACCGGTTGTAAAGGTCGGCAGCACTAAGCTCGAGGTGGCCAGCGTGTGTCACAGTCGCCAGCGCCGCGCCGGTCCTTCTGCGTTGAACGATCGTGACGTGGAAGCGCACTCCACCGATCAGCAGTGCGATCCCAACGATGCCGTTGCACGTGATCATGACCGCTGCGAACACCGTGTCGCGGGCCAACGAGGCGCTCCCGGGTCCGCCGGCGATCATCAGTGTCACGATCAGCGCCACTTCGATGATCGTGACAGCGACCGCCAGCACCAGTGATCCGAATGGCTCACCGACGCGATGGGCAACGACCTCTGCGTGATTCACCGCGGCCAGGACTGCGCCCGCAAGCGCGAAGGCAACGGCAACCTGGATGAGGACGCCGATATCGCGACCCCAGGTGAACGCCAGCAGAACCGTCGCGAGGACCGGGACAACCACTGTCCACGAGAAGATCTTGATACCAGGGCGTGCCGCCATGGAGCCAGGTTTGCACAGCAGCTTCGTTAGCACCGGCAACCGCGCCAGTTAGGCCGATTCCGCTCCGCCCAGAGGGCGCTCGGAACGCTAAAAGAACTGTCTGAGCCTCCCAATACGGTGCACTTATGGATTTCAAACTCGAACTCATCGGTGTTCCGGTCGGCGATGTGGACCGCGCCAAAGCCTTCTACGTCGACCAGGCTGGTTTCGTTCTCGACCACGACCACACGGTGAGTGATGACATTCGCTTCATCCAGCTGACCCCGCCAGGCTCCGCGTGCTCGATTGCAATCGGCAAGGGGCTGACGCAGTTCGCGCCCGGAGCGCTGGACAACCTCCAGGTCGTCGTGAGCGACGTTCACCAGGCGCGAGCGGAGCTGGCCGGACGGGGAGTGGAGGTGAGCGAGGTCGATGTCTCTCCCGTGGGGGTCGTTCGTGTTCTTTCACGATCCCGACGGCAACCGATGGGCGGTGCAGCAAGTGCCTGATTACGCCTAGCGGCAAACCAGCGAAATCATCGCCGCGAGCGGCAGCGAGCAATCAGGCAGCGGATCGTGCGCGACGACGTGCTCGAAGAATTGCGCGATGCGGTGCATGCAGACAAGGGCGCTCGGCGGGCTCCTACGACGTCAGTGAAGGCTGGACGGGCTGAGGTCCGTGCGACGCTGCCATCCCGTCAGTCGCCGCTGTTCGCGCGCCGCCTCAGGGACAGGAAGATCAGCAACAGTCCGACAACCAGACAGAGCAGTCCGATGGCGAGCCACGTGGAGCTGCCTGTCATGAAGCTTCCCTTGATCAATCCGGCACCCTGACCAATCCAGACGCCACCGACCAGGACGGCGAGTCCACCGACGATCAAGCCGATCGTGCGCGCAGCCCTGGACCTCATCTGAAGCTCATCCCTATCGGGTGATTCTGGAACAGGCGGTCGTCATCCGATGCGGGATCACCTCGGCCGTCGGTGTTGGAGTTGGTCAGCAGCAGGCTGTTACCGTCGATGGCGACCTCGACAGTACGCAGCCGGCCGTAGTCTCCCCGGAAGTGCGCTAATCGGATCGCCCGGTCGTGGTGCCATCAACCGGAATCTGCCAGAGCCGTTCCCCACGCAGTCCCGCCATCCACAAATCACCCTGCCAAAACGCCAACCCCGAGGGTGATGCGTCATCGCGTGCGCCAGACGACCTTCGGGTTGGTCATCCCTTGAATCCTGCCCGAGCCCTCGACGTCAGGCCACCCATAGTTCGGCACCCTTGGTGATCAAGTTCAGCTCGTCCCAGGGTTGCTGACCGAACTCGCTGGCCCACAAGTCGGCCTTCAGCGTCGAAGGCGAGCCCTTGGACGTTGCGATGGCCGTAACTGAAGACCTCGTTGTCGAATGGGTTGCCCGGCGCAGGCCTGCCGTCGAGTCTGAGTCGGAGGATCTTTCCGCCGAGCGAGTGCTTGTCCTGGGCCAGCCGTCCAGTCTCCGCTTTCGCCGGTCCCGGCGTACAGATAACCGTCCGGGCCCGATGACCATGCCGGCCACCGTTGTGGATGAAACCTTTGGGAATGCCGCGAAGGATGACCTTCGGGGCGCCGAGCTCGGCGGCCGTCCCAGCTCATCGAGACGATCCGATTGTCGCTGGCGGCGGTGTAGTACGCGAAGACAGTCTTCTCGTTCTCGGTGATGGCCAGGCCCGAGGAGGCCGCCCTCACCAGCCGGGTCTGCTTCGTCGATGGTCCTGACCAGCGACGTGGAGCCGTTCGCGACCGGACGATCTTCCTGGCGTCGCGTTCAGCTGATCAGGAAGCTGCCGTCCTTGAGCGGCACCAGTCCCCAGGGCACCTCGAGATTGGAGGCAAGTTCCCTCAGGCGAGGGTCGCCGCGCGACTGGACGGTGCTGGGAGACGGGCTGCTGGAACCTGGACTGCTGGAATTTGGGCCTGACGGGCGGCGCTGAGCTCGCGGGGGTTGCTCCGAGCCGTACGCGTCTCCGGGCTGAGTTCGGTGGCCGCGTTGGTGCAGCCGCTGACGGTAGTCAGCAGCAGTGCACGAGGCAGCTTACCAACCACAAAGTGCTGCACCGATGTCCTCGCCGATCATCGGCTGCTGGACGCTCACACACCGCCACAGTCTCGCCTGAGTCCCAAGACGGGTGCTCACGTCCGCAGATCAGCTGAGTTCAAGATCTCGATCGCCTCCGGCTCGCCGACCAGCTTGATCTCAGCCACGCTGGTCCGGCCATGGGCGTACAGCATCAGCTCGCTCGGGTGCCGACCAAAGGTGACGGTCGAGGCACCGCTGACGGCGCGGATCGTTTCCGGTGTACCGTCTGCCGCCGCGGATCCGAAGCGCTCGAGGACGACCCCACCTGAACCCGGCGGAACCAGCGCTCGACCCAACAGCGAGCCGCCGCCACATCCATTCCTCGACGTCCTCGCCGAGCTGACGTGAGGTCTGCGGGAGTCCCCGGCCCGTCGTACGTCTTCGTGGTGGATGAAGAACTCTGTGGTATTGGCGCCCTCGTCGACGCCTGGAATCGCAAAGATCGAGAATCGCGCCGGACCTCGGCGTACCCGATCGACAAGCTCGGAGAATTCCCACCGCTGTTTGATCTCGGCCATCCGGCGCTCGTACAGGCTCGACAGCGGCTTTGCGACGATGCCGCTGGCACCAATCGGATCGGTTTCGCGGACCCAGAGGTGCGCGGCGAGATCGTGCGTATCCCAGCCCTCGCACAGGGTGGGTGCGTGCGGGCCGACCTTGTCGAGCAGGTCGCACAACTCAGCCCGCTCGGACCTGGCAAACGTCACGAGCCACCATCGTACCGGCACTGACAGGCACCCTTCGGCACGCTCGATCGCGCCGGGGCCCGTGTCGGCTCCATCGCACGATGCGCCGAGCCGAGACAATACCTCCACAGGTCGGAAAGTTGACCAGCAGTGTCGCCCGGTGTTGGAACAATGGGCGCGTGAGCGACCCAGCGCCGGCCGTCGCCGGCAACACACTTGATCCGGCGGTCGCCGCGATGCTCAAGCGCGACGCCGCCGGCACTGGTTACCGCCGTCATCCAGGAAGACCGCACGGGCGAGGTCTTGATGGTCGGCTGGATGGATGACGTTGCCCTGCATAAGACCCTGACCACGGGGCGCTCCACCTTCTTCTCGCGCAGTCGGGGGAGTACTGGGTGAAGGGTGAGACCAGTGGTCACCGGCAGTGGGTGCGCGAGGTGCGGCTGGACTGTGACGGCGACACCGTGCTGGTCAAGGTTCATCAGGAAGGCGGTGCCTGTCATACCGGCGACCGCACCTGTTTCGACCGGCGCCAGGCTGCCGGCAGTGGTCGATCAGGCGAGGAATCGGCGCCGGTGAGCGAGCTTTCGCCGACGCTGGAGGAGTTCCGCAAGCTGGCGGTGGAGCGTCGAGTCATCCCGTGTACCGCCGGCTGCTCGCCGACGCCGAGACGGCGATCGGGCTCTATCGCAAGCTCGCCAGGAATCGAGCGGGCAGCTACCTGCTCGAATCTGCCGAGCAGGGCGTATGGTCTCGGCTACTCCTTCGTAGGGGTCCGGGCAGCGCTGCCACGCTGACCGAGCAGCAGAACCGAGGCCGTCTGGCTGGGGCATGCCCCGGTCGGTCTGCCGACCGGTGGAGACCCCGCTGGTCGCCGTGCGCGAGACATTGCGCCTGTTGCACACCCGCGCGGCGAGGGCCTGCCGCCCTTCACCTCCGGCCTGGTCGGTTATCTGCAGCTACGACGCGGTACGCCGGGTGGAGCGCCTCCCGATTCGTGTGTGTGACGATCTGCGCATTCCCGAGCTCGCCTTCCTGCTGGCTTCCGACCTGGCCGTTCTCGATCACCACAACGGCGAGGTATGGCTGGTGGCCAACGCCATCAACTTCGACAACACCGACGAGCGCGTCGATGAGGCTTACGCCGATGCCGCGGCTCGAGGTCCGCGCCATGACCGAACTGCTCATCCAGCCCACACCGCCGGCGTGGTATCAGCCGAGCTTCGACCAGGCCACCCTTCCGATCAGGCGCCAGCGCACCCCGAGGAGTACCAGCAGGCCGTCAGTGCCGCGGTCGAGGAGATCAAGGCTGGTGAGGCGTTCCAGATCGTTGTCAGCCAGCGTTTCGAGGTCGACACTAGTGCCGACGCACTCGACATCTACCGCGTACTTCGCCTGACGAACCCGAGTCCGTACATGTAGCCTGCTCAGGCTCGACGGCTTCGACATCATCGGGTCCTCCCCAGAAGCGCTGGTCACTGTCAAGGGACCTACGGCGGTCACCCATCCGATCGCCGGCTCGAAGCCGCGGGGAGCCACGCCGGCTGAGGACGCCGCGTTGGAGGCCGAGCTGCTCGCGGACCCGAAGGAACGCGCTGAGCACGTGATGCTGGTCGATCTCGGGCGCAACGATCTCGGCCGCGTCTGCGAGCCCGGCACCGTCGAGGTGGTGGAGTTCATGGAGATCCGCCGCTACAGCCACATCATGCATCTCGAGTCGACGGTCACCGGCACAATTGCAGAGAACTGCACCGCGCTCGATGTCGTCTTGGCAGCCTTTCCGGCTGGGACGCTGTCCGGCGCGCCCAAGGTCCGGGCAATGGAGATCATCGACGAGCTCGAGGTCTCCCGCCGGGGCCTCTATGGCGGAGTCGTTGGCTACCTTGACTTTGCGGGTGACGCCGATGCGGCGATCGCGATCCGAACCGCTCTGCTTCGCGACGGCGTTGCCTATATACAGGCCGGCGGCGGCATCGTCGCCGACTCGCACCCTCCAACCGAGGATCAGGAGACCCAGAACAAGGCCGCCGCGGTGGTTCGGGCGATCTCCGTGGCCGAGAAGCTTCACAGCGGTCAGGCAGAAGTCTCGAGCCTGGTAGTCGAGCCGAGCCGGATGAGAAGTCGGGCGCTGGCACTCGGCTGCCTGCTCGTCGGTGGCGGGTTGGCGCTGGTCGGGAGCGCGCAAACGTGGTGGCGGGGCGTTGGTGAAGGCGTCGTGGTGAAGTTCAGCGGAACCCAGGCGACGGGCGGATTGAGCCAGGCCGCTTGCGATCGTCGCGCTGGCCGGAACGCTTGCTGATGCTGGCGCTGCACGCCCGCGGACGCCGTGTCGTGGGCGCGCTGCTGCTGCCGGTCGGTGCCGGGATCGCTGTCGTAGGCGGGTTCAGGCTGCAGCCGAGTGCCGACGCCGATTCGCAACCAGGTACGTGAGGTGAGCCTGGCGGACGCGTTTCGGATTGCCGCGCGACGGTCTGGCCGTGGATCTTCGCGTTCTCCGGGGTGCTGCTCGCTGCAGGTGCCGTCAGTGACCATGACCACCGCAGCAAACTGGCCCATCGGATCCGCTCGCTTCCGGCCGGGATCGAGCAAGGCGGGTGTTTCGCATCCGACGACCCGGCCGAACTGCTGGAACGCGCGCATGGACGCCGGGGTCTGGATCAACCTGCGGACCCGCCATGTGCACGAAATCGCGCCGCAGGCAACCCGATGGAGGACACCGGCCCGGCAGGCGCGCGAGGCGTAACGGACTCCCAGGACGATACGTGCTTCGGAATGCAGATCCCGATCAGCGGAAACGAGGGAACCATGGCAGGCACAGCGCCAGGCATCCAGCATGTTGACCCATACGAGAAGCAGCCGCGGCAAGCACGTGCACCATGGCCGCACCCTCGCAGCCTGGACCGGCTCGACCATCGCGCTGGTGGCGTTCATCCTCGGCGGCGATCGCCGTGGTTCGTCCAGAACTGGCCGCTGTTCTGGGCCGTCGGTCGCCCTGGCCGCTCGTCGCCTGATTGCGACGGTGGTCCTGCAGCGCATGGGCTCACGGCGCACACTGATCGGGTGCGATCGTGGGTGCACTTAGACGACATCATCGCCGGGGTCCGTGAGGATCTGGCCGTTCCGCCAGACGCAGCGTTCCGCTGGACCGACTGAAGGAGCGATGCCAGCACGTCGACCCCGCCATCGATCCGATGCCGCGCTTCCGCGGGCCCCGGCGTCGCGGTGATCGCCGAGGTCAAGCGGTCGAGTCCGAGCGAAGCGCTCGCTGGCTGAGATCGCCGATCCGGCTGCACTGGCCGTGGAGTACGAGGCCGGCGGCGCGGCGCGCGATCTCGGTGCTGACCGAGCAGCGGCAGTTCGCCGGGTCGTTGGATGATCTTGTCCGGGTGACGCTGCGCAGGTCGAGCATTCCCGTTCTCCGCAAGGATTTCATCGTCAGCGCGTACCAGCTCTTCGAGGCGCGAGCCGCGGGAGCCGATCTGGTGCTGCTGATCGTTGCTGCGCTGTCCGACCCAGAACTGATCTCCCTCGTCGAGCGGGCGCACTCCGATCGGGCTGACTCCGCTGGTCGAGGTGCACACAGCCGAGGAGGTCGCCGGCGCGGTCGGACGCCGGGGCGACGATCATCGGCGTCAATGCCCGCAATCTGCAGACGCTCAAAGTCGAACCGTCGACCTTCGCCCGGCTCGCGCCGCTGATTCCGGACGGCATTGTCCGGATCGCGGAGTCCGGCGTACGCGGACCGCACGATGTGATCGACTTGGCGCGGGCCGGCGCTGACGTGGTCCTGGTCGGTGAGGCTCTGGTGACAGGTCGCGATCCACGCAGCGGAGTGGCGGACCTGGTGGCCGCGGAGCGCACCCGGCGGTGCACAAGTCCTAGGCGCGGTCCACCTCATGGCAGCGGCGCGCTTCACAGTAAGGAACCGAGTCGTGTCAAGGCAGTCCACCGTGACCTCGGTGCTGTCGCGGGTCTGCCGTCGGCTCTGTGCCCGATGCAACGCGGCCATTTCGACCGCTTCGGCGGCAGGTTCGTTCCTGAGGCGCTTTACGCGGCACTGCTGCAGCTGGAGCAGGAGTTCCACGCTGCCATGGCCGATCCTGATTTCACGGCCGGAGCTGAACGGCGCTGCTCGCCGATTACACCGGGCGCCCGAGCCCGATCACGCGAGGCTGAAACGGTTCAGTCGAGCATGCGGCTGCCGACCACGACTGGCCAGACTCCGGTCATCGTGCCTGAAGCGCGAGGATCCTGAACCACACCGGCTCGCACAAGATCAACAACGTGCTCGGCCAGGCGCTGCTGACCCGCCGGATGGGCAAGACCCGGCGTGATCGCCGAGACCGGCGCCGGCCAGCACGGAGTGGCGCACCGCCACCGCGGCCGCGCTGTTCGGACTCGACTGCACGGTCTACATGGGCAAGGTCGACACCGAGCGGCAGGCGCTCAACGTCGCCCGGATGCGGCTGCTGGGCGCTGAGGTGATCGCTGTCGAGTCCGGCACGCAGACCCTGAAGGACGCCATGAACGACGCGATGCGCGACTGGGTGGCCTCGGTCGGCAACACCCACTACCTGATCGGCACCGTCGCGGGCCCGCACCCCTTCCCGATGCTGGTGCGTGAGTTCCAGCGGGTGATCAGCACCGAGGCCCGAGCCCAGCTGCTTGGACCGCTACGGCCGGCTGCCCGATGCCGTGGCCGCCTGCGTCGGTGGTGGTTCCAACGCGCTGGGCATCTTCGCCGACTTCATCCCCGACCCGAGGTCGCGCTGCTACGGCTTCGAGGCCGGCGGTGAGGGCATCGAGAGCGGGCGACATGCCGCGACCATCTCGCGCGGGAGATCGGCGTGCTGCACGGGATGCGGACCTTCTGTGCTCCAGGACGAGGACGGCCAGACCAAGGCGTCGCATTCCATCTCTGCCGGACCTGGACTATCCGGGCGTCGGGCCCGAACACTCCTGGCTGGCCGAGGTCGGTCGCGCGCAGCTACGAGCCGATCACCGACGCCGAGGCGATGGATGCCTTCTCAGCTGCTGTCGCGCACCGAGGGGATCGTTCCGGCGCATCGAGTCGGCGCACGGCCTGGCCGGAGCGCTCACACCTGCGGTCCGCGGCTGCGGGCAACCGCCGCTCCGGCGAGCGCGCCGTTGATCCTGGTCAACCTTGTCCGGCCGCGGCGACAAGGACGTGGACACCGCGATCAAGTGGTTCGGTCTCGACACCACCGGTACGGCATCGGAGTCCGCCGTGTCGCGATGGCTGCGGACGACCACTGACGCTGACTCGGCGCGACTCGGGACCGACAGCGGTGAGCATGCGACCTCGGCCACACCGGGCGCGATCTGCCTCCAGAGTCCGGGCACTGAGGCCGCGGCGCCCCTGGCTGGCTTCCTTCATGTCGGGCTACCCGACGGTGCGACCTTCCCTCGCGCGCACTGCGGGCGCTCACCGGAGAGGGTGAGTCGGAGGGCGTCGACCTGGTCGAGGTCGGCATGCCGTACAGCGATCCGATGATGGACGGGGTGACGATCCAACGCGCCGGCACCGAGGCGCTGCAGCGCGGCGTACGGACCCGGGATGCATTCGCTGCGGTCGAAGCCGTGGCGAGCCGCGGCGTCCCGGCGGTGGTGATGACCTACTGGAACCTCGTCGAGCGCTACGGTGCCGACCGCTTCGCCCGCGATCTGGTCTCTGCCGGAGGAGCGGGAGCGATCACCCCGACCTCACTCCGAACGAGGCGGAGGAGTGGTTCGCAGTCTCCGACGCGCACAATCTGGACCGGATCTTCCTGGTCTCGCCCTCATCTACCGAAGAGCGGCTCTCCTCGACCGTGGCAGCCTGCCGCGGCTGGGTCTACGCGACCTCGATTGATGGGCGTGACGGGCGCCCGGGCACAGACCTCAGCGGCCGCCCCGGAGCTCGTGCGGCGGATGCGCAGATCGATGGACCCGTCCGCCATGGTCGGCGTCGGCCTCGGGCGTATCCAATGGCGAGCAGGCTCGCGAGGTGACCGATTTCGCTGACCTGGCGGTCGTCGGTTCCGCGTTGGTCAAGACCCTGCTCGATGCCGAAGACACGGGACGACCGGAGGACCTCACATGGACTGCGTGCCCGTCGTCGGCCGATCTCGCCGCTGGCGTACGCGCCGGCCGCGGCGAGCGAAATGGCAAGCATTCGGCCGCCTCGCCATCGGGAACTTCACAGCGATCGTCAGGGTTAGTTGGGACGTGAGCGTTACCGCACGCTCAGGCAGCACATGGTCGGCGACCGCGGCAGCTGACATGGCGCGGCTGAGCATCCTCACCTGCTCGCTGCTGGCGCTCGGTGTCTTGCTCCTGATCTCGGGCTGCACAACTGGCGCCAACAGCTCCGAGCGGCCAACTGAAAGGCCGATCGGGCGGCGGATCCTCGCTGAGCAATGCGTAACT